>Ga0164290_1000637_pt1 | contig 98933 bp, 85 predicted proteins | sample Micstemetagenome_FD_108782 | JGI IMG/M metagenome (GOLD analysis project Ga0164290, IMG submission 108782) | Contaminated culture microbial community from soil near Moab, Utah, USA - Microcoleus steenstrupii SON62 (Illumina Assembly) | ecosystem: Environmental > Terrestrial > Soil > Soil crust...
GCGTCGCGGGGCATCACGCACCTCCCCACGCGCTGACGTTATGTTGCGCAAAAGCTATCGATCGTCCGTAGGCCAGCGCCCAATCGCGGCCCCGCAACATAACTCTCGACGCAACATAATCGGTCCACTTGCCAGCAGCGCCTTTGCCACAGTCGGGACCGCTCAGGCGGACGAACAGGCTGCGACCCCGGGTGTTGCAGACATCGCCGACCAGCCAGTAGCGACCCTCGCGATGGCCGTTGGAGAGATAGTGGCGGCACACCGCCTCGGCGTTGCGCGCGAGGCGGCGGGCCAGATCTGCGGCGTGCGACGGCATGGCTGCCTCCTACGCCGAACGGTCGGCAATCCGGACCAGCGGGTAGCGGTCCATCAATTCCGCGAGGATCGTGGGACCATCCTGACCGCGACGGGGGGGGTGTAAAGGGCTGCAGCCGGCTTGCTTTGAGTAACAACTCTCCATGGAATGCGAGCATTAACTGTAGCGCCAACAGCGTCAGTCTCGTGCTTGCAGCGATATTCCAGAATAGGTTGGCGGTAAGAGTACCCAGCGGCTATTCGCGGGCTTCGGTGGCGGCCGACACTGAGGTCCGAGCGATACTCAAGGCGATCGCACCGGCCTGGAACCATCTGCGCACTTCCCAAGTGAAGTGTGAGCGTCGTTGTCAGGCCACGGCCTTGAGGTGGACGGCGTTGGAGGCTCAAGGCAGTAATTCATCGAGGTAACTATTGGGATGGCCGTCGACGATGCGAGTGATGACGTCGGCGAGATAATGGTACGGCTCGACGGCGTTGAGCTCGCAGGTCTCGATCCGCCCGCCCTCCTCGGTGTCCCGAAGCTGGACCGTCAAATGCACTGGAAATCCGGTCAATCTCGTTCGGCAGTAGCTCGGATCGTCTGGGAGAATTCTTTAATTTGAGAATTGTAATGTGAAGTGGTCGCACTGGACGAATCGGCTTCTCCAACGCTTGTCGCATCTCTGGCAAGTAGTTGTAGCTGTTATAAGCCCGTGGGCGCTCATTTACGGCCTTGGATGCGTAACATCGCGGATGCCTTCCTCGAACCACGCGATACGCTCTTCCTGGAGGCCGAGCAGTGGTGCTTTGTCGATCTGGTGGGCGACCTCCTGGATCTTTTCGCAGACCGCCATGTCCTCGTTCACGACCCGCTTGAAGTAGTGCAAGTAAATGGGCCGACGGAAGAAGTCCGTGATCGGCCGCGTGGTGCGCGCGAACCACGAGAAGTCGGCAACGAACGGCGCTGGGTATGACCAGCTGCGGAACGTTGTACGGTCATGCGCTACAGCTGAGTACTGCATGATGTTGCAGAACCAGAACGGCCGGTCGGCATCGACATGGGCGATAACGAGGTCGGGCAAAATCTGGAACACGAAGAAGTGCTCGGAGCGGTAGCTTCCGTCGCGGCAGCCATTGAGCAGCTTGTCGAAGCAGTCGGGATCATCGCTAAAGAGGTAGGCGCTATTCGTACCCAGCCGGAAGTAGCGACGCATCGACATCGAGGGGATATAGCCATGACGGCCGAGCGTCGAGGGATGGACGGGCGGACCGTGATAGTCGTCGAGCGTGATGTGCATGTTGAGGCGCCAGTTGGCGCGGATCGACCGCTCGACATAGAGCGGCTGTGGTGTGGTGCGTGCCATGGCCTCGAGGATCGGAAAGGCGTCGCCGAGATACTCGGCCAAGGACTGCGTTGCGTCGGTCGACGGGAAGCGCCCGAAGATCATCGCCCCGCAGGTCGCGATCTCAATCGGCTGCAGGCGGGCGCCAAGCTCATGCGGCGGCTTGCTGAACACCTGGGTGCAGAGGGGGATACCGACCGCAAGCCCTTCGCGGTTGTACTGCCAGTGGTGAAAGCCGCAGATCAGGGGTCCATTACCCTTGGGCTGTTGGCGAAGCGGATGGAAGCGATGGGCACAAACATTCTCAAAGCCGCGCAGCTGCTCACCGAAGCGCTGGACGAATACGGAGCGCGTCGCAATTGAGGCGCGGAACCAGTCGCCATCGCACGCCACGTCGTGGGCGAGCCCCAGGAAAGTCCAGACGTGCGCTAACTGGCGCTGCTCGTCAGCGAAGGCTTCGCCGTCGATCAGGGTCCGCCCCCAGTTCGCAGAGAGCTCCGACATGAACGCTGGACGCTGGCCCCTTCCCGGCACTGAGCAACACGTCGACCCTAGCAGGCGATTGGCCGAGCGTCACTCGACTTGCGCCCCTGGGTGGTTTTCCAAGCTGGACAACCGAGCAGTTCCCGCCGGCATCGGAGCGATTGACGGAGCATCCGCGGCTCTGGCTCAGGTCGGGCCCTTCTTCCCACTACACCGCGTCGCCAAGACGGTGTTGCTGTCCACCCCGTTGTGGAATGAAGAGCCCAGACAGGTCGTGCGAGAGTTATTGATCGAGCCAAACGCAACTGTCCGTTGCTCTCTCCACAACACTCGGTTAAACACCAACCTCTTACGCGATTGCAGGCACAGACCATGGCAGTCTTACATTTTGCCGACATTCACCTTAGGGCAAGTACGCGCTGGCATTGGGCACTCTTAGGCATGAACCAAACAAACCTGTGGGAGGTCGTCAGCGACGTTCCCGAGATAGCCGGCAGCGACACACAGAAAATCTAGGACGTCTCCAGCTGACCTTTTGTAAATCCGCATAGCATGCGTGCTGCCCTAGCCCATCGCATCAGTCGATTCCTGCGAGGTCTCGAACTGGCCAAGCGGTGCCCAAACCGTCGCGAGACATACTATGTTATCGAGGCGATTCAGTGCTTGCAGGCCGCGAGGTATGACGATGGGCAAGACGCGATGTTCAACGCCGAGCGCCGTGCACCAATCCCCCAGAATGCGTCGCCGCTTCCGGACGTCCCGATGACCATCGAAGATCTGCGCTCCGGCTTAGAAGCAGTCTTGCGCCAGGAGGATCCGAGATAAGCCTGGAACACCGCGGCGATGTCCCTGAGGCCGCCGTCACCAAGCAGCAGGGCGCGACCGGGTGGTCCTCTCGAACGATATCAAGACTTGTGCCGCGAGCCACAAAGTTGCGCATCGATGGCTCATTCCATCTGATTCGTCTAGACTGTGTTTACAATCCCGAGCCAAGCGCCTGCCGAGTTAATGCCCATCGCCGCTCCTCCTACCCTTCCGTATTTCGACTTCATACTGGCCTTGATCGCTCAAGCAAACCCGGCGGTGGAGAAGAGCTTCGGACGGCATGTCCATTTCGGATTCTGGTCCGACCCAGCGTCAGCGCGTGGCGCGGATAGCGATTTTGCCCAGGCCGCCGAACAACTTTCCCTGGAGCTTTGCCAAGCGGGAGAAATCACCTCCGGCGAGAGCGTGCTCGACGCCGGCTGCGGGTTCGGGGGAACGCTGGCCTTCCTGAACGAGCGCCATCACGACATGCGCCTGGTCGGCCTCAACCTGGAAAGCCGGCAGCTTGACCGCGCGCGTCAGCTCATCCAGCCGACCGCAGGCAATGTGCTGGAGCTGCACCAGGGCGATGCCTGCGCCCTGCCCTTCGCGGACGCGAGCTTCGATCGCGTGCTGGCTGTGGAGTGCATCTTCCACTTTCCCAGCCGCGCGCGCTTTCTCAGCGAAGCCTTTCGCGTGCTGCGCCCGGGCGGCACGCTGGCGCTATCCGACTTCGTGCCGGCGGCCCCGTTCCAGCCGCTTGCGCGGGTCGTGACCGAGGCGCCGATGCTCGCGCGCTTCCAATATTTCGGCCGCTGCGATATCAGCTGCACGGTCCGCGCCTATCGCCGACTGATCCGCCGCGTCGGTTTTGAACCGCTGGCGGAGCGCAACGTGACCCGCAACATCCTGCCCACATATCGGTATCTGAAGGGTCTGCTGAGCAACGCCGCCGCTATCGAGGGCATCACGGGCCCGGTCACGCACTTCATGGAAGTGCTGCGGCTGGCGAGCGCGCTTGGCCTGCTCAACTACTATGTCATGGCGTTTCGCAAGCCAGCGGACGCACCTCAGCGAGAGGCTGACGCCAACCCGAAATCAGGATAGCGCTGCTTCCACCCCGCGATCAGGTTGCTGTTATCGTGATCCCAGGGATGGAACGACGGGCGATAGTAGGAAAAGTAGACCCGCCAGGGCACGCCTTCCCAGAGCAGCGTCAGCATGTTGCGTCCGAGGAACCGCGACGCGTCACCTTCCCCAGCCGCCGCCTTCGATTCGAGCCGCTCGGCCGGTGGTTCCGGATCGGCCGATAACGCCGCCGGCGATGCGGGTTCGGTGGCCGGCGCAGGCGTTTCAGCAGCCGGCCGACCGCGGCTCAGGACAACGGCGCCCGCCAGCAACATCACGAACAGAAACAACGGCGTCGCCAGCAACATGCCAACGACTCGGTTCAGGTAACTCAAGGGTCCGGCGCCCAAGACGGTGCGGTGGACGTCGAAACAGACTGACTTGTGCTCGGTCTCCTCGGCGGCATGCCACAGCCACATGTCCGCGATCGCCGGTGGCACGACCTCGCGGAAGCCATCGGGATATCGCAGCAGCGTGTCAGCCACCATGGACGTGAAGTGCCCCAAGGCACTCGAGAGCGAGAGGCGAAACCATCGCGGCAAGCGACCCAGGAGGCGGAACGTCACGATGCTGATGCGCTCGGCGCGCCGGCAATTGGGATAGTGGCGCGCCAGCATGGCATTGCAATCGATATGGACCCGATTGTGCATTGCCTCCTGATGGATGAAGCCCGTCACCTGCTCCCGAAGCGCGGGATCGGATATCTGATCCAGGTAATCGCGCACGGCGCCGATGAAGAACCGTTCCGTCGGCGGAAAGCTCAAGGAAGCGGCGTTGAACAGGATCTCCAGCGGACCACCGGCGGGAAACCACGGACCAGCCGGCACCGGTGCAAAGTCGATCTCGACCCGGCGGCGAATGATCGTGGTGGGAGCAGTCTGCACGTGGTCCTTCGGGTCAAGTTACAGAGGCAGGACTTGATGGGAGCTGGGGTTCCTCATTGAAGCTAATGCCAGCCCAGAGCCCTGTCGACCCTGCCTTCGCGAGTGCCTTGCCGCGGAGCCAATGGCCCCTTCGCCTTCATCAACGCGAATGAACATCCAGCGCGTGTGCCAAACGGCTCGTTTCGGGCCTCAAACAGTCTTAGGCCAACCAGCCATGGCCATAAGCACTGGTAAAGTCGATCTGGAACACGAGATCGTTGAAATCGTGATCGCCGCCGCCCCAGGTATCCTCGAACCCCCAGGTGTTCGCGCCGTAGTTTATCAGGTGCACGACCTTCTGGCCGCCGACGGTTTCATTGCCCTCAGTGAAGCCGAGGAACTCCGTGCCGTGGGTGTTGTTCGTCAGCTTAAAGGCGATCAGGTCGCCAGCATTTACGTGTTGGATGGCGGTCTCCTGGAACTGGCCGTAGCCCGGGCCGCCGATCTCCGGCGCCCCCGAGGGCTGCAGGTAGGCCCTTCCCTGGATGGCCTGCTGGTAGCCCGCGTCGCCAGGATGCAGGTTGCCGATCGACCCTGAATAATCGTCGACCCGATAGACGGTGAGGCTCGTGCTGTCTTGGCCAACCTGTCGTATGCGCAAGATGGCCGTTTGATCATTCAAGCCGCCGACGGTCTCCGCCACGGCGACAGGGCGCGCAGCATGCAGCGTCTCGTTGCCGGCAAAGAAATCGGCAAAGCCAAAGTCGGTCGTGAGGCTGGCTTGCAATGCCTTCGTTTCACCCGATCCGATCAGGACCGACAGACTTTCACCCTTATGCAAGGTGGTCTGCGTCACCATCCCCTGCGGCTGCTTGTCGAACAGCACGGCGAGGCCAGGATCGAAGTCCGCCTGCAGCGATTGCTGCGCCAACCGCGCGGTCCAGGCCCAGCTGCCGGGCTCGGCGCTGGCGAAGGCCAGGTCCTGGCCGCCATGCAGGACGTCGATCCCCGTGCTCGTGCCAGGTGTGGTCGCCTGAAGCAGCACGCTTTCGTCAGTCGCGCCTTTCCAGCCGCCGTGCCCGTCGTCGGTCAACAGGGGCGGGCTTTTGCTGAACGAGACCTGCTGGTGGGCAATTTCCGTCAGGGCACGCGCCAGCAGCGTGCCGTTTGGGGTACCGAGGCCGGTCGCGAGATCGTAGCCGGGCCCCGCCGAATAACCCTGACCGGTCGGCGTCATGTAAAGCCCAAGGAAGGTATTGTAGTAGGCGGTCGGGCTGACCGAGGCGACGTCGGTATTGAAGTTGTTGCCGAGCTGCACGTCGTTGAAGGATGCCGGCGCGATGGCGGCGGCGATGTAGAGCAGATCGTTGTAGTAGCCCAGGTTCGGCAGCCCCTGGTCATGAAAGATTGCGTTGAACTGCGCCGTGAGCGATGCCCAGAGCGGCGCGGCAGCGCTGGTGCCCCCATCGGGATGGAGCAGGTCGGCGCCCTGGACGCCGTTGACATAGTCCGGATTCAGCACCGAATAGGAGGAATCACCAAGCGACAGCGCCGCGACGTCGGGCGAGCCACGATGATCATTGGTCAGGGAGGAAAGCCCGAAGGCCTTCTGGTAGGACGGTATGGCCTCGGTGAGCGCGATGCCGCCGGAGCCGGTCGCGTGCTTGCCGTAGGGCGATTGGGCCACCGGCTGGCCATTGAGCGTGGCCGGCGTCACCGACAGGGTCTGCCAGACCGTCTCGAACAGCTCTTGGAGCGTCTTCACCGGGGTGCTCGCCGGTGCAGCGCTGGAGAGGTTGGTCGGCAGGCTGCGCAGACCCGAGGCCACGAGCTGAAAGACGGTGGCGGGATCGTCCTGCTGCGCCAGGGTGACCATCTGGGTGAGGGTGTAGTCCGAAAGAGCACTGTAGAGGCCGGCAATGGAGGTGCCGCCCACGATCAAGGTGAAGGGCGACGAATGGTTGAGTGAGAGGTTGGCGATACCGTTGGCGATGATATTGCTCGCGCCTTCGTCACCGCCGGCGATGTGCACCGAGACGTTGGCCAGGGCGCCGTCGACGAAGAGCTGCTGCCACGCCCACATGAACGGTGAATCATGACGGGCTTGGCCGGTCACGGGGAAAGACGAACTCAGGACCGCGGGGCTGTGGGCCGCATCGAAGAACGCCTGCTGATAGGCATTGAAGGGCGTGCCTCCGAGGTCAGCGTAGAGCAGCTGCGTGCTGTTTGGCGCCGCGCCGGCGATCACGGAAATGTCCAGCGTCAGCTCACCTTGCACTCCGTTGGTCGACGACTGGTTGATCACGTCCGTGCCGGACAGGATCTGGAACTGGGTCGCGCCCACCTGCTGAAGCCCGACAGCGTGGCGATATTGATTATAGGCCGTGAACAGGCTCGCCTGGTTCGGCACATTGGCCTCGACCAGGGCGATGGGGTCAGTCGGCAAGCTCGACGGGAAATGGTAATTGGCGGCGATCCCCGCTGGCGTCACCGGCAAGCCGGGATTGTTGGCATTGCCGATGCCCTGCACGCCCAGGGTCGGCGGCACCAACGTGCTGTCGAGGACGTTGGGGTTGGGTACGAGCACGCTCTGCTCGAACCACAGCCCGGAGACGTGGGACAGCGATGACGGCAGACTGAGGTGGCCGGTCCAGGCGTAGACGGAGTATTTCTGCGGGTTGCCCTGCAGATCCTGCCCATAAGTATAGGTGATGTTGTAGAGATCGGGGCCGAACAGGCTAGTGAACTGCTGCGGCGTCAGGGACAACCAGATCGTGCGGTCGGCAGGCGTGGAGACGTAGCCGGTGGCCGAAGCAAGGCTGAGTGCCGGTTGGCCAACCACCGCCGTGGCAGCTGATTGCGCCGCGCTGTATGTCGCCGGATCAGCGCCGTACGTCGCCCACGGCCCGCCGGAAGCCTGCAACGCACTCAACCCCGCCTGGCGCTGCGCCCAGTTGCCGGATAGCAGCGCCGTGGGATCGTGGGCGCGGTCAAGCACCAGGCCAACCGTAGTGGCGAGCTGGGTGTTCACACTGGCGTCCGTGGTCACGTCCCCGATCTTGGGAAGAGTGGCGCCAACTGTGAACAGCTCATACAGCGGCGCGGTCGCGGTCGTGCCTCCGCCGGCAAGCTGCGCATACTGCGAAGGCGTATAGAGATTGTTTCCATACGCGTCGAGAAACGTCGTCAGGCCCGAGATCGCCATCCCGCGACTGCCCCCAATTCAATCCCCACAACAACGTTACAACCACAGCAATTGGCTGACAATCCGCCATTCCACTGCGATAAGGCTCTGACAGGCGATGAGCTCGGTTCTACAGATGGTTGAGTGCGAATTCTTTAAGCTCGCACGCGACAGAATCCCGGCTGCAAAGGCTCGATGCAATTGGGGCAAGGAATGGGAGTGCCGTAGGAGCAATAGGCGTAGCCGTCCCCGCGCCTTGCGCTCTGGGACCCTTGGCAGGCCTCTCCTGGCATGGTCTCAGTCTCGACGCGGCCGCAGGCCGGACAGGCAATTGGTCCATAGAATCACTTGCTCCGCCCTTTCACTGACCGCGGGCCTCGCGTCGGAGCGATATGCGCACACATTTTCGAAACCGCGCTTCTTTTGCGTTGGTCAGCCATGGCTGATTGAAAGGAAACCCCGGCCGCACGGGGGTGCTTGGCCGGGGCGGCCTTCCGCCTGTTGTTTGCGGGAGAACAGGCGGTCGGCCTAAACAGATGCTAGAGTTCCTCTATGCCAGGTTGAGCGTGAGCAAAGGCCGCCAGTCGGGCCTATACGGCGGTCCCTCGCCCAACTGACGCAGAACCTTGCTCGATCCCCTTGGCCGAAGAGATGTCAGCAATCATGCGACTGAGAACGGTAACGACCCGCGAGGCGAAGGGGCCGAGGTGCAGATAAAAGGCCGTTTGGATCAACACAAGCTCGAGCGCCCTTGGGTTGTGTCGTAAGCAGAGCCACACCGTGCGCCAAAATGGGCGCCGCCATTCCGGATGATGGACGCTCATCTGCCAGGCCAGCCGAAAAAAAGCTCGCATGACCTTGGCAAGGGTCGGCGCATGGAGCTTGCGTTTCAACCGAGGAGGCCGCAGCCGCCGACTCACCGCGACAACGCGCGCGAAGTACGCCTCAGGCCGATAGATTGCTTGCAAGACGCCACGGTAGTCCGAGAGGATATCGACTCTTGGACGTGCCGTGCGAAAGTTCAGGCCGGCCGTGCATTGGTCCCCGGCGTTGTCGGTAATGGTCGGTATCTCGATCGGAAGCAGCCTGCCTTCTCGCTCCAGACGCCGCGAGAGCTGGGTGTGGGGCAGTGCAGTCAGGAGGCCCACCATACATACAGGGATGGAGGTGTCTTGTATGCATTCGAGCATGCCTTCGACGACGCTACCACGTTCGCTATCGAAACCGATGATGAAGCCGGCGATGACGAACATGCCAGCCGCGTTGATGCGGTGAACGCTATCAGCGAGGTTACGCCGCGTGTTCTGCTTCTTGCGGGCCTGGATCAGGGTTTCGGTGTCGGGGCTTTCGATGCCAGTAAAGATGACGAAGAAATTGGCAGCCGACATCATTCCGAGGAGTTCCGGATCGTCTGCCAGGTTGAGCGACGCCTCGGTCGAGAATTGGAAGGGATACCCGCGCGTGACCTGCCAGGCGATCAGCGCCGGCAGAAACTGCTTCAGAGCGCGCTTGTTGCCGACCAGGTTGTCATCGACGAAGTCGACGTGCCCTCGGTAGCCCGCGTCATACAGGGACTGTAGCTCCCGCAGCATCTGGCTCGTGGATTTGGTGCGCGGCACGCGCCCATAAAGCTCAATGATATCGCAAAATTCGCAGTTGAATGGGCAGCCGCGCGAGAACTGCACGCCGACAAACATGTAGTCGGCGAAGCGCAACAGATCAAATCGGGGAACCGGGCTTGTCGTGATATCGGCAGAAGACTTCGGCTTTTCAAAGGTGCCTTGCTTATCTCCCCGATGCCAAGCGGCAATAAACAGCTGCAGCACGCCCTCTGCCTCGCCCAGGACGCGGAAGTTGGCATCGGCATAGGCCTCTGGGCTCGACATGATGTCCGGCCCACCGACGACGACCGGCTTGCCGCGGCGTTGCGCCCATCGGACGACGAAGAGCGTGTCAGGTCGTTGCGGCAGCATGCCGCCGGTCATCACAAGATCTGCCCAGTCGATATCGTCGTCGCTTAGCTCCCGCGCATTTCGATCGATGAGGCGCACTTGCCAATCGGCCGGTAGCAGCGCCGCCAGCGTAATCAGCCCGAGGGGAGGTGCAGGGCAACGCGCCGCGTAAAGCCCACACATTGCCTGTAGGCTCCAGAAAGAGAGCGCCCCGAACCTTGGGAAGACTAGCAATGCCCTTGTCGAGCCGGCTCGGGACATTGCTGGCCATTCGAGTCCGGTGTCCCAGTGACTGTCCTGTCTGGTCATGGTGCCCGACGCATCCCGAAGCGCCCGACCCTAGGAACGGCGCTCACAGCTTCGGCAGGACCACACACGGCCCCTTCATGTGGAACCACGAAGCTCAGCGCGCCGCTATACCAAGCGTAGGCAGTTAACGTAGCTGGATGGCCCTGAAGTTCGAAAGTATGGACCGTGTATTCTCCGACGATCTCTCCCCCCAGCAGTTCCCAGACCAGCGCACTGTTTGCCGGCCTTGCGATGCATCGATGATCCCGCTCGACGAGCCGCCGCAAGGCGTCCACGGTGTCATCCGCCAACTCCAGCGCGAGGCCGGGATGGCTGCCGCTATCGGGCGCCACGGCGGCTATCCATACTCGCCGCCGACACCGCGCGGCGGCCGACCGTTCAACTCACCAAGCCCTCTCTCTGTGGGAGTGGAGACAGACGAATGCTGCCCCTTGCCTTCAGTCGACTCCGGCCAGTAACGCACCATCGGCACGACAATAGTCTCGGCGATGAGGTCGCGGTGGGCCTGCTCGAGCGTAGCCTCCATCTGCTCGCCTTCGTCGTGGCCCAGCACGGCATACAAATAGATGCGATTGTTGTTCTCATAGAACCAGACTTGCCAATCACCGGCAATCATGGAGGCACGGATCGTAAGATGCCGCCCCTGATGCGTCAGTTCGATGGACGATCTCATCGCTGCCCCCTACCCAAAAGTCAGGCGCTAGTCACCCAACGGGGCCCGGCAACTTCCGCGCCAATTCGCAGATTCCCCTTCGGCCCGGTGACGGCGAAATTCCCCACGCCATACCGGCAAACTCCGGTCCCACCGGGCTAGTATTATCGTAGCCAAAGCTGATAAAGATTTTCAATCGAAATATGCTATTCCACCGCAGAAGGTGATGATCGGACCTTCACAACCGAAGGTTAAAGGCACTGGTCTCCGGTGTGATTTTTGGAAGGGGAGCCATGGCAGTCTCGCATCTTGTCGACGTGGACGTTGGGGACGCGCGTGCGCCAGCGGCGCGCACCTCTGGGCATGAGCCCAACTAAGCTGGGAGACGCTGTCGGATTGACATTCCAGCAAGTTCAAAAACACGAACAGGGTTCAAACCGCATAAGCTCAAGCCGGCTTTACGAGTTTGCCACGGTACTCGATGTTCCGATGTCCTACCTCTTTGATGCCAGCTAACTCGCCCAAGCAAACCCGGCGGTCGAGAAGAGCTTTGGACGTCATGTGCGTTCGGCTTCTGGCCCGAGCCGGCGTCAGCGCGTGGTGACGATTGCGATTTTGCCCAGGCCGCCGAGCAGCTTTCGCTTGAGCTTTGCCAGGCTGCCGAAATCTCTTCCGGCACGGTTTGACCGAGCGCCGTAGTGGCAGTCAGCTACTAGCGGACGATGGAAATGCCAGAGCTAGGAGGGTCCTTCCCGCATCGTTCCAAGTTGGAAAGCTTTCCGTTTTCAACGCGCGTGCAATGCGCACCCGGGCACTATCCAAAGCGGCGTCATTGACGATCCAAAATGCCATGGCGGTCTCGAGCTCCTCCGGGCGGGCTGGATCGAAATAGCGCGCAAGATCGCGCCCAGCTTCTCGGGTCGCGCCACCCGAGGTCGCAATGCACGGTAGCCCTAAGGCGATGCTTTCCTGAACTGCAAGGCCCCAGCCTTCTCCGTGGCTGGGCATGACTGTGAATCGCGCCCTCCGATAGAAAGTACGGAGCTCTTCATCACTTATGTTTTTCACCCAGAAGAGATGGCCCCCGCCCATCTCGCGCAGGAGCCGTCGCCTAACCGATTGGGCGCGCCAGCCATAGCCGCCGGCGACCACCAGGGCGGGCACCTGATTGCCAAAACGGCGGCGCAAGGCCTCCATGGCGTCGAGCAGCAGCGGTAAGTTTTTGCGCGGCTCCACCGTCCCGACAAACAGAATGAACGGCTGCCTGCCAACGCCATGGCGATCGAGGATTGCTTGGTCGCCAATCGGCGCACGTACAGGAGCGCGAGCGAAGCTGTCCCATCCCATGGGCAGCACATCGATCGGCCGCTCAGGCAGCGACCAGTCCTGCAGGCACTGGGCGATCTGGGCCTTCACAAAACTCGAGCTGGTCAGCCAACCATCGACATGTGGTGCAATTCCCTGGACCTGATCGGCGAAGACATCGGAGAATCCTGCCGGCTGCCACTCTGGCTGGTGCAGCACATAGAGATCATGGATCATCTGCAAGATGCGGACGCCGGTTCGCTTCTTTAGATCGCCGATCGCAGTGACATAACCCTTTTGCCACCACAAGTCGCCCGGATTGAAATAGGTATCTTCGGCAGTTGGCGGCGCGACTGCCTTCAGCCCAGATGCCGGGACCCCTATGGCGCGGCCCGCATCGAGCACCGAATCCATCCGCAGCAGCCCAAGGGCGATATAGGGCCAGTGAAAATAGCGACCTTCGGCAAGCGTGCCTCGGAGAGTAGACAACGCCATGGTTCTCGCAAATAGACGCCGCAGGCACGAAATAGCGGACGGCCGATCGTGGCCCAGGGCCAACACCAGCGCGGGATCAAGGCGGTAGAAATCACTAGTACCTAAGGTGCGGACGACGAATTCGACCGAAAGCTCCGGATGCGTCCGTACAGCTCCTTGCACCACGGCGCACGCGGCAACCTGCTCAACGACGCGCTGGACGCCGGCCGGCCGTCGAAAGTAGGCATACCAGTGGAGGAGCCCCGTGAGATCGTAGAACAGCCGCGGCATCAGGCGATTGTGCCCTACGCCTTAGCTCAACGCATGCTTTAGCAGCACTGTCGCCGCCTCGTTCCAGGTAGGCCGTTCCACCTCGGCTAAGCGCCGCACGACATTGGCCTTAGCCTGCGCCAGGGCCGCCTCGTCGGTAATCCAGCGCCCCATTGCTTGCTTCAGGGCTTCGGTGTCCGTGGGCTCGAAAGTCACCACCAGGTCCGCTCCGGCCTCTGGCAAGGCACCACCTGTGGATGCAATGCAGGGGACGCCGTGGGCGATGCTTTCTTGCACCGGAAGTCCCCAACCCTCCGTGTGGCTGGGCGCCACCGTGAAGCGCGCGGCCTTGTAGAGGACCACCAGATCGGCGTCGGATATAGCCCGGAACCAATGTACATGGCGATCTCTGCGCAAGCGGCTACGCACTTTCGCTGACCGCCAGCCCCGGCCTCCCACAACGACGAGGTCCGGCACGCGGGAACCAAGTTTGCTGCGCAGCCCGTCCAAGGCATCGAGCAGGGTCGGCAAGTTTTTGCGTGGCTCGACGGTACCGACGAACAGGATGAAGGGGTGGTCGGCCAAGCCGTAGCGCTCCAATTTCTCTTTAATGTTCGGACTTGCTCCATCAGCTGAGAGATGGGCAAAACTGTCCCAACCCATTGGCAGAATCTGGATGGGCGGTGACGTAAGAGATCGCGTCTCCAGATAATGCGTGAGCTGTCCAGTAACGAAGCGCGAGTTGGTAAGCCAACGATCGACGTGCGGTGACAGCTTTTCGAATTCACTCGTGAATAGTCTTGCGAAGTCAGCCTTGAACCATTCAGGACGTTCGATGACGAAAAGATCGTGGATCATCTGCACGAGCCGCACCCCTGTGCGCGCCCGCAACGCAAGCACGACGGATACATAGTCCTTCTGCCACCAAAGGTCGCCAGGATTGAACAGGACATCGCGGTGATCAAGTCGCGCCACTGGTGCAAGCGGCGGCAACGCCCGCGAAGGACGGCCCGCGAAGAACCATTCGACCAACCGGTCAAGGTGCAGCTGACCTAAGATGATATAGGGAATGTGATAGTACCGCGCATCGGCCAACAGCGAGCGGATTGGCGCCAAGCGCATGCTTTGGGCAAAGATCGCTCGCAGGCGCGCGATCGCTCCCTGGCGAAACTCCGGCTCGTCAAGATCGGCAAGCAGGTCCGAGTCGATCTGGTAAAAGAAATCGCCGCCCAGCATGCGCGCCACAAACAACACTTGATGGTTCTGGCGCAGGACCAAAGATGAAATCAGCTTCTCGCTCACGCGCTGAATGCCCGACGGATGGCGAAAGAACGCATACCAATGGACAATCCCAGTGACGTCGAACAGCAATCGGCGAGCCCCTTTGGAAGACGCTCCCGGCAGAGCCTGGTCGTTGGGTTGCTGTTCGGTCAAAGCAGGGGGCGTAAATTCCATTGTAGGCGGACGATGGTCAAAGGTTAGCCGCAACGAGTGACGACTGGCCCGTCAGCTCCTCAGCCTGTAGGGGACGTGATTAGAGGGAACCACCAGCCTTGCCCGTAGGTTGTTCTGTGGGAGCCCTAGCACAGGGACCCACCTCAGTCTTGCAAATGTCCCACGCAGCCGCTACACGGGCGGGATTGGCCCCGTTGGGGGATAGTTTAACGGTAGAACAACCGGCTCTGACCCGGTTAGTTTAGGTTCGAATCCTGGTTCCCCAGCCAGGGCGGCACAAACAGCCCGAGATTTCAGCGCTTTCCGGCCCCCGAGCAACCTCGGGAAGGCCCCTCGTGCGCAAGTGTCTCACACATGCCTCACACATCGTCTCACACAAGGGACGCCTCGGTGCGTCTCACCTAACCCGCAAGGACGGCATCTACTATTACCGACGACGCCTCCCTGAGCATCTCGGGACGGATGTTGCCTTGTCGCTAGGCACCCGACGATTTAGAGAAGCCGAACACCTAGCCGAGCACCCAGACACAGCTGCCGACCCGGATCCTTCCCGCCTCCTCTATCAAGCCGCCATGCTCCGTGCCCATCGCAACGGCGTGTCGCACACGGACTTCCTGGCCAGGGTGGTCGCTCCTTATCTGGCCGACGAGCGTGGCGAAGAAGCCCGACCGCTCTTCGCCTCTGATGACCATTTCAGGCACCAGGCGGCCCGACTGTTCTTCTTGCCGAGGCCCTTCGGGTCTCAGCGGAAGCTCTGGGCAAAACGGAAGCGCGGGCGCCAAGCCCCTCGGGAATACGGGCGGCTGAGCTGGCGCACCAGGGTCTACACGTTCAGGCGCCTGACCGACACCCTCGGAGTCTTCGCCCTCGGAGCCTCGAACGCCATCCGCCGATAGCACGGTCGGCAAACTTAGCGGCCCCTTCGCCGCACTCCATCAACATCAACCCATCTTTCACAAGGCACCATCAAAATGTCAGACGACACCCCCGTCCGCTTTACCGCGAGACCCGACCTCGGCTCTATCGACAGCCTCCGCACAGCCGACACGACCGAGGCGCACATCGGCGGTATCTACAGCGGCGGCCAAACAAACGAGCTAAACGCCGACTCCAACAGGCAAGCCTCGGGCACCGCCGGCTGCCTCGGCAACTTCGAGGCGCGGACCCAAGGCGGCACCCGTGTAAACAGCATCTCCCAGCTCGGCCCAACCGACATCGTAACCATCATGGTTGAGGGCCGGCCGATGGAAATGGAAGCCCAAGCGGCCAGGGACTATGGACTTCTTCGTAGAGATGGAAGCGGCGCCACCCGAGCTGCCACCGAAGCCGAGCAGGCCCAGCAGCACGACCAGTAGCAGCAGGACCAGCAGCGTGAGAACGAGGAAGCGGCGAAGAGCAAGGGAGAGCCGATGGATGCGCAGTCCGAGGCGTACATGCGTCAGGCTCTGGACAATGACCAAGGCGCTGTCCTCGATGTAGCCGTAGCGGTAATGGACCACATCGTAGGAGACGATAGCGGAGCTGACTTCACGGCCCCTGGACACGTCCTGCAGGCCTTCGCCGAAGCGAACAGGATCACTCCGCAGGAAGCCCAGGCCCGCATCCGACACCTCGGCCTGGGCTATCAGGCAGACGCCGCGCGGATGGCCGAGAAATCCACCGGCATCCCAGCCGATGTTGCCGCCGATGCTCTTTACCAGTCCCGCAATGCGCCCGGTTTGAAGGATCTAATGATGCAACACCTGCACGAAGGACGAGCGGATTCCAACGCCAACAGCGCATCGACATCAGGAAAAGCGTCTAGCAACTCTCGCATCTGATCCCCAAACCGCCCCGCAGGAGCGGCCACTACGAGCGCTTCAGGGCGTTGGCGCCACTATGGCACGAACGAGATCGAGAGCATCCACCCCTTACGACCCGGCACCGACCGCCCCGCTTGACGTGCTCACACAAACCCTCCCACAGTGCTCACACAATGCACCTTCGGGGACCGCAAGAAGCCCGAAATCAAAGGCCTAACGCCGAGGGTGGTGGGCGTCCTGGTCCCCCAGCCATAGCAGCGCATTCTTTCGCCGGCTTTATGCGACGCGAGTAACTCATGCGTCGCAGTCGTGCCATGTGCGAAGTCAAGGGCGTTCTTGTACTCTATCCGTGCATTTTCGCAAATCGCCGAGCTATAACTATGCGGCGGGCCAATGAGGGGCAAGGGTGTACGAAAGAACAAGGGGGTTATTTGGTCGCGAATTGGGAGGCACGGAAATACAGGCTTCTGTCGTTCCAACTGATGGCATCGCGGTAGCCGGCTCAACCGGAGGCCGGGCCTGGTCGCACCTTCGATTTGCAGAGCGCGTACCGGCCGGAAGATGGATTCAGCTTGAGTACCGCGTTAGCTTGTTTGCACCGCTCAGCAGACCAATCATTCGTTTTCGAACCCCGACTGATGTGATCGACATCTTCATGCCAGCCCCGTTCCTGGGCCGACAACGATGGATTGGTTGCGTCCCAGAGAACACCTCTGAAGTATTTGTATCTTTCTCAAGTTCCGAGCAGACGCCATTCCGAATTGACTACTGCGCTATTCTGCCCTTCGCTCGAATTGCCCAGTTCGCCCTATCTCGCTCCTTGCATCGCACACTCGCCGCCGGCTGCCTGTGGCTCGGTGGCGAAAAGGAACATGCCCGACGGCGGCTAGAGCTTGCACTGCGGGCTACCGATTTCAGGAGGTACGATCATTGGCGCCGCGAGAACTCCAGGCCGGTAACTACCATAGACCTACCGCGGCTTGATTGGCGCAATGGCTGTCATGTGTGCTTCGTGCTGGCAACCAGCACCGGGGCGACCGAAGTCGCAATCCGCGACACACTGGAGTCAATTGCACGCCAAATATACCCAAACTGGTCTATTGCACTCATATCGCCGACGGACGCGAGCGAACAGCCGCCGTGTTACATTCAGAGTCGGGTCCGCGTCTTCAATTCAAACGACATGCTGGAGAAACTCTACACCAACGACCCGCTAGCCATTGCTCCATTGGTCGCAGGCGATCTAGTTCCAGAGTATGCGGCGGCTGTACTTGCAGAGCACGTTATGGCGCAGCCCGACGTAGATGCATGGTACGGCGACGATGACGCGCAAGACGCATCCGGCCGCTTTGTCCGGCCAAGCCTGAAGCCAGAGTGGAGCCCGGTGTTCAATGCATTCTCAGCCTATGTGCTTCCAGCTGTCTACCTTCGACCGAACGCCTTAAAAACCTCCAACATGCGGGTGATTGGAGATGTTCTTGATGTCGACAAGGTATTGACCGCGTTCTCCAGGACTCAACCCGGGAACGTTGGTCATATTCGACGGCTAATGCTTACCAACTTAGCGCAATCAACCACCCGACCTGACGTATCGAAGTCAGTGCGGCAGTGGAGTCGGAACGCGTTAGTCACTACGGTCGTGATTCCATCAAAAGATAAGGTAGATAGGCTTCGCGCCTGCATTGGCTCCATTGGCCTGAATGAACATGGCCTGTTCGAGATAGTAATCATCGACAATGGCAGCATCGAACAGGCCACCTGGGACTACTACAAGGTGCTGCGAGCCAACCCACGAGTGCGTGTCGTAAGCGCGCCTGGACCCTTCAACTTCTCAAAGCTCTGCAATCGCGGCGCGTCCATCGCCGAGGGATCCACCCTGCTCTTCTTGAACAATGACACGCGGACGGATCAACGAAACTGGCTCAAGCCGCTCGTTGACTGGACAACTCGACCAAATGTGGGTGCTGTTGGCCCCAAGCTGCTATATCCAACACGCCGGCTGCAGCATGCCGGCATAGTCGTCGGTCTCGGAGGTCTGGCGGCGCACATCGAACGGGATGCCAGGCAATACTATCATGGGTATCTGGGCCGCCTTAGACATCCACACGAGGTTTCGGCCGTCACAGGCGCTTGTTTAGCAGTGGCCAAAGCAAAATTCGAGGAAGTCCGTGGATTCGATGAAGACAGATTCCCAATCGAACTCAATGACGTCGATCTTTGTCTTCGCCTCAGGCAAGCAGGGTGGACAACAATTTTCACACCTGAAACGGTCCTCATCCATGAAGAATCGGCAACTAGGGGAGAGCAGGCTGCGAGCCGCTACGCGCGCGAGCGCGAGAATTTTCGCGAGCGGTGGGGCCACCTTCTTGGCGACGATCCGACCTTCCATCCCGCGCTGTCCTTGCACTCCATCCAAACACGCCTTCAATAGGCGCAGCCCGCCTTTAATGACTCGCGTTGAGATGAACGCATGACCGCGCAGACCTAAGCCTATCCGAAACTCTTCTGGCTGTGCGCCGCTACAATGCGACGTCGCCCGCAAATCTTTTAGGGGGTTGTCAATGAGCTTGTCCGTCCGGCTAATGGAAATTCCGAAAGTCATGCTTATCACTCCGAAATCTCACGTCGACGGCCGTGGCCACTTCGTCGAAACGTGGTCGAAGCGTGCATTCAGCTCAGTTGGTATCGACGCGGATTTCGTTCAGGATAATCAATCCTTGTCGATGTTCGCTGGCACGCTCAGAGGCCTTCACTTCCAGCGTCCTCCCTTCGAACAAGCGAAGCTTGTCCGCGTGATTAGAGGATCAATCTTCGACGTCGCGGTTGACTTACGGCCGGGTTCAACTTCGTTCGGATGCTGGTGCGCAGCCACCATGACTGGCGAAAAGCACGAGGAAATGTTTGTTCCTCGCGGCTTTGCCCATGGGTTCTTGACCTTGGAACCCAATACTGTCGTTGCCTACAAAGTCGATGCCCCCTACTCGCCCCAGCATGAAGGAGGCATTCGATGGGATGATCCGTCGCTCGGTATTTCGTGGCCTGAAGTTGCGGACCAATTCTCAATTTCGCCCAAGGATCTTGAGCTTCCCCTCCTGACGGCACTTGAGCGCTGACCCCCCTCGTCCGGGGGTTGTGCAGTTGAGAGGTGGATATCCGCATTGAGATTGGGCAATCTAACGTCCTGATAGACCCTCGGGGGGCGGGGCTTGATGCGGCTGCTGATATTCGGTGCGAACGGACAAGTCGGACGAGAACTGGTCAATCGTTGCGAAGACCGAAAAATTGATGCTGTTCACGTCGGGCGAGCGCAGTGCGACATTCGCAATGTCGCTGATGTAGAAGCAGCTCTCCTGGCTGCCGGCCCGACGGTCGTCGTAAATGCGGCAGCATACACCGCAGTCGACCGAGCAGAGTCCGAGCCCGAAATCGCGTTCTCCACCAATCGAAATGGATCGCTGAACCTTGCTCGAATGTGCGAGGCGCACGCCGTGCCGCTGGTACATCTGTCAACCGATTACGTCTTCGATGGAACAAAGAGCGAACCCTATGTCGAGGACGACCCCGCATGTCCAATCAATGTGTACGGCGCCTCAAAGCATGCGGGCGAAGACGCAATCAGATCGGCAGTCGAGAGGCATATCATCATCCGGACGGCATGGGTCTATGGCTGCCACGGCAAGAACTTTCTCAAGACGATGCTGGACCTTGCCAAGACGCGCAGTGAGTGGAGTGTCGTTTGCGATCAATGGGGCAATCCAACGTCCACGGTCGATCTGGCAGATGCACTGATCGCAGCCGCCTGTGCCGCAAATGGAAAGCACGCGAGTTGGGGCACCTATCACTTCGCTGGCGCCGGCGATGCCACTTGGTTTGACTTTGCCTCCGAAGTGATCGCAGCACAGCGGCGGTTTACCGGGCTAGCGCCTACCATTCGACCGGTGGCAACTGAAGAATACCCCACCGCAGCGAGAAGGCCCGGGAATTCGCGGCTGCAAAGCTCACTATTTGAAGCAACGTTCGGAGTTCGCGCGGCAAAGTGGCCGTCACGCGTGCAAGACACCGTCGGCACGTTGCTACAGTCGTCGAACGGCGAGCCATGAAAGGTATTGTACTGGCAGGTGGTACGGGATCCCGCCTCTTTCCGCTCACGAAAGTTATCTCGAAGCAGCTGCTTCCCATCTTCAACAAGCCGATGGTGTACTATCCCCTGTCAGTTCTAATGTTGGCTGGGATACGAGACATACTGATCGTGACTACGCCAGACGATCAGGACGCATTCAGGCGCCTCCTGGGCAACGGCCGACAGCTCGGACTCTCGATATCGTATGCGGCGCAGCCAAGGCCGCGCGGACTTGCGGATGCCTTCATCATTGGGAAGGGCTTTGTAGGCGCGGATCGAGTCGCCCTTATCCTTGGCGACAATCTCTTTTACGGCACCGGCCTGTCCACTCTCCTCCGCCAAGCTGCCAAGCGCGACGACGGCGCGACGATCTTTGCGCACCAAGTCGCAGATCCACAACGGTACGGCGTCATCGAATTGGACGCCGCCGGCGTTCCGATTTCGATCGAAGAAAAGCCCAAAGTTCCTCGATCACACGAGGCGGTAACAGGCTTGTATTTCTATGACAATCGTGTCCTCGAAATTGCCTCTGCACTCCGACCGTCAACGCGAGGGGAGATCGAGATCACAGACGTCAATCGCGAATATCTACAGGCGGGTAAGTTGCACGTCCAGCGTCTCGGACGGGGCTTTGCATGGTTCGACACGGGGACGTATGAGTCCCTGGCCGAAGCCACTCAGTTTGTTCAGGTTGTCGAGCATAGGCAGGATACACGAATTGGCTGCATCGAAGAGGTTGCTTGGCGGCAGGGTTTCATAGACGCTGAGCAGTTGATTGCATTGGCGAAACATTACGGTCGTTGCAGGTACAGTGACTATCTCACGAGCCTTGCCCGACAGAACCCGCGATGAGACCACATAGGCAACGCCTCCGGCTGCGCAGCTGGCATCAGAACTCCTAGATACTCTTCCTCGCAAAGACAGACATGCAAGGTCCATTTGCATGATCTGTCAGCTCATGCGCGACCTCTATCATGTCGAAGCCACCCAGTTGGAGCAGGCGAATAATATCAGTCTTTTCCATCCAGTAGTGGCGATCGTACATGCCACCACAAAAGGTCTTGTTCCGCCACGCCTCATGGTAGCTGCGTTCATGAAGCCTGACATCAACGTCGGCCACGCGTCTAACATCGACGCGGCCTGAAAAGGCACCTCTGCGAACATCACCCGGGGGCATGGCTTCCTCGCAAAAGTAGTGAGTCCACAAGTATACCGAGGCACACCGTCTTGCTATCAGCTCGATCAATCTTGTTGGTTCGCGCATGTGGTATAGAACACCCGACGCAACGATCAGGTCGTAGTGCTGGTCGGTTCCCTCGAGCCATTTCTCGAAATCGCCGAGCATAAAGCGTGCACGATCGAGGCCTAACAGCTCTTTTGCCACGAGACATCGCATGAAAGAGAGCTTGTTTGCTTCAACGGCATGTATCACGTCGGGCGAGTGCCGGCACAGCATATACGTATGAGATGCTTCTAGAGGACCAAGTTCGAGAACACGGCGACCAGCTAAATCTCCGAATTGCTCAATGCACCATTCGATCCTCGGATCCGCATAGAAGGCCGTCATACCCGCAGTCGCACCGGCCTGAGGCGGCAGGGCGTTATTCCAGCCAGGTACCAAGTCGACGGCGTTCTGAGGGCTTGGCGTACTATCGACATACTCGTTCAGTACCGTCACAGACGGCTTCTCGAGTGCCTCCTGATTGGCCTGCGCAACGTCGTCCTTTCCAACCTTCCAAATTCGTTGGCGGAGACTGGACCATGCACCCTGAAGGCGACGGCTGAGGCTCATGTTGGGAACATGGGTAATTGCTTTGATTCTATCAGCCCTGGCGCTCGTCCTCAGATCCTGCCGTCCGGCGGCTCAATGGATTCACGACGCCGCGATCTCCACTCCAACGCCGGCGGTACCGACTACGCCGGATCGGCTGTTTGGGTGAGTTCCCAGGCCGTCCGCATACAGGGTCATACTACCCGAGGGTTCAAAGCGTATCGGCACTTCCCGGAGCTCAGGCAGTGCCGCCTTGATCTCTTGATGCCGGGTTTTCGGCCCACAGAACAGCAGGAACCCTCCGCCTCCTGCGCCACACAACTTACCACCATATGCGCCGGCTTGGCATCCACGCTCATACCACTGGTCGATCATCGAATTGGACACCGTCGGTCCGAGCTGCCTTTTCAATTTCCACGTCTCATCCAGCATCTCTCCGAACGTCGCCACAGTCATCCGGCCACCTTGCAACATCGTCGCCGCATCATCGGCCATCTTTCGCATCTGAACCAGAAAGTGCCGTGTTGCACCGATATTGGCCTTCTGCTGCCTGAGAATGTCGTCTGCGCGGCGCGTCTTGCCGGTCCAGAACAACTGGAGACTGTCGAGCAGACTATTGGGGTCCGTCGCCCGAGCACTGATTGGTGCAATCGACGTACTTTCGTCTGCAAGGAAGCGCATGTAGTTGAGGCCACCCGATGCAGCTGAATATTGATCTTGCTTGCCAATGGGCTTGTTCAGGACATCTATCTCGATATGGCAGGCCATTTCCGCCAGGTCGCCAAACGATGTTCGTGTCGATTGCAGTGAACGTAGGGCGTGCAGCAAGCCCACGGCATAGGCACTCGAAGACCCCAAGCCGGAACCTGCGGGAATGTCCGCAACAGTTGAAATGTAAATCGGGGCACCGACGCCAAGCATTCTCAGCGCTTCCCGGCCAATTTCATTCTGGATCTCACCAATGCTGTTGACCATCTCGGTGGTCGAGTAGTTGAGCCGAAACGGTTCATCAAAGAGTGCGCCATGGCGCTTCACGGTCACATACACAAACTTGTCGATTGTCGTGCTGAGGACGGCACCATATTCGTTGTTTGCATAAAAGTCGCGAAGATCGGTTCCACCTCCGAAGAAGCTCAGCCGCAAGGGAGTCCTGGTCATGATCATCGTTCCGCCTCACCACCCGCCGCCGTCGGCCGACCACCATTTCCCTTGATTATGCCATAGGCCGCTTCGGTCAACTTCGGGAGTTCTGAATTGTACCACCGGCTCTGCGTCAAACCAATTTCAGCTTCCTTAAGAAGGCCTTGATCGTCGAACGGCCCTATCCAACTCTTCCGCACGAAGCATTCAACGTGCGGCGTTACGCACACCAGCTCATCATTCGCTGCAGCATCCAGACCCAGCGCCACTACTAGCTTCTGGCTCGTGATGCGGGGTCCAAGCTTCAATAGCACCCGGTGGAGGATGTCCTTGCGGATCAGCACATTCATCGGTGCAGCAACGTCGACGCAGCGCTGGCAGTAAAGCTGGCCGTGGTAGCCACTTCTGGAGAAATCCGTCCCGCTATACGGGTCAAAAATTAGGCCGCCGGGCATGAAGAAGCCACCGGCCCATCGAACCCCCTTTTCTTCGGCGTCACGCACAATGCCACTGACCACCGAAACCCGCTTGTCCAAGAGTGAAACGGCAAAAAGACCGCGCAGCACATCGCCTTCCGGGGATTGGTCGGCAACAATCGCAATCCACTCCGCTTCACTCGCAGCTGCGACCGCACGGCCGAGCACGGCTGCCCCATCCAGACCTCCTTCTGCCGCCCAAACATCCTGGGCCTTCAGGATCGTCACGGTCGGGAGTTCCCCGTGCATGACCACCCGCCACATACCCTCATGGTCGAACAGCGGATTCCGCTCGACCCGCAGTAGCTGAGAGACACCGAGATTACGGATCAAGCGATCCAGCACAAACTTCTGCGACTGGATTGTCTGTGGCTTTGCTGTATAGCCTGCGGCAGCGGTCGATCCCGGCACAATCCTCCAGGCGTATAGAAACTCACGCACGTGCACAGGCCTTTCGCCAACGACTATCGCGCGCGTAAGGGAGTCATAGTCATGGCACCAAGTGGCCTTCACGTCTGTATATGCGCCGGTCGATTGCAGGAGCTCGCGGCTGATCGCCATGAGATGGGTCGGGTAGCAGCAATTCGTGATTAGTACCGGGTCTAAGTCCGGCTTGAAGAAAGGATTGAACAGTTTCGAGCTCGCATCAGAGTTGAATTCATCGGAATAGAACATCTTGGCATCCGGATGCTTCTCGATGTGATGTGCCATCACCATCAACGCGTCGACCGTCAGGAAGTCGTCTGCATCCACAAGCAAGAGAAATGAGCCACTCATCGCCTCGACAATCGAACGATTGGCGCCTGTTATCCCTTTGTTGATGTCGTGCCGAATGACAGTCGCAAAGCCGGTCTTCGCCATGTTGTCGATCCAGGCGACGGTAGCCGGGTCGGTGGACGCATCATCGACGAGGATGACCTCCATGTTCTTGTAAGTCTGCATTGCGATAGACATGGCAAGCTCTTCCAAAAGCTGCGGCGCCTGGTTGAAGACAGGAACACCGACTGTGAGCTTATGTCTTCCCTCAGCTTGAAAGCGCACCGCTCTCGTCGCAATGCGTTCATTCAACCAGTGCTCGAAGCGATCCGGATCGAGGTCGATTCGCACTTCCGCCAATTCAGCGGCTCCGATCTCGAAGTATGGGCTGCTTTGCTTGAAATTCTTGTTGAAATACGGATCTGAGATCTGGCCCCACTCAATTGCGAGGTTGCCCTTCTCCGCCGGAAACGTTCCCGTCTTGCTGGCACCCTCAAAATGGAAGGCCACGATTGACGGATCTACCACACAGGAGAACCCGGCCTTGCGCAGACGGAGGCAGAAGTCGACGTCGTTGAAGTTCCCCGGGAACTGTTCGCTCCAGCCACCGAGATCCTGCCAAAGGGCGCGCCGAACGAACATCAGGGCCCCACAGACGCCGAAGGCTTCGCGTCGGCTACGCAGATTGCCAAAGTGGCCAGGGAATTCCGGCGACTTGTAGATGCCGGCATGGCTTGGCCCTCCCTCGAGGAGGATCATGCCGTTGTGCTGGGTCTGGCCGTTCTCGTACAGGCAAAGCGTTGCCACCGCGCCCACCGCCGGATTGCTTTGCATGAATCCGACGATTTGCTTGCCGCCCTCGCTGGTCACGATCTCGATGTCGTCATTTACCAGGCAGATCAACTCGCCCGACGCATTGTCGACCCCAAAGTTGAACTTCCTGGACATGTTCAGAAAGCCGGTGGACTTGAATTCCACCAGCTTGACCCGGCGCAACGTGCCGAGAAATTCGAGATGAGCTTCGGTGAGATTGCCGTTGTGGACGACCACGTATTCCACATTGTCGTAGAACTTGGATCGTTCGAGACTTGCAATGCAGTGTGTCAGCAGATCCACCTGCTTGCCGCGCACGACGCGTGATCGCGCTGCAGTCGGAATAACATAGGACACGAGCGGATGGACATCCGTGATGGGATAGTCGATGTGCCAAAAACCGATGGCCCATCCTGGTCTGACAGACGCACGCGGGTTCTTCTTCCTTGCATGGTCAAGCAGGGCGAGCCGCTGCCGGTCGAGCGCATATTCCTTTGCAGTCAGTGTTGCCGCCGTGGAGCCCGGCACGGCGCGCCAGAAGTAGCAGATCTCTGAGATGTGGCGGAGCGCATCGACCCTTTCGGAGACGCGCAGTGCAAGATCGAAGTCCTGTGTTCCATCGTACTCCGACCTGAAACCGCCCGCGGCCAGCACGACATCACGCCGGTAGACGGTCAGGTGCCCCAGGTACATATTGTTTTCGAGCAGTATCGGAGACCAAGCGGGCTTGTAGTAAAAATCGAACAGCTCGCCGTTGTCCGATAGCTTGCACTCGTCTGTGTAGAATCCAGGGCACTTCTTGTCTTCCAGCCAGCACTGCCAGACGAGAAGTAAGGCGTCGCGACTGAGAAGGTCATCATGATCCACCAGCGCAACATGCGAGCCGATTGAAAGCTCCAGCGCTCGATTGCTGGCTCCAGAAATCCCAAGGTGATGCTCAAAGGCCACTTTGACTCGACTGCTGCGGTCGGCGAAGGCCTTCAGAATGTTGACGGTATCAAGGTCGGTCGACCCGTCATCCACGACCACCCATTCCCAGTTCGTATATCGCTGATTGAGCAACGAGGTGAAGAGCTCGTTCAAGTATTGAACAGGCGTATTGAACGTCGGCGTAATGATCGAGACAAAGAAGTCCGGGTCATGTTCTCGCACATAGGCTCGTTCGAGATGGAAAGGGTTGCAGAACTCGCTGAGCTGCCTGACGGCCTCTGGCTTGATCGGGCTCGAACGGCGCTGGTTCCGGCCATGGCGCAGCCAGTGCACAAGCGGGTTCTCGCCAGCCGCCGCAACATCCAGATTGTTGCGCAGGTATCGCTGGCCATCAAACAATGCGGACGGACGGCGTCCTTCCGATCCACCGTAGTCGATGTAGTGCTGGAGCGGATCGACACCTGCGGCGGCGACGTCTGGGTTTTTGTTCAGATAATAATCGTGATCAAACAATCCCGAAAGACTCACCAGCTCCGCATTCCGCTTGGATAGCCGAGCGGTGCGCCCCTCGTCCCGGCCGCGCAGAACGTAGTGAACGAGTGGATTCAGTCCCGATGCCGCGACGTCGGGATATCGTGCCAAGTACCAATCAGTGCTGAACTCGGTGCTGGGGTCTCTCCCCTCGGCAGCCCCATGCTCGAGGTAGTGGACCAAAGGATTGACCCGAGCGGCCGCGACGTCTGGGTTCTCGTCCAAATACCACTGCGATTGAAAGAGCGGATGCGGATCGCGCCCTTCAAGTCCACCACGCTCGAGGTAGTGGCTCAGCGGATTGAGGCCCGCCGCGACGACATCGGCATTGCTCCGACAGTACAATTCGGTATCGAACAAAGGATGCGGGGAAAGCCTGCTCCTGGCACCCTCCACAACAAAGTGCACCAGCGGATTGGTCTTCACGTGCTTGTATGACGCCGCATACCACTGAGAGGCGAACAGCGGATTTGGATCGTATCCTTTCCTGGCACCACGCCTCATATAGTGCTTTAATGCATCTTTCGCGATTATGGCGTAGCGGCTCCGATACCAGACCTCGTCGAAGAGGTTGGCCTGCTGGATGGCGTCCCTGATCGTCTCGAAGGATTTTCGCTTCCAGGGCCACCAATATTCAGCGTCGAACGTCATCCGCTCCCTCGCCTCATCCTTCCGCTTTCGCCGACGATAGCACTATCGGGCCAATCCCTGTGGATCGGACCATACGACGTAGTCTGCGGTCGCCTGGCTCGATTGGATGACGGGAGATTCATCCAATTCACGTTCTTCGTACATCCGCCGGGCTTGCTCGGCCTCCGCGACGCCGCGGTCAATCAAGTCGCTTATAACTCGCTCCCTGCGGGCTTTTTCATCGGCCTTTACGTACACGCGGTGCACCTTGCGGCCAGCAGTCTCAATGCTTGCGAGCAACGCGACAACCCCCTCCAGGACCAGGACAGCATCTCCATCGAGGTCGAGCGTGCCAGCATTCTCAACACGAGTTCGGCCAAGCCGGTTGTAGGATGGCAATTGAAGGTGCACTGTCTGTCTGGTTTGCAACCACGGCCGTAGAGCGTCGAGCATCATGGCGAGGTCATAACGGTTTTCGACGCCAGGCTTGCGACGATCAGCAGCCGGTACGATCCAGCGATCGATCGAGATGATACTGGCCGGCATGCGCCGCGCTTCGAGGCGAGTTGCAACCATTGCAGCCAACGTCGACTTTCCTGAACGTGCAAGGCCGCCAATCAGGATCACATCGCCGGACGATATGTCAGAGAGCAATGTGCGGGTGACCCTAGAGTTCGAGAGCACCTCAGCGACGGCTTCATCCGGCATCAACATACTCCGCAGGCCCACCGCCAACCACGAGGCTACGGCAGTCCTCGATCATGGCCGCAAGACCGGCGTCGAGGTTGAAGCGTGGCATGAATCCGAGTTCCTCTCTCAGGCGCCGGACGTCCGCGACCACCAACGGCGGCTCCCCTTCCTGCTGAGCTCGTGCACCGATTTTCAAAAGGTCGGATCGCCCAAGCACCGCACCGATCTTCTCCGCGATCGCTCGGACAGCAATTGGTTCACCTGATCCGATGTTGATGGCGCCCGAAACGTCGGAGGCAACCAACGCCACCAATGCCGCCGCTACGTCATCGACATACATGAAGTCTCTTAGCTGCGTGCCGTTCGACGTCTGAGCCGCCCGCCCGGCGAGGAGGTTGAAAATCACGTGCGGGAAAAGCCGCGTCCGGGCCTCACCCGGCCCATAGAGGAAGAAGATGCGTGCCCATGCAGCTGACAAGCCCGTCATGTCCGAATAGGCCATCAGGGCTTCGAAAAGGGCGTTCTTGCATCGCCCGAACGGAGTTCGAGGATTGCGGGGCGTCAACCTCTCCGAGAGGTAGCCGTAAGACCAGTCATACTCGGCGCACGTGCCGCCGCCGACAAACCTCTTGCCACCGACGTCCACGAACGCCGCCAGAAGCTCCAGCGACAACTGCATCCACACGAGGTTGGTCGGCGCACGCCAATACGCTCCCTGCTCAATATCCCATGCGAGATGCAGGCAGTGAGTCGGCGACACTCTCCTCACGAGCCCCTTGATGGCCACCTGATCGCGCAGGTCGGCGGACAGCCACTGCACCCTTTCATCGAGCCAGTCAGGTCGGGCCCGCCTGCCGACGCCCACCACCTCGAATCCCGAGGCCAAGAAAAATTTCGCCGTGCGGCGACCTATGAAACCACTGAGGCCCGTCACGAGTACGCGGGGCATGCCTGTTTCTCCTAGAAATCTCGGCGTGACCAGGAGTATGGGATCTGCTCGCTATGGGGATCTATCCGCCGATACTTGATTGCAGGATCGTGGGCCATCGACGCGATATTGCAGAATAACGCAAACGGCGCGGTCAGACTCTTGGTCCCGTTTGCGATGCCAGCGGGGATGTGAACGAGGCAGTGATTGTCCTCGCCGATGAACAGTTCCTGCAGATATTCGAACGTAGGGCTTTGCGGTCGCATGTCGTACAGGACGAGCTTCACCATGCCGATCAGGCAAAGGTAGTTCAGCTCGAGCCTTTCGTGGACGTGCCATCCGTTGACGCCGCCTGGATAGAGCTTCTTGAAATAGACTTCGCCGAAGGAATTCAAAAGCTCATCGACACGAATGCCGTGTAGGATCGTGCCGCGCTCATCCGGTATCTTGCGGCGCGGCAGCACGACAACGCCCTCGATGTCTCCGAAGACCGGTTCCTTCTTTGCTACGCCCAAGGAGCATCCCCCAATAGAGTCTCGACCGTTGGTTGACCAGGCAACGGATATATGACCTGCCCGCGAAACTTGTAGGTCCTTCGCAGAAGGTCAACGATCTCATCGCGAAAATTCCAGGCAAGCAACAATACAGTGTCCGGTGTCGACGCAAAAACGTCGTCTGGTGATCGGATCGGAATCCGCGTGCCCGCCGTAAAAAGCCCCTGCTTGAGGGGGGCGGCGTCGGCAATTTCCGATACCAGTTCCGAGGTGACGCCGCAGAAGTTCAGCATTGTCGAACTACGCGCAGAGGCACCGTAGCCAACCGTGCGGCGGCCACACCCGGCTCGTTCGATGAGTAACGCAGAAAGCTGTTCCCTATGCTGACGCACGCGTTTCCCAAACGCCTTCCAGCTTGCAAAGCTATTTGCGCTGGCTGCCTCTTCTCGGGCTGCAAAGAGCGCAACCGATGGCTTTGAACTTACGCCCGGCTTACGAGCGAACACCAACAGAGCGCCGCCGCCGATAGGACCGACATCAACGTCCACAACCTGCAATCCGACGCGTCGAAGCAGAGCCTCGAGCGTCTTCAAGGTGAAATAGCAAAGATGCTCATGATAAATGGAATCGTATTGCAGTCCCTCAAGGATCTTACCCCCGTCGTGGACTTCGATAACGGCTAATCCCTGATCGCCGATCGATATCGCAATACCCTTCAGGAACGACTGCAGATTTGCGACGTGAGGGAGGACGTTCCTGGCAAATACGATGTCAGCGGCCCCACGCTCGTCACGAATAGACTTCGCCGCATCCTCTCCGTAGAAGCCACAGACCGTCGGCACCCCCTCGGCATTCGCCTTATCCGCAAGGTTTTTGGCTGGGTCTATGCCAAGGATCTCAATGCCCTTCGCCTGAAATGGCCGCAGGAATGTCCCATCATTGCTTGCAATTTCGATGACGAAATCGGGCTTGGATGTCGCTCTCGCCAAGGCACTTTCGCAGAAACGTAAAGCCTCCCGCCGCGCAGTGGACGAGGTTCCCGTCACCCACAGGTAGTTTGAGAACAGGTCCTTTGGATCGGGCGTGTACGTCAACTGCACCAAGGAACACGCTTCGCAGTAGCAGAGCTCTAGCGGAAACCGCTTCTCGCCCTCGTCCATGCTGTGCAGAAGGGAGTTGGCAAACGGCTGCTCGCCCAAATTTACAACGGGCTGGAGCTGAGTGCTGCCACACGACCGGCAATGACTGAGTTGCTGCCCAATTGCCGCGTCCACTACTCAGCTCCGCCGCTGGCCGCTGACGCCTGAGGCGGTCGCGTCCATTGGAGATTCTCGTCCAGGCGACCGCCGCTGAGGAGCGCCGAGAGATGCTTGAGGCGAGTAAACTTTGGCGATTCGAACGTATCGATTGTGACATTGCAGCGCTTCAGCGCTTGAAGCAGCTCTCTAGCCCCCTTCTCAGCAGACCACTCGAACTCAAAGCCTGGAAAGGTCCGGGCAAACTTGCCGAAATCCGTCTTGTATGTTCTCTGATCAGCGTCTGCGTCGCTTCTGATTTCCAGCGTCGTATTAGGCACGGTGTCTACGGCGATCTCCGCTAGCTCCTTAATACGATAATTCAGCCGAGCCGCGCCGTTGTTGAAGGCCTGGTTGTGTATCGCTTCCTTCGGTGCCTCGATATATTGAACAAACGAGCGACAGATATCCTTGACGTGAACTACGGGACGCCACGGTCGCCCGTCGCTGAAGACTACCACTCGGCCCGTCGTCACCGCCTGGCCGACAAGATTATTGAAGACAGTGTCGAAGCGCATACGCGGTGACAGCCCGTAGACTGTCCCATTCCGAATCCGAATCGGCGAGAAACGTTTAGTCGACAACTTCGTCAGAGCCATCTCTGCGGCTACCTTCGACCTCGCGTACTCTGTTTGCGGCGCGAGGGGCGAGTCTTCAGTAACATCCACGTCGGTGGCCGCTCCGTACATGATGCATGATGAAGCAAAGAGGAAGCGATCGACCCCGGCATCACGCGCCAACTCTGCAAGTCTAACAGTTGCGTGTAGGTTGATGTCCTGCGTCCAACGTGACCGCAAGTTCCCGATCGGGTCGTTGCTAAGCGCGGCAAGGTGCACGACTGCATCGAAGCCTTGCAGATCCGGTGCTGTTAGACTCCGAATGTCTTTACGTATGAATGAACTCGTTTCCTGATCTTCGATCAGCGTGCACTCATCGAAGTATCCAATATCCAGGCCGACGACGTCATGACCTGCGGCCCTCAGCGCAGGCCCCATCATCGAGCCGATGTATCCGTTGTAGCCAGTAAGAAGGATACGCATGGTTCTCTGCTCGACTGATTCAGACGCCTGACAGACGTGTCTCAGGCTGGTGAGCGATCAGCTCGGCAACAATACTCCGAAGTGAAGCGCCGTTGCCGACCATCCGGAACGGGCAAGCTGCCGCAGCTGCGGAGCGTTGATCACACTCGTCGTCTCCCACATATAGGGCTTTCGTCAAGTCAAGATGGAGCGTTCGCTGAGCCTGATAAAGCATTCCGGGCGCCGGCTTACGGCACCAGCAGCCGGCGTCCTGCCCATGAGGACAGTGGAAAATAGCGTCAATATGCCCTCCCGCCCTTTCGACGTCGTCACGCATCCTCCGATGGATATCGGCCAGGTCTCTCTCCGTCATCACGCCGTCCGCAATGCCGGGCTGATCGGTCAGCAGAACGACCCGAAAGCCGCTCTGGCGAAGCATCCTCAGGGCCTCCAGCGCCCCGTCGAGCCATTCCCAGTCCCGCCAGCTTCGAACGTATTCCCCCTTTGGCCTCTTTCGGTTCAGCACACCATCACGATCAAGCAGCAGAGTGCGGCGACTGCACAGAAACTCCTCGGTCAAGGGCAGTCTCTTGTGATCGCCAACGCTATAGTACCTGTGCCGAGTGAGGAAACCGAAGAAGCGACGTTGGCCGATCAACTGCGGATAGACAGTTGCTTCGAAAGAAGGATTCCCGGCCGGTATAAGATCAATGACGTCTCGCCGGACCAGCATGTATCCGATATCTACGCCTTGCAGGTTCTCGGCGCTTCTGGACTTGTCGTAGACTGCAACGCGACCGTCGCTATCGACGCGTAAGTTGCTTCTCGTGTAGTTGTCCTCGTTTGCGTAAACCGTGACGAGCGCGTCTCCTTCGATTTCGCCCCACCTCTTCCACATCGCGTCAAAGGAGAACGGAAGATAGTTGTCGCAATAGAGGAGCAAGAAGACAGGGTCGATGAGATGGCGGGCCGCTCTCAGGCGTGTTCCGGTTTCGTCATTGACATCCGTCACCCCATACTCGATTGAAACACCAAAACGCTCTCCATTACCGAAGTAGTCTTTGATGACGTCCGGCAGATAGCCCAGCAGCAACAATATCCGGTTGACCCCTTGGTCTCGCAGCTGCTCCAAGAGATATTCGAGAAATGGCCGGCCATGAAACTCGATCATTGGCTTCGGCCGGGTAGCTGTCAGCGGCAAGAGACGGGTTCCACGTCCGCCGGCAAGGATGACCGCCTGAGTTGGTCGATTGAGTGAGGGATTTGGCATTTCAATGATCCGGCAAAGGCAACAGCGTCCTTCAGCGACGTCGGCGGGCCACAAAGGTGAAAGCGGGACCATTGGGATGATTGGGATGTTCTGGGCCTACCGACACATCGAACGAGCAGGCGGCAAACGCTTCGATGATGCCGGTGCGCGTAATCCAGAAGCTGTTCTTCTCCATGCCGCCGGCGTACCCCTTCCACTCGGGGTCGGACAAGTACGACTGCTCGCAGAGCTCGATCGACCGGCCTTCAAATTCGATCGTCTCGGCGACGGGGTTGAATTTCCTGCATAGATTCTCGTTCGGGCGAATGATTGCTTCATCATAGTAGTGTGTCCAGACGCAGATCGCATCCGCAGACCGTGTGAGCGACCTGATCAGCGCAAGCGGATCCACCATATGATACAGCACACCGGAGGCCAGGATGACATCGACCCGCGGTGGGCTTTCGGCAAGGAACTTGCAGAAATCGCCGAGAAAGAACTTCGCATTGATGCCGAATGTCTCTTTGATGACCAGGCATTTCAGGTAGGCGTTCTTGTTCGCCTCGATCGACAGGATTTCAGACGCCCCAAGCAGCGACATCATGTACGTATGGCCGCCTTCCAATGGACCAAGCTCGATGACGCGCTTGCCCGCAAAGCCGCCGATTTCCTGGTCGAAATAATGGAGTCGCGAGTCATTGAAAAGATCGGCAATTCCCAAGCCAAAGGCCGGGATATTGCTACTCCACTGATCCTTGAATATTTCAAGTGCGTTTCGCGCGCTCGGCACCCTGTCTTCGAACCTGTCATCGATCATCAATGCCCCTCCCAGCCAGGATTCCGTCGTATCCTTTTGCACTGGCGCTCGATATCCGGGAATGCAAAGACTACAGTACTACTGTGGAGAAGATTTCGTCAAAGGCGCGCGGCGTCCAGCGCCGTGGGCTGCGCGGCGGGGGTCATTTGAGGCATGTTGTTCGACGTCGAAGAGGATTCCGGGAGCCGGATTGTTGGTTATCTTGTGCCGGATTCCTTTACTGGCATCCCCCGCATCCGGGTTCTCGACGGCGAGGTTTGCCTGCTCGAGCTCGAGGCCAACTCCGCCCGTCCCAGCCTAGTCGCTGCCGGACGCCATGGCAGTGGACAATGTGGCTTTGTCGTCTCCGAACAGGAAATTCCAGGTCTTTCTACCGTCCGTCATCTCGAGATCCAGGAGGCCGAATCGCGGTTCACGATCTATCGTCGGTTCCTCGAAAAGGTCCACGTACCTCTCAAGCTGCTGCGCCTGGAGACCTGCCACGTTCGTACGACCAGTCTCGATCAGCAGCTCGCCCGGCATTTTCAGCTTGCGCACACTATGGTCGATCGTCTGGGTAGGGAGACCGTGACGCAGACCGTGATGATGACTAGCTGTGCCTCGCACTTCGTCAGCGCGCGTTTCCCCTACCGGGAATTCGAGTTTTCGATCGCTGACGAATTTCGGCGGTTGTGCGTCCTAGACGACCCTTATGTCGAGCTCGCACAAACCATTTTGGCGCTAAGCAAGGGGGTCGGGGGTCAAGAATCAGTCTTCGGCCTTCGTGAGCAACTGTCGCTCGAGGATTGCATGGCCTTCTTTTCAGACGTTGACATCCACAATAGGACCAGCCTGCGTACTGCTCTCATCGCGATGCCGTCAAATGTCGAAAGCGAATTGGCCAACCAGTTGGCGCGCTTACTCGCCGCCCGGACATCGGACGAGAGTCCCCGCTCAACCCATCTTGCTTCCGCCTTGGAGTCCTTGTCCACGTTCGACATCGTTGGCATCTACGAGCAGCCGAATACCTATCTCGAGGGGCTTCAGGAACTGCTCGGGCTACCGCTCAACCCGGAGCAGCCTTCATCCCCCAGCAGTGATATTTACAAGCTTGCCGACAGTTTGCGTGATTTTCCGCTAATACACGACTTGCTGGACATGGATATTCAAGTCTACGAGACGGTTAGAGAAGCATTGGCCGCGAACTATTAGCTATTGCATAGTGTCCCCATAGGGTTCTGTTCCCTCAAGATGGTCTCAAAATGGCGACTACAACCAAGCCCTTTCACGACACGGCCCCGCCGCTCCATCCTGAGGTCACGGAGCTGCGGTTGTCAGTCGCCAATGAGCCCGAAGCACTAGAGAGTGCTCGTGCGGATCGGTCACGTTCACGACTAAAGTCGTTTATCCCGCTCTTGGGCAGGCCACGTGCGCGATTTTCATGGGAGGCGATCAGTTTTTATCTCTGCGTGCTAGTCCCTTCCGTGACGGCAGTGGTCTATTTCGCGTTCATCGCGGCGCCTCAGTTCGTGGTCGAGACACGACTCGTCGTCCGTGCCGCCGAGTTAAGGGGATCAGCGGACCAATCGGATGCCGCTCCCATCGGAGGGTCCTCGTATTCCGCAGCTTCACAACCCGCCTATATCGTAGCGCACTACATGCGTAGCCGTGCTGCCGTCGAGGAGCTGCTGAAACGCCTCGATCTGCGAGAGCTCTATGCGCGAGGGGAAGCTGACCCGATTTCACGCCTGAAGGCAGGGGCCTCGATCGAGGAGCTTACGGCTTACTGGCTTCGCATGACGCGGGCCTATGTCGACGGGCCGTCGGGCATCATAATAGTCGAGGTAAGGGCGTTTCGACCGTCCGACGCCTACGCGATAGCCCAGGCGCTCATCGCAGTGAGTGAGACCCTAGTGAACGAAATGTCTCGGAAGGCTCGGCGGGACATCTTGCAGGCGGCCGAGGAGGAAGTGCGAAGGGCGGACGAACAACTCCGGGCAGCATTGTTGGCTCTTCAGGAGGTGCGCGACAGTGAGCACATGCTGGATCCGGTAAAGGCTGCCGAAGAAGTAGCGAAGCTATTGATGCAGCTAACTTCCGATAAAGCGCGTCTTGAAAGCGAGCTCTACGTTGCCTCGCGATCACTAAGCCCGGATTCCCCAACCGTTCGCCAGCATGCCGCTCGGCTGCAGATCCTAGATCGTCAAATCGAAACACTACGCGCCGGGTTGGCCGGTGACTCAACATCAAAAGCGAACGTTGCTTCTTCGTTGAGAAAATTCGAGGAACTCGAGACAAAACGACTTCTCGCAGAGAAGTTGCTTGCTATATCGGAAGAGGGCCTAGAACGCGCTCGAATCCGAGCGGATCGCCAGATACTCTACTTTATGGTCTTCGTCCCACCAACGCTTCCCACTAAAGCATTGCTGCCAAAACGCCTCGAGTATTCATTGATTTTTCCACTTGGCTTCCTCGTCGCCTGGGGGATTCTGGCTCTACTATGGAAGACGGTCGAGGATCACAAGATTTAACCTCAGCGCCTGACTAGGCCATGTGATTGCGGGCTAACGCGATTGCTCCGACGAGAAGGGCCCACGTCACGAACGCGGCGGCGGCAGCAACAACAACACTCAGAGTTCGCCGTGGATATTCCGCCTCCTGCGGAAGCGCCGGCAGAACAAAAGCCTGCAGATATACAAGCCGCCGCTCAGCGATACTCCTCGCGACTTCCAGTGCCGCGGCCGCAGACGCATAGTGCTGTTCGGCGATTTTTCGCTCCAAATCGAGTTCGGCGAACTTCGTGAGCGAGCCTGAGAGAGCCGGGTTGGTGCTTCGCGAAGGGCCCAGAGCAGTCAATTTTGCCTCAAGATCGCGAATTTGACTGGATATTGCCGTTATCCGGCTTTCCAGGACTCGCATCTGGGGGGCCTCGGCCGAAACCGAGCGCCTTTGGCTCGTATACTCTTGTTGTAGCTTCAGCAGGTCTCCCTTCAGGCCCGTAATGAGGTCGCTCAACGACCTGCCCGTCTGGCTCGCATCGAGCATGCCCTCGGCATTTCTAGCTATTTCCAGCGCTTGTCGGGCTCGTCCCAGGCGCACCGCCGCACGCTCTAACTCCTGCTTTGATGAATCCAGATTGTCCTTCAGCATCCGCTGATTGATTTCGTTAACAAGCTTCTCACTCAACTCCAGCACGCTGCGGCCGATGAGAAGAGCGTCTTCGGCTGAAAACGCCTTGGTTGTGACGACTATGATGCCTCCGGGCAGTTCGATCGAGACGCCCGTCATAGATTTCCAATAGTCGAGAAGGCGTTCGATAGGCTTCGTCGAATCAAAGCGAGCGTACCAATCGATGTCCTGTGAGCTATAAAGCTTTCGCAAATCAATCTTTTCCTGCAGCTCCTCCACCATTGCCCGGCTTCGGATGTAGTTGGCGATGATTTGCGTGTCCTGGATAATGGTGACGGACGGAAGCCCTGTAATTACTCCAATACCGTCTAGCTTCTTGGCCTCGCCACCCTGTACTGTGAAGCGAGTTTCGACTTGGTATTGTGGCGTGGCAACAAGGGTAAAATACACCGTCGCTACAACGATAGGAACAACAAGCAATGACACAAAGGCCAAGGCCGACGCTATCGCGGCGATCCTTGCGCCCTTACGTCGTGAGAAAATCCCAGTATCGTAGCTCTTTCTTTTCCTACTCGATTGCCGCGCGCGCCGGACGCTTTCCGCCAAGGCCAGCTGCACCCTCTGAGCTCTTGCGAGGGCACTCGTGCCTGTCACTTGAACGTCGGTGCTCACGGTGTGGGTCTCGATGTCGCAAGTAGGGCTGGCATGATCGGCTCAACGATTCAACTTACTATAAACTTCGACGGCCTTGTCGACATTCTCGAACATAAGCAGATGTCCGTCGACTAGGACGGCACCTCGTGTACAGTAAGATTTGATCGTCGACATCGAATGGGACACGACGATCAGGTCGGCATTCTTGCGACGGGCTGCAAACACGTCTTCGCACCGCTTTTGAAATCGAACATCTCCGACACCAGTTATCTCATCGATGAGGTAGCAGTCGAATTCAATGGCCATGGAAAGGCCGAACGCCAGGCGCGCCATCATGCCAGTGGAATAAGTCGAGACTGGCACCTCTAGGTAGTCGCCCAATTCGGAGAAGTCTTCGACAAAGTCACATACTTTCGCGACGTCTGCCCCGTACGCTCTCGCGACGAACTTGACGTTATCGCGGCCACTCACCAACGGATGGAATCCACCCACAAATCCTAACGGCCATGAAACCCGGACAGTGCGCCTCACTCTACCCGAATTGGGAAGCTCGGTTCCAGACGCCACACGCAGCAACGTCGACTTTCCTGCACCGTTGACACCCAGCACCCCGTATGACCAGCCGGGCTCGAACACCGTCGACACGTGATTCAACACGACCTTGACGTGTCGGCGCCTCTTATAGAATTTCAGGACGTTGTTGAACTGGATCATGGTGCTGCTAATCTACTTGATGAAAGAGTCTGGGGCACATGCAGCCACACTATGCGGCTTCGACCGGCGCGTTGCGGGACGAAGGTAGAATAATCGTAGCACTGATGCTACGCATCATTCGCACGCGATTCTTTGGCCATGGTGTAGGGTTTCTGGTTTCGATCGGCTGGCCGTTTGCCCACATCCTCCTCCTGCTCCTGATCAACGCCGCGATCGACAGAGCCGCTCCCTACGGCGATAGCCTAGTCCTGTTCTTTACGACCGGCCTCGTGCCGTTCATGAGCTTTCACTACATGTCGCGATTCATTATGATCGCGATATTGCACAATCGTCCATTGTTGGGTTTCCCTGCCGTCAAGATCATGGATCTGCTGCTGGCGGCCGCTATACTTGAAGTTTTGTCATTCTGTTGCACAATTGCCATACTAGCGGTCTTCCTGAGCGCCATCGGCATAAATTACATGCCGGCTGATCCCAGTGAAGCGGTCTGGGCCCTCTTGGTCGCCATGCTCCTCGGCTTCGGCTTTGGCATCCTCAATGGCCTCATCGTAATGGCCATTCCGATGTGGGTCACGGGAGCCACGCTCCTTTACATTTTGCTGTACTTGATTTCGGGCGTCTTTTTCGTTCCCGATGCCCTACCTGAGCAGCTCCGCTACTACCTTTCATTCAACCCGGTTCTGCAGGTCGTCCAGTGGATGCGATCCGCTTACTACGAGGGATACGGCTCGCATCTTGATAAGCAGTACGCCGTTGCCTTCGCCGTCTTAATGCTCGTTGCTGGGCTCACTATCGAGCGGTTGTATCGCGGGCGATTTCTCATAGTGCAATAGGCTAATGACAGTCCGCTTCTCAGAGATCGAGCGAGAGGATCCAGGAGCTTTTCGAGCTACCGGCAGCGATCCCAGGATACTTGTTACTCTCCCGTGGTTACGTCCCACCTACCTTGTCCTCGCGCTCAGTCGAGTGGACGAGGGACTTGATCCCGTTCTGTACTTCGACCGCGGCCAGGGCTTCAGTGAAGAGGATTGTATACCGCTCGACGAGCGCCCCGGCGAGAACTTCTATGTGCTTCTCCTGAAGGAAATGCGCGGCGTCAAGCAGGTCCGCCTCGACCCAGCGACTCGACCAGTCAGGTTCAAATATCGTACACGAAGGGTCTATTTTCCAATCTCCCTCGATTCCCTAGCGAGGCGTCTATCGAAGAACGCCTCCGACAACACACCAAGCTTCGCATTCTTTGGCGCAGTCGACGGCACTGACTTTCAACGCCGGTCGGTCGTCGCCGCCAGTATCAAAGCCCACTATTCCCACGTCATCGCGCTTCCCAAACGATCGATCAGTGAGACATCACCTTTTGCCAAGACTCCTCAACCGACGTTGTCGATTGTCGTACCTACGTACAACACTCCACCAAATTATCTAGCCGCATTGATCGAGTCGTTCGATGCTCAGGAACCGAACGTTGCCGAGCTCATATTGAGCGACGATGGTTCCACGAATACGGCGACGCTTGACTTCTTGCGAGGTCTCGCTGGCAAGGCAAACATCCAGACTCACTTCGGCGCAACCAATCGAGGTATTGCCAACGCCACCAACACTGGCATTCACGCCGCCCGTGGGCGTTGGATCGGCCTGCTCGACCATGATGATGTACTGGCTCCATTTGCCTTGCGGCAGGTGGTCTCAGCAATTCTCGAACATCCCGAGGCAATGCTCTTCTACACGGACGAAGTCATCGCGGACGCGACCCTGCAGCCTCAGGGCTACATCCTTAAACCATCATTCGATCCGGTGCTGCTGTCTGGCGTCAACTACATAAATCACTTCACGATCTACCGGTCCGACCGCCTCAGGCAGATTGGCTGTCTCCGGGATGGGTTCGACGGATCCCAGGACTACGATTTGATCTTGAGATACACCACGGATCTCGACGATCGCCAAATCGTGCATGTCCCATATCCTGCCTACGTCTGGCGACGGGCTGCGACTTCGTATTCGACGAGCAACCAAGATTTGTCCGTGAAGAACGCACGCAAGGCGCTCGCCGAGCATTTTCACGCTTCCATAGGCTCAATTTCGGTCGACCCTGCGATCGATATCAATCTTCATCGTCCCCGCCTTGACGCCTCCATAAAGCGGTGGCCTCGCGTTTCGATCGTCATTCCAAGTCGCAATTCACTTGGTCTACTGACGACAGTGCTGAAGGGCTTGCTCACCGGGACTGACTATCCCGACTATGAGATCATCGTGGTCGACAATGGTTCCGATGACCGTCGCGTCCTGCAATTCTACAACGAGATGAAGGAGCGGCATTCGCATATCCGGGTCGACATCCAGAAGAGCCCGTTCAACTTTTCACGACAGGTCAATCGCGGGATCCATCTTTCCAACGGCGAACACGTGCTCCTGCTCAACAATGATATCGAAGTCATATCAAGCGACTGGCTTAAGGAGATGGTCTCTTGCCTGCGGCTGCCGGACGTCGGAATAGTCGGAGCAAAGCTTCTCTATCCAAACAAGCGCGTGCAGCACGCCGGGGTCATCGTTGGCTTGGGTGGATTGGCGGGCCATTGGTATGAGGGTACCATGGCCAACTTCCCAGGGCCGTTTGGTCGGTTGAACGTGCGACAATCGCTTTCGGCAGTAACCGGCGCCTGCATGCTTGTATCTCGAGCCTGCTTGCAGGACGTCGGCAAGTTCGATGAGCAACACTTTGCGGTGGCTTACAATGACGTCGACTTCTGTCTGCGTGCCGCAGCACTCGGATTTCGCACCGTGTGGACGCCTTTTGCCACATTAATACACCACGAATCGGCGTCGCGGGGCAGCGACCAGACGCCTGCCAATCGGGAACGGTTTGACAAGGAAAAGCAGATGCTTCGTACGCGTCATCAAACGCAATCCTTCAACGATCCGTACTTTAACCCTTGGTTCACTCGCGACCGCTCAAGTCCAAGGCTTGTCCTGCATGACCAGTTGCCTTCATCGCGGCGCGGTTGGTTGTTTCACGCGCCCCGTGATCCCACAAACACGGACGTGATAACATCTTGAGGGAGAGGCGGCGTCCAGCTGGTTCGCCTCGCGAGCTCGGTCGAGTCAAGGCTCGTGTACAGGGGCCTATCACTGTCGGGTATGCCAGCATCGGCCGAGCTCTGCTTGTCCACCAAGGCCTCCGGTTTGCCAAGTGCCCAAGCGAGGTGAAGCGCCGCCTCATAGTATGTCATGTCCTCCGAAGCCGACACCTGCAGAATTCTGCCCCCCGTCGCTGCAGTCAGGATAGCGGTCTCGACGTCCGAGAGCGCGATCGGTGCAAGACGCAAGTCACAAAACGCGCCGATCCGCTCGTGCCGCCTCAGAGCGGCGCGCCACCGGGTGAAAAGCGCGTGGTCTGGCTCCAGCACTTTGGTTAGTCGGACAACGCTGCCGGTTGGAAGCGCCAGAAAGCCACGCTCCGCGTCGGCCTTGAGGGCACCGTACAGGGAGGTCGGCGCCGGAGGTGTTTCCGCGGACTGTCGCGGCCGAGAGCCGTCGAATACCGCATTGGTCGAGATCAGCACCGAACGCGTTCCCAACCGAGCGAGCCGCTCGGCCAGCGCAACCGGTACATCAACATTCACAGCACGAGCCCGCTCCGGCGAGGCCCGACAGTCGGCGAAGCCCGTCATGGCGGCCGCGAAGATCGCGACATCCGCACCTGGCAATGGCGCCCTGGGCGCTTGCGGATCACTGAGATCAAGATGGATGTTCGAGCTGGCGACCGAGCGGCGCCGGGTTGTGGCAATGACTTCCCAGCCGTGCGCCGAGAAGCTGCGGACGAGCATGGCACCAATCAGCCCATCTCCGCCGACTATTAACACTCTGGCCATGTCTTCCTGACGGCTCTCGGCACTTCCCCTCTGCCTGGACAAGGCAACGAGCAGTCAATACGATAACTGCTTCGGTAGCGCTTAGCTGGACCGGCAGCAGACCAAATGCAAGGCGAAAATCAATATCAGGAGTCAATCCAGAGGGTGCAGTCAGCCGGTCACGAACGGCTGGGGCTGATGACGACCTGGGCGTATCAGGATGATCCCAAAAGACTGGCCTTCACCTTTGCGCGATACAAATTCGTGGCCAAGATGCTCTCCGGGGCCGGCAAAGTCCTCGAGGTCGGTTGTGGCGACGGCTTCATATCGCGCGTTGTACGGCAGGAGGTGGGGGAGCTTAAAGGCGTCGATTTCGACCCTGCCCTGATCGTGGATGCCGAGGCCAATCGGTCCGAACAATGGCCTATCGAGTTCGCTTGGCACGACATGTTGAAAGGGCCCGTTTCGGGCCAGTTCGACGCCGCCTATGCGCTTGACGTGCTGGAGCACATACCCGCTGAGGTCGAGGATCAGTTCATCCGCCACATGATCATGCCCGTCAAGGACCAGGGCGTCGTCATTATCGGGATGCCGTCCTTGCAGTCGCAGTCTTATGCCTCCAAGCAAAGCAAGGAAGGTCACGTCAATTGCAAGGATCAGCGTGACCTCAAGAAGCTGATGGAAAAGTACTTCCATAATGTTTTCGCCTTCGCGATGAATGACGAAGTCCTGCACACGGGGTATCACGCGATGGCCCACTACATCCTCGTCCTCTGCTGCAGCAAGAAGGTGCCGTAGCCCCTTATTGAGTGTCGGGCGCCATAGAATTTTTCTTATGCGAGAAATGCCTTCACGCCCGGTTGTCGAGCGTAGGCTTCTGGCGACAGGGCAAAGGCCAAACCCTGCCAATTGAGGTCGCGCCTTTCCATTTTTGCCCGATTTTGGCGGGCGATCGACGAGAATAGGCTGAGCGCGGCGCGATCATCCAAAAGTGTAGTATTGATGCCGATATGCTGCTTGAGCAGCGTGCAGCGTAGCCCCCGCGCCACGCCGGTGTCCCATATCGATGCGTTCATTTCGGAATGTCCAGCGAGCGAAAAGGCGTGCAGGTTACACGATCCGATCGTGACCCAGGCGTCGTCCACCAGCATCACCTTGGCGTGAACATAGGCTGCGCGAAGGCCGCCATGGTGACGTTCGGCGATGCCCGCGAGCACAAAACTGTCATGACGACCGAGTTCCTCGATCCCCGCGAACAGCGCCCCTTCCCGCGGATCCAGACGAGCATCGTAGACGTAGTGCTCCGGAATGGCCGGAACGAGGAGCACGACCGAGACGCCGCGCTCAAGCGCCCGGAGCAAATGGCGCGAAACGGCTGGAATCGGCACCGCCTGGTTCTCGATGTAGATCGTCTGACGGGCGGCATCGATGGCGCGCTGGTATTGCTCCAAGATTGATCGTTCAACACGATTTTCCGCGTAACGGCGGGGATCAAGCATACGCTGAATCTGGACAATGCTTGGCCCCCGCGGTTCGGATGGGCGGTGTGGCACGGCAAGCATGTCGGATGCGTCACACGCCCAGTTGCCATCTGGCTGCTCACGCTCACTGGCCTCGTTCCAGCGTTCGGCGAAATTGTGATGCACATCTGTGGCAGATGGCCCGGCGACCTCGACGTAGATGTCGTGTCGCTCCATGGCGGCCTGCGACAGGTTCAGGCCCCCGACAAAAGTCGTCTCCGAACGCAATCCGGCGTCGATCACCCAACTCTTTTGGTGCTGACAGAAGACCGTCGCCGCACGGTCCCAGCGAATACGAAAGCGCGAGCGCCGTGCGGCAAGCAACTCCCGGTGAGCAGCCGAGCCACCGAAAATGCGCTGGCTCGGCCTTGTCTCGGGATTGGGGCGCCAAGCTAGAAGCCGCACATCGAGACCCCGCGCGACCGCGCGGTCAAGGACATCGAACAACGGTCCGCCGCCATTGGGAAAGCGAAAGTCGTCGGAGTAAAAGGCTACCGTCAGCCAGATGCTTCGACCCGCCTGCTCTATCGCCTCATAGATTCGTCTGCCAATCTCCTGGCCGTCGACCAACGGGCGAACCAAATTGCCAGGGCGAGCTGGATACGGACCAGACGTCGTACCTGGAATGTGCACCGTGGCGCCGTCATCGGCATCGCGAGCAAACGTCAGATCGTTATTACTCTCGGAAAGCAAACCAAAGGTCCCCGCACTCTTGCCAGCTTACCGAACTCCGGTACCGCCCAAGCTACCTCGTATAGCTGCGCATCCCAATGGTTTTGCTCGAGCGAGACGAACGGCGATAATCAGGATTGCTGCGGTGTGAAATAGTCATCCTTTCGGCTAGCGTAGACGGCCGGATCACTGCAGCGCCTGCCCTAGACCCAACACGCCGCCAAGCGCGTCCGCTCTTCAGGCGTCGATCTTTAAGATCAAAGACATTGAAGGGTGCATCCATGCTAGCCCCACTCGCCCCACTCTCTGCTCGCGATGCGGCGCAGATGCGCCCTGTGAGGCAATCCGCTATCGAGAGGATGTCACCTTGGGCGGGTCTGGGAGGTCGTTTTTGTTGGATGCCTTACGTTCCCAAACACCTAAATAAGGCGCCTTCTTGAAAGGCACCTGCCGGCGGCTAATCACCTCGCCTTTTTCGTTCAGGACGACTGCCCAAGTCGCCCCGCGGATGGTCTCATAATAGGAAATCATGGCGTATATTTCCTCTCCTCACGCACCCTATTCAGCGCGAGTGCAAGATACTCAACGCGAGGGCAAGGGTTAGGTTGCGCCCCGTGAAGGGTATCTCTATGTCGGCCCTGCGGCGGCGACGTGGCAGGCCATCCTCTCAGCTCAGTCACTGAGACGGATCAAATGTGTCAGTTCGGGCGCAAGGCGTCCGCGCCGCGCGCCTTCGCTCAGGGCCAGCAAAAGGGCAACGCTAGGTGCATCGACGATCGCACCTGAAAGCGCCTCCGCGACTGCCTCAGAGAAGGGAACCATTCTGACCGACACACTCTCCTCAGGATCGGGCTGCGCCTCCCCAGGCCGCAATCCCCATGCAACGAAGCACGGAGCCTGCTCATCGCTGATTCCCGAAGAGGCCCGAAGACCGAGTACCTGGACGAGATGGTCGGCCCTGAAGCCCGTCTCCTCCAGTAATTCACGTCGAGCGACCTCAAAGGGATCATCCCCGATCTGGCCACACCCCCTCGGCAGCTCCCAACTGTATTGCGCGATAACGTATCGATATTGCCCAACCAACGCGATTTGGCCGTCCGCAGAAATCGGAGCAACGGCAATACCGAATGTCTTGTACCGAAGGGCCGTATATGGATGAACGCGGCCAGACCGGTGGCGCACAGTATCTTCTTCGTAGCAGGCAAACCGGTCCTCGTGACAGCGGCGCGAAGAGAGCGTGACCCAAGGATTGGACTCATCTATCACAAATGCCTCCGATTGACGCGGTGAGCGTTGCTGCCGACCCGCATTTCTCTGAGTTCCGTACCATATCGCCTTGAACCGCGATACATTCGGCGCTGGTCATCGAGCCGCCTCACAGGGAGTCGAGTCTCAGCATGTTCAGTCGGCGCCAAAGGCCTCAGACTTGTTTCCGGGTTCTCGTTCCGATCTGGGGAGAGAGCTATGTCGACAAGTTCTGCAAGCTCGCGTTGCCAGCCTTGCTTGCGGACGGCAATCTTCCGGCACTCGCGCGGCAAGGCGAGTGCGAAGTCATCGTCCTCACGACGGTGCAAAGCCGCGCCAAGATCGAACGAGACGGATCGCTCGCGCCGCTCGCGAGCGTCTGTGCACATTCGTTCATTTCTATCGACGATCTGCTGACCTTTGACGAGTACGGAGTCGTCCTCACCGTCGCTTACGGACGCGGGATCGCTTCCATGCGGCAGCGGCAGTGCGACACGTCATTCATATTCCTCAATGCCGACTTCATCTTTTCCGACGGCTTGCTGACGACAGTCTTGAACCGCCTGGAGCGCGGCTTCAGTGCGGTCATGGCGCCGAGCCTTCGATGCATTGAGGAAGACGCAGCGCCGCATCTGATGGCAAAGGTTTCGGCGGTGGAAGGAAGGTTGCGCTTAGGTCCGGCCGAGCTGGTGCGCCTGGCTCTCGATCATCCGCATCCTACGGTCATGGCGAGCATCGTAAACCGTAGCAGACTATACAATGCAGTTGCCAACCAGTTCTTCTGGCAGGTTGACCAGACGACGTTGCTAGGCCGCTATTTTCTGATGTTCATGCTGTGCATCCGACCGGAAGTTCCCTTTGTTCGTTCGACTGGTTGGTGCGACTACGCGTTTATCCCGGAGCTGGTGCCGTCCGGCACGTTGGATATCCTTACAAGTTCGGACGACGGTTTCATCTTGGAATTGCAGGCTCGAAGCAGCGAAGCTCAGACGATCCAGGAGGGTCCCAAAATCGCGCCAGAAAGCTATGCACCTAGGTTGTCTTTTTGGACCACAGAGCAACATCGGCGCTACGCATTGCGCGACGTGGTATTCCGCGCCGCCGGTTGGCCGGGTGGCTTGGCCAACGCCCGCTCTGAATTTGGCGCTTGGATGGCCGCACTCCACGCGCAACTCTCTAAGCCAGCAGTCTCGCACCGCAACCACCCGTTTTGGGTGCGTAGCATCGATCGACAGAGGGTATTCTTCAAGGCAGGGCTTCCGCCGGAGTTCGCCGATGCCGGACGGCGGCGCCTTGGCAAGCTGCGATGGCTCTTCGGCGCGAAATAGGCACCGAAAAACTCAGGGGTGCGCCGCCAGACCTGCCATGATCGAATCGGAATCCAGTCCGTGCGGCGTGAGTACGTCCTTGTGCGACCCGTAGGTGTGAATGAACTCGTCCTTTAGCGAAAACAGGCGCAAATCGCAGCTTGCGCGGATGTCCCAGGCGAGTTCCTTGACGCGTGAGCCGAGCCCGCCGTGGGGCACATGCTCCTCAATGACGGCAACAAGATCGTGCGACGTCAGGACCTTGGCAAGCCCGTCACGGTCGAGCGGCTTTAACGTCGGCACATTCACGACACTGGGCGAATGGCCGTCGCGCTCCGCCATTCGGTTAGCGATCTCAACGACCGTCGCGGTGATGGGACCGTAGGTCAGAAACGCGGTGCCCTTGCCGACACGCAATCGACGGATGCGGCCGAACACGAACGGGTCTGGTGCGCTGGCGGTCAAATCTGGTTCGCCGGCCTTGCCGAGCCGCAAATAAGCCGGGTGTTGGTTCTCGGTCGCCAGAAAACGGGTCGCAGCCGCTGTCTCAGTCGGGTCACAAGGGGCGATCACCGACATGTTGGGGAGGCCCGTCATCAGGGCGACGTCCTCCATGGCATGATGGGTGCCGCCCAACGTCGAATACGACACACCGCCCCCGATGCCGACGATCGACACCGGCAGATCCTGATAGCAAAGATCGTCGCGGATCATCTCGTAAGGCCGGAACACTGAGAAGGTCGCGATCGTATAAGCGAACGGCCGCATGCCTTTTTGGGCCATGCCGGCGCACAACCCGATCATCACCTGCTCGGCAACACCGGTATTGATGAAGCGCTCGGGAAAGTCATCGCGAAACTTGGCGATAGAGCCGGCCGGCGAGATGTCTGCCACGATGACGACGAGGCGGTCGTCCGCCTTGCCGAGATCGTAGAAAGTGGACGCAAAGGTATTTCTCATTTGGCCTCGGCTTCGAATCCCAGCTCGATCAGCGCCTGAGTATATTCAGCCGGATTTGGCGAGCGGTAGTGCCAGATCGGCGCGTCGATCATGTAAGAAACGCCCCTGCCCTTGGTGGTTGTGCATGTCAAGAAGAGTGGCCGGTCGCCGCGCCGGCCGCGGATCGCCTCGACTAGAGCTTCGTGGCTATGCCCGTCGATATCAACCGCCTCCCAACCAAAGCTCGCGACCTTTTCGGACATCGGCAGGAAGTGCGGATGGGTCTCGGTGGTCTTTCCGAGCCCCTGGTAGTTGTTGAAGTCCAGGAGGGCGATGAGATTCGAGAGCTTGAGATTGGGAGCCATCATGATGGCCTCCCAGATCGAGCCTTCCTGCATCTCGCCGTCGCCGAGCACCACGAACGTGGTGCGGTTGCGCTTGCGGATGCGGTCCGCATAGGCCATGCCTGCCGCGATCGCGAGCCCGTGCCCCAGAGAGCCGGTCGATGCCTCGATGCCGGGGACTCCGTAGTCAGGATGGGCGCCCAGCTTTCCCTTGGGCGTACAGTAAGTCTCGAGCGCCTCGCTCGGAAGGATGCCCAGATCCTCCAGCACGACATACTGCGCCATGACGCCGTGGCCCTTGGACATCACGAAGGTGTCGGATGGGGTGCCACCAGGGCGCGGCATCAGGATGTTGTAAATCGCGTCCACCATCTCCAGGCAAGAGAACGCGGGAGCGATGTGAAGCGCCGAAATGCGCTGGGAGATCTGGAGTATCCGCCGCCGATAGTGGCGGCAGCGCTCGCGCGCCTTGTCCCAGTCGGATGCGTTTGCGATCGTCACCCTAGCCTCGCAGCGTGTAATCCAGCGGAGCCCGCTTCAGCTCGGCCAGGTTCGCCTTTTCCCAAGCAATCACCTCCGCGAGTCCCTCCTTCCAGTCGATCTCAGGCTCCCAGCCGAGATCGGCCTTGATGGCCGAGGAATCCAGCCAGTAGCGCGAATCCTGGCCGAGGCGATCGCCTGTCACTTCACAAATCTGTTCGAACGGCACACCGAGCGACTCGGCGCAGAGCTCAACCACGCGGCGGATCGAAGTCGGCTCGGCTGGGCCGACATTATAGATCTTGCCGAGCGGCGCACGCTCGGCGGTCAGATGGATCGCCCGGCCAAGATCACGTGCATGGATATAGGACTTCTCGGCGCGGCCGCCACCATGCAGCGGCAGCTTCTGCCCAGTCAGGCCGCAGAACACGGTCTTCGGAACGACGCGATGCAGGAGCTGGCCTGAACAATAAGCATTCGACGGCCGCAAGATGTTCATCGGGAACTTTAGGAACTTCGCGACCGACAGCAGATACATGTCGAAGGCGACCTTGGAAGCCGCATAGGGGCTAGAGGGCTTGATGGGCTCGTCTTCTTTAGTTGCATGGTTGACCGAGCCATACATCTCGGAGGTGCCAATCTGAATGAAGCGTTCCAGCCAATCGCGCTTCATGAGCTCTTCGGCAAGACGGGAGAGCCCGACGGAGTTTGTCTCGAAGAAGCGCCACGAGTGCTTCCAAGAGACCGCCCCTTCGCCTTGCGCTGCGAAATTAACGATCACCTCCGGCTTCTCTCGGTCGAGGAGTTCGAGCAAGAGATCCAGTTCATAGGTGACGTGCCGCGCGTGATATTCGTAGCCCGTACGCTTGTCGATATCGAGCGAAAAGGCCGAACCGCGAAGCGGATTGCGGCCGATGCCGATCACCTTCTTGGGATTGGCGTGGTCGAGCAGATACATGGCGGTATGAATACCGAAGCTGCCCCCGCCACCCAAGATTGCATACGTCTTGCCGGCCATGTCCCTCTACCCCATCCTTGTTGTGTCGCAACCAATCACTAGACGATGGTCCAGTAGTAGTCACCCGTGTAGCCAGCCTCCTTAAAAAGAGTGATCCAGCCGTCCGGGTAGTCGTGGAACTTGGCCGTGAGCACCCAGCTCTCGAATATTTCCTTCTGCTCGGGCGTCCGGTAGCTGTCAACTTGGACGAAGGCGCGTCCGGCCGACAAGCGCTGAATTTCAGCCAGCGCGCGGGCTGCACCGGCGCGATCGAAATTGTGGATCGTATTGATGCTGAGAACGCAGTCGAAACTGCCGTCTGGAAACGGCAGGCTATCCCCTGAGCCGAGATGGAGCCGACCGACGACCTCGGGCTCACAATGCGTCAGGGCATAGCTCGAAATGTCTAGGCCAAAGGCCTCGAGGCCCGGGCAGGCGATCATAAGGTCCTTGACCAGGAAACCCTTGGCGCACCCGACATCCAGCACACGCATGCCAGGTTTCAGGCCGAAATGCTCGACGATGTCGCGGGCGACCGGCACCCAGCGTCCGTCATAGCGGTAGCCGCCATAACCATAGTCCCGCGGTCCGTCGAAATAGAGCTGTCCGTACTCGCGGGAAGCGGCGATGACTTCGGGCGATTTGGCCGTCTGGCGTTGCTGGACATTGCGCTTGGTCTGCGGCAGCCCCCGCAGCAGATTGACCTCAGCCACGTTGATCCTCCTTAGCCGTTTCGGCAGCAACACGGCTCATGCCCGCCGGCAAGCTCACATACTGGAAATCCGGGAACGCCGCACGGGTGGCGGATGGGTCGAAGGGTCGATATCCCTTGTGAGGCATCGGACCACTGCGAGCCGTTCCGCGGATGATAGAACTTGAGCCTGCCTTGGCGACAGCCGACTCCGCAATTGAGCGGAAGCTATAAACCTCGCCCGTGGCGATGTTGAGAACCCCTGTCGACCCGCGCGTCAGGATCTGCGCCACCAGCTCAGCGACGTCGTCGATCAGCACATGATCACGTTGCTCCTCGCCCTCGCCGAACAGCACAATCTCCTCGCCGCGGGCGGCGAGGCGCCGGAAGCGGTTCGGACCATAGCCGTTGTGGGGGTCCTGTGCTCCATAGATCAGCGTCGGACGCACGATCGCGAGCCGGTCGCCGAAGATGCCGGCCAAGGCAATTTCTCGCGCAAGATGCATGGCACCATGCATGGTCGTGGGTGCCGCCGGGTTCGTCTCGGTGATCGGAACCGGCTCGTCGCCATAGACCGCATCCGAGCTGATATTCACGACATGTGCCGGGCCCACTTCGACCAGCGCTGCGATCACGGCCCGCACCATGGTCATGTTCTCAACCATCATGTCGATGTCACGGCAGGGTGCCCGCGCCGATGCAAAGACAACCGAATCACCAGCGCGAATCGTGTGCGCCAGCGAGGTGACGGCATCCGGCGCCAGGAGGTCGACGTCGCGCCGGCCGAGCGGCAGCACCTCAACATTGGTGGCAGCGAGACGCCGGACGACCGCGCCGCCAACAAATCCCGCCGCACCGATGACAACGACGCGCTTTGGCCTGGTCGGGCCCGGAAAGCGATGTGTCAGCATTCAGTCATCCGCTCGTTCGAGGAGCCCAGCGACCCCCAGGGTGCGGTAGTCGAGCTCGCTGGCGATCGCCGACTGACGATCGAGCACGCGATAAGGATCGAGGACGAGCCGGCCACGGAGGCGGCGCGCTATATCTGGGACGCTGACGTGACGATAGGCATCCCATGGCGTCAGGATCATCAGGGCATCCGCCCCTTCGAGGGCCTCAAGCGGATCATGCACCTGGCGATGCTGCTCCGAGCGGACCAGGGGATCGTGAACCACGAAGCGGTGGCCGGGCAATGCGGCAAGGGTGGCGAGCGAAGGGGAGTTCTTGATCGACGCAGTGTTCTCCTTGTAGGCCAAGCCCCACACCGCGACCGTCGCATCGGGCTTCTTCTTGAACAGCGCTTTGTCGACGGTGCGCGCGGCCCATCCCCGACGGTGACGGCTGTTGCTAATCCAGGCCCGGACGACGTCGTCGTTGGCGCCATGCTCGCCCGCAATCGACATCACTGTGGCGAGATCGCGTTCGAGGTTGCCGCCGGCGATGCCGAGGCCTGGCGCCAAGTAGGATTTAGGTCCAATGCGCGCGTCTAGCTTCAGCGATGGCACGATCTCCTGCCAATCCGCGCCGATCGCCTCGCAGATCTCCGCCAGCGTGTTGGCGACGCTGATCGAAGCGACCAGACAGCAGTTGATCGCGATCTTAGCCAGTTCGGCGCTCTCATAGCGCATCGGCAGGATCGGACAGCCGGCCGCCCCCAGGAAAGCGGCAAATCGCGCATCCAGCGGCTTCTCTGGCGTCGCGCAGCCGATGATGTAGCGCTCCGGCTGGGCGGCACGCTGCACGGCAATGCCGAAGACCAGCGTCTCGACTTGGTAGTATAGACGTTCGTGAGCGATTGACGTGATTTTGCGCGTGAAACCTGGAGGCACTTGGCAGAGGATCACCAGGAGCGCATCCGGCCGCAGCATACCGGCAACCTGGTCGATCAGCGCAATGATGCCCGACAAGTCGCTTCGGCCGTGGTCATCCGTGGGTACGTCAGGCGCAACATAGACAATGTCGCAGCGCCCGAGGTCGGCAAGCGTGCTCGAAAAGAGCTGCCGCTTGCTGTTTGCGCCAACCATGTCGTCCAACGACGGTTCGCTTACAGGCAGTTTGCCGCCCCGCAGGCGTTTGACCAGCGCGCTATCGGGATCGTAGCAGATCGTCTCGAAGCCTCGCCACGCGACCACGCTCGAAGAGACAAGCCCGAGATGGGTCATGCCGGCGAACCCAACCACCAGGGCGGCGGCGTCAGGCGCAAGCAGCTTCATGCTGCGGACGCCGCAGGGATGGCCGTGGCGAGGCGCGAAAGCGTGGCCTGCAGCCAGATATCCCCCGAGAGGTCCGTTCGCGCTCGGTCTTTGCAGAGCCGCTTGAAGTAGGCGTACTCGGCGGCCCAGGTCGGGTCGTCCTGAACCAGGACGACCCGCTCCTCCGGTGGATACCCGCTCGGCAGGATCCGGGTCCGGCGCGTGAAAGTCGACGGGCCCCACTTGCAGAGGGACTCGATATGAGCGCTACCTCGCTCTGCGAAGACATCACAGGTGAAGTGGTTGCGCCAGGATAGGAGTGTCATCTCCAGCTCGATCCGCTGCCTGGCCGTGCCACTTGCTACCACGACGTGGTCGGGCGCCCTATTCTCGAAGCGGTTCGCAGAGATGACCCGGAACGGCGCGTCAATATTGCCAAGCCAAAAGCGGCATGTATCGAGGAGATGCGAGCCGAGGTCTGGCAACACTCCGGCCCCCTCGTCTCGCCAGGCCGAGTCGCGGACCAGGCGAGCCGTGCCGTTACCATAGAACAGGCGTACGGAGTAGATCGCGCCAAGCTCGCCGGACGTGATCAAGTTGCGCATCCGGACGAAATGCGGCTCGAAGCGATGATTGTACGCGGTGTAGCAGACGAGATCATGGCTACGAGCCACCGACTCAATCTCACGCAATCGCGCCACATCATCTGCCCATAGCGGCTTCTCGACGAGCACGTGCTTGCCATGACCGAGAAGGTAGGACAGCAGCTCGAATTTCGGCTCGTCCGGCACACAGCACAGCGCTGCATCGTAACTGTCCACCGGCACGGCGCGCACAGTCTTGAAATCGGCCTCCGGATTCACCGGATCAACGGCAGCGACATAATCGGCGCCAGCGAATCGCCGTCGTTTGTGCCCTTGCACACCCAAGCCGACGACAATGACCCTCATGAGGCTTCTGAATACCTCATCCGGTCACGGATCTTCAGCAGACGCTCTCGAACATGGTCGGGCGTGATCGGGATGTTGCCGTCGAACTCGCATTCACAGCCGGCCGCAATGGTACCGAGAATCGTTGCCTGTACCTCGTCACGCGAAGCGAGCATCGCCAACGTCGAGTAGGCAAGCAGCGCATCGCCCGCCCCTACCGGATCAACAACGTTCTCAGCGAAACTGTCGATCACGCAGAAACTGTCAAGAGACTCATGATCGGAGTCGAGACAGGCAAGCACGCCACGCTCCCCGAGCTTGAGGATGAGGAGCGCGCACTTGGCCTTGTCGTAGAGCTGGGAGGCCAGCGGTCGGATGCCGGAGTCCTGGTCGCCCAGCGCAAACCGCGCTTCGCGCTCGTTCGGCGTGATCAGGTCGAAACCTTCGAATTCCGTGATATTGCCCCAACGGCTCGCGACCTGGCTGTCAGCGACCTTATACGCACCCGGGGGAATGGATCGAATCAAAGTCGGAATCGTGCGGCGATTGAAAAGGCCGTGCCGGAAGTCGGCGAACACCACCGCCTCTGCAGGCGTCGACGAGATGCACCGAGTGAACCGCCCCAGGATGTCGTCGGAGATCGAACTATTATCAAGCGTGTCGATCTTCAGTAGGCGATATCCACTGACGACCACCGCATTCTTGTTCACGGTCGGGCGATTGTCGAAGAAGGCATTTACGCTTATGCCGGCGCGATCGAGATCGTCCAAGACGAACTGCTTGTGTTCGTCCTCGCCGAGAACGGTGGAGAAGGTGACATTCGCCCCAGCCGCGCGCGCGTGCTTCGCCACAATGGCGGCGCCGCCGACAAAGTCAGTCCGCTTTTCGAACAGAACCGACATGGTTGGTGTTTTGGTCTGGCCGCCGATCATCATGCAATGGGTGAAGCTGTCGACGATCGTGTCGCCAACAACGTGCAGATTGTGCCCGGCAAGGTTGTCGACCGTTCGCAGCAAATGATCAAAGGTGAGGCCACGCACGTCCATCAGGACCTGCAGCTTGTCCAGCTTCAGGTCGGGCGGGTTCGCATTGATGATCACGGACGACGAGTAGACGACATCGCCCGGCGTGAAGACGATCTCACCGCCATAGCTCCTGAGAGCTGCCACTTCCTCGGCCGTGCGCGGTGGCATGCCATTGGCGTTGTATTCGTAACCTTTGGCCAGGAAGTCCGGCTGAATAATCTTGATATTGGCAATCGGCGTCGCGCTTGGGTCTATGACAACATAATCGATCATCTCGAACGCCGCGAGATTGAGGGCGCGAAGCTCTTGCGGCACATGTGGTCTATATTGTCCCTTCGAGATGTGGCGATCGGCGGTGATGCTCGCGATCAGTATGTCCGCCCTGCCCTTGGCATAGATCAGGTGCCGCACGTGGCCAGGATGCACCACGTCGAAGACTCCATGACACATTATGGCGCGACGCTCGCGCGGGAACGGGCCGAGGATCGCTCGCAGTTCCTCGGCGGTCTTGATCTTGTGGGCGTAGCGCGCATGCAGCGTTTCCGTTGTCATCCGCCGACTGCTCCTTTCGGCGCGAGATACGTGAACCAGGTTCGGGTTGCGTTGGCGATGGAATCAGCGTCCCACAGCGGAGCGTTGGACCAATGCTCGATCTCATCCATCATCAACTTGACGCCGCGTTCGAACGGCACCGTCGGGCGCCAGCCGAGGCGCCCTGTCGCCTTGGCGATGTCCGCAAAGGTGCAATCGGGCTCGCCGGGGCGCTTCGGGATGTATTCAACCGGCCCGCCAATCAGCTCGACCAGGCGGTTGATGGATTGGGGATTGCCGGCTCCGACATTGTACCGTTCGCCCGTCTCGCGTGTCTCGGCCGCCGCCAGGAAGGCGGTCGCCACATCGGTCACATAGATGAAATCCCTGAGCTGCGTCCCGTCGCCGACTACCGTGAAAGGTTTGCCGGCCAGCTTCTGGCGCAGGAACACGCCAAAAACGGCCCCGTAGGCGCCAGTGGTCCTCACCCGTGTCCCGTACGCATTGAAGATACAGACGGAATTAACCGGCAACCCGTACACGCGATGCCAATGAAAAGTCGCCTGCTCGCCCTGGTATTTGGACAAAGCATAAGGGTACTGCGGGCGGATCGGATGATCCTCACGCGTCGGTGTGTCCGCCAGCCCGTAGCACGATGAGGAGGCGGCATAGACGACCTTCTCGACGCCGGCAGCACGCGCACATTCGAGCACGCGAACCGTCCCTTGGACGTTGACGTCCATGTACTCGATCGGACGCTCGATCGACGGCACGATGTCGCCGATCCCGGCGAAATGGAAGACGAAGCGCGCGCCGGCAAAGAGAGGATCGCCGGGTTCGAGGTTGCGGATGTCAGTCCGTTTCACTTCGACATCCTGGCTGACAAGATGTGCGAGATTGGATTCGTGGCCGCCTTGAAAATTGTCGATCACGCGGACAGAAAAGCCGCGCCCGACCAATAGGTCTACCATGTGGCTGCCAATGAAGCCGGCGCCACCGGTTACGATCGCGACGGGCTTGTTGATCATGCCGCCTTCAGCCGCTGCAGCCGCTTGACGTTGAAATAGGCGTCGTCGTCGAAGCTATTGGGCAAGCCACCCCGCGCGAATGCCCGGCACAGCTCACGGATAGCGTCCTCGATCGTATACTTCGGCTTGAAGCCAAGGACGCGGGATACCTTGTCAGAATTGATGTGGTAGGAGCGGATGTCGTCGGTCGGTGTCGTGACGATCTCGAGCTCTCCGCGGCCCGGCATTTCCTGAGAGACGACGCGGCGCACGAGCAGCGCGATATCCATGATCGACAGGTTCTGGTAGCCGACGTTGAAGATCTCGCCCTGGATCTTCTCCGTTGGTGCGCGCAGAAACATCTGAACGGCATCACAGTAGTCCTGGACATGCAGATTAGGCCTGAGCTGCGAGCCGCCGAAGACCGTGATTTTTCCCTTGTTGATGGCATGGTTGGTCAGGATGTTGACCGACAGGTCAAGGCGCTGGCGCGGCGCATAGCCACAAACTGTTGCCGGCCGGAAGGTGACGCCGGTGAAGGTGCTGTCGATGTGCTTGTTGAGCAGCGGCTCGCACATGCCCTTGTATTTGTTGTAGAGCGTCAGCGGCACCAGCGGATGGTCCTCAGTCACGTCCGGCTTGTCCGACACTCCGTAGACGGACGAGGACGAGGCGTAGATGAACCGCTTGATGCCCACCTCTTTCGCCGCCTTTACCATGGGCTCGAACGCATCGAGATTGACGGAAGTGGAAAGGGCCTCATCGAGCTCGAAACTGGCGTCGTTGGAGATGCAGGCAAGACTGACGACGGCTTCGTGTCCCTTCATCGCCTCCTTGAGGAGAGCGGTGTCCCGGATGTCGCCCTTCACGATCTTGAGGTTCGGATTGTTCTTCGGCAGGAAGTCGCTGCCGAAATACATGATGTCGTAGACCGTCACCTTGTAGCCGGCATCGAGCATCTGCGGCACAAGACGGCTACCACAGTAACCGGCTCCGCCCGTTACGAACACTTTGTCGAAAAGCTTCGTCATTTCTACCTTCCTGCTGTCTGTGTCGCGGCTCTCAGTACAACTCGCCGCTGTGTCAAATCTCGATGCGGAAGCCCGCTGCCGTTGCATCTCGATGGAACATCTGCACCGTCTCGAGCGAGTAGCCGACCAGGTCCTTGCCCCCGAGCGAGAGCTTGGCAAGGATATCCGGCGTCGCAGTGATTATATCGCAGCCAGCCTCGTCGGCATGATAGACATTCAGGAGCTCGCGCGGGCTCGCCCACAGCAGCTCGGCGTTGGGAACGACGTCCCGCAGCACTTTCCGGCACTCAATCATGTGAGGCACGGGATCAACGCCGGTATCGGCGATGCGGCCGGCGAAGACCGAGACGATGCTCGGTGTACCTCCCGCAAGACTGTGCGCCACTTTCTTGACCTGCTCCACAGTCATGATGGCGGTGACATTGAGGGCCACGCCATTGTGCGCCAGGGCCTCGAGAACCGGCCCCGTGTATTCTCCCTTGGTGTTCGTGACAGGGATCTTGACGTTCACTTGCTTGCCCCAGCGCGCGATAGCACGTCCCTGCGCCAGCATGCCGTCGATGTCGTCGGCAAATACCTCAAATGACACCGGCCGATCAGGGATGGCTTCCACAACCTGGCGCGCAAAGCCGGCATAGTCCGAAATGCCAGCCTTGCGCATGAGGGTCGGATTGGTGGTGAAGCCAGAGATCAAGGGGTTCTTGTAGAGGGCAAGCATCTCCGACAGGTTTGCCCCGTCGGCGAACAGCTTGACCTTGAATTGCCGGGTGACACTCATTGCGGTGCTCCAAATGTGCTATCCCGGGCCAGGATCCAGTCGGTGATGATGGAAAGCGAAGTTGCCCGGAAGTCCACATGTTCGGGTGGAGTCTCGGCCGCGTAAGCAAGGTCGAGGAAGGCCGTCTGGCATCCGGCGGCAGCTCCGGCCGCTGCGTCGCTCGCGCGATCCCCCACCATGAAGCTGCGGGCGAGATCAATGCCAAGCCGTTCGGCCGCCTGAAGCAACATCCCCGGATTGGGTTTGCGGCAGAAGCATCGCTGCTCGGCGGTATGTGTGCACACCTCGATGGTATCCACGGGCAGCGCCTCCCGCAAAATTTCGTGCATCTTCTCCAGGTCCCGCCGATCGACCAGGCCCGCTCCGACGTCGGGTTGATTTGTCACCACGACAAGCAAAAATCCTGCCGCCTTCAGCTGAGCGAGGCATGCGCCGGCTTCGCGGTAGAGCTCGTAGCCCTCGAGCGACCGTGGAGCGTAACTGCGACCGTCACGGAATTCCGGAATCACGAGAACGCCGTCCCGATCAAGAAACACGGCCTTGTTGCCTCGACCGGCCGGATCCGCCGCCATCACCATTTCGTGGCCTTTACTTGAAGGTCCGGATGAGACACGAGGCAGTGCCACACGACTGCCTGGAACGCCTCCGAAATCGGCGTCGTCAGCGTTTCGTCAGTCATCGGGATCACGACGACTCGGTCACCATGCTGCGCGGCATAACCGTCGGATCTTCCCACGACCGCAAAGACGCGGGCAGATTGCTCCTTCGCAACCTTGATCGCCTCGATCAGATTTACACTTACTTGTCGGAGCTCATTACCTCCGCCGACAGAGAAGACTAGCAAAGCATCGTCAGCAGCTAGACGGCTGACCTTCAGCCAAGCCGAGAAGATCGTGTTCCAACCTTCGTCATTCGCTCGGGCTGTTAGCTCCGAAACGTTGTCCGTCGGTGCATATGCTTCGATGTTACAGAGCTTCCGGAAGTCGTTGACCGCATGGCCACAATTGCCCGCGCTGCCCCCAACGCCGAGGATGAACAACCTGCCACCTCTTGATCGAAGATCTGCCAAATCCTTGGCCAGACCATCGATCACGACCTTGTCAATCTTCGCACTTGCTTCTTGCACCTTGGCAAAGAAGTTGTCGACATGCCGTCCCAATGTGCCCCCCACTGGCCGGAATCAGCGCCTCCGATAGCCCCCGAATTAGCCACTGCCCATTAGCGTTGACCTAGCAAAATTCCAGGGCAGGTAGCAACAGCAAAAGCCGCTCCACCGTTCGAGGTCGGTGCCGTCATTGCGGGCGGAAGCAAACGGAGCGCCAATCCGGCGACCTGATTGCCGCCTCGTGCATCGAGCAATTGACGCGGTGTCTGTTCGCTGCGTACGTTTATTGGCTATACTATTCAGCGAGCAGGATCAGAGCTCTGGCGTGGATAGGGCTGATCTGGGACGCTCGATCCAACGCTGGAAACAGGTGAGCGAGAGGTCGACATCGACTCGAAGGCGTCACTACAGAAGGCGGCGCTGAAGGCGCGGACGCGATATGAGAGGGCACAAGCCGAGGCGACGCTCGAGGAGGCGGCCTTTCGAAACGCTGCCTTGGCGCTCCGGCCGTGCTTCCCAGGAACAGGCGGAGAAGAAGCTGGCGACATCGACCTGATTGTCAAAAGTGGCCTCTTTGACGAAGCATACTACCGCTCTCAAGTCCGCGACACATCGGGCGATCTGAGAGATCTCGTGACGCACTACCATCGGACTGGGGCACAGGCAGGTTGTGAACCCAACCGGCTTTTCTGCGGCCAGCTCTACCTCGACAAATACCCTGATGTCGCGGCAAGCGGTATGAATCCGTTGGCCCATTTTCTTCGCCATGGCGCTGAGGAAGGCCGTTCCTTCTCACGGCCGAAGGCCGACCTTCTGAGTATGGGCGACGCCGTGAGGATTTTGAGCGAAAGCGGATTGTTCGACAGCGACTACTATTCGGCCAAATATTCGGTGCCACGCGCGGACGCCCTTGCCCATTACGTGCAGCGCGGGGCTTACGACGAATTCGACCCCAATCCCGTCTTTCGCAGCGCTGCGTACCTGCGTGCTTATGCTGATGTGGCAAGCCTAGGCATGAATCCGCTTCTGCATTACCTCATATACGGTGTCAGCGAGGGACGGGACCCGGCGCCAGGCTTAGAGGATGGCGGCCGTGGCCAGACGCCGGTTCATTCGGTCCCGTTGCGCTCCACCTGGCGCCACCTGATCCGAATGCTTTTTAAGGCCCTCGACTTGCGTATTGTTCGGCCAGGCCTTCCAAACCGAATTGGGCACCTCGTCAAGGACTTCGATGCTTATCTGAAAGAGCGCCTGCTGGCGGGACGGACTCGCAGGCCCATCTATATCGTTGACGCAGAACCATGCAATCGAGTCATTCTCGACTACTGGCGTCGCTACCTGCTTGTAATTGAAGGCAAATGGGCAAAGCGACTCTCCTGGCTGTTGCAAGATCGGTCATTGGTGGACGACCTTGAACACGATTTCGCCTATACACTCGAAGGCGCCTCCCCCTGCTTCGCAATTGAAACCGAATGGCGGGATCGCCCTCCCCTGTTTTCACTGACGGCAGACCATGCGGCTGAGGGCGAGGCACGCCTGCGCGAGATGGGTGTCCCAGCAGCAGCGTGGTTTGTTTGCGTCCACGTCCGCGAAGGCGGCTACTCCCCCTCGGACCAAGGCCACCATGCCTACAGGGACGCCGATATCAACAATTACCTCCCCGCCATGGAGGAGATCGTGCGCCGAGGGGGTTGGTGCATTCGAATGGGCGACGCAACAATGACGCCTTTGCCACCTATGCCAGGTCTGATTGACTATCCGAACTCGCCCTTCAAGTCGGACCTCATGGACGTCTTTTTGTGTGCTCGTTGCCGGTTTTTCCTGGGGACGAGCTCTGGCTTGTTTCTCGTCTCATCGGCTTTCGGCGTGCCGTCCGCGCTTTCCAACATGGCTCCGCTTGGTTGCAGTTACGGCCATTTCCGCAAAGACATCTCCATCCCCAAGCTTTACCTCTCGGAGGACGGGCGAGCGATACCCTTCGCCAGCCTGATCGGCCAGCCGATTGCTGACTTTCGTTGGAGCAGCCTGTTCGAGGCATCCGGTGTCCGGTTTCAGGAGAACACACCTGACGAGATCCTCGATTTGGCCCGGGAGATGCTCGACCGCCTCGATGGCACCTACGTGGAGACGGACGAGAGCAAAGAGCTACAGCACACCTTTCGTAATTTGTTCAGTGAAATCAACTATTCCTGGCGCTCACCCGCCCGGATCGGCGATGCCTTTCTCAAGAAACATCGGGGTCTTCTGGCGGACAGAAAAGGGAGCATCGACGCTCTTTTCAAATGCCTTCCGTGGAAGGGTGGCGCGATTCGCAATCCGGCAGCGGGAACGCGACGACGAGGATATCAAGATCGAGCCACGGCGGAACGATTGGCCGGATAGCAACTAACCATCTGGCAGTGCGACCAGCTGCCCGAAATCAAAGCGTCCTGGCCGGAATGGCCACGACGAGACGAGCCAGCCGACTGACCCAGCATGCTGGAACCGCGCATTACTTGCATACCCATGCTAAGTTTCAACCAACCTGCCTACGCGCTGATCAGTCATGAGCTCCATCGAGGACAAAATCCGCGTCCCGTCTATTTTATCCTGACGAATGTATCCTGACGAACCGCTGCAATCTGAGGTGCGTCTGTAGGTTCATGGATCTCGATCCGCGGCGCGACAGCAGACGACGTCACGTCTGGTAAAGATCCGCGAACCTCCTCAAGGAAACACAGTTGCGCCAATTGAAGCCGATTGCCCGAATTGCGGGATTGGGAATCGCGATATCCTTTCCCGAAGCCAAATGAGATGGCAATGCTAAGGTTTGATGGCACCTGGCTCTTGAGATTGCAGTGTTGCCGGCTGTCATGGTACTAACGTTAGGGGAATTTTGTCGAACGTCAAATGCTCTGCAAGCGCCACGAATTCGCGCATTTTCGCGCCACTCGGGCCGCCGCCGCCGTGCCGCGTTGGAGAAGCTCGCCCTTGTTTCCATGCCGTGACGTTCCGGCTGGGAGGTCGAGCGCGCCAAGCGTCGACAACTGGAACAATAATCTGACCCAAGCCAAAGTAGCGAACCGTCACCCTTCGCTGCACCCGTGCCCAGGCTGTAGCGATCACTTTTGTGGCACGTTGGTTGCGACGCAACTGCCGGAGGTAGCATGAAGCCCCACGGTAAGAGTAAATCGAAGCCGCGCGTCGAAGGTAAGAAAAAACCGCGTGTCAGAATCCTGCTGCCGGTATGGGGCGCCGACTATATCAAGTCGTTCCAAGAATATGGCCTCCGGACGTTGCTTGCGCCCGGTAACATTCCCGCAATGGCAAGGCGTTGCGATACGGAGTTCGTCTTCTTAACGCCTGGGCGCGATCACGCGCTTCTGACTGAGAGTCCTTTTTACGAGAAGCTCAAAGCGGTCTGCCAAGTGACCTTCGTTGAGATCGACGATTTGCTTCTCGACAACATGCTTTACGGCTACACGCTAACCTATGCCTACCACCGCGGCATACTAACCGCGGGGGATCGTCTAAAGGACACGCATTTTGTTTTCATCGTCGGTGATTACGTGTTCTCGGAGAACTCGTTCGACAGCCTTAGTCGGCTGATCGTTGCCGGACATCGAGTCATCTTGTCCGGCAGCCTGCGGGTCGACAGAGACGGTATTCGACCTCTTCTACGCGGCATTGCCAAGAAAAAGAACCCCCTGATCATCCCACCACGGCAGGCGGTGGAATTCTCACTGCGCCATCTTCACCCGTCCCTCGAGGCGAAGATCGTAAATCGCCCGCCCGGCTCCGGCGGTTACTCAAGCAACTTCCAGCACTTCTACTGGCGGGCCTACCCGAAGACCCTGATCAGCCGAAACTTCATGACTCACATGCTTTGCATCAACCCAGAGTCATGTCCCCCGCATCCCCGCGGCTTCTGCGATTACACGTTTATTCCCGATTTGGCGCCTGGTGCGGCATACGCTTGGCTGGACGATTCTGACGACTATTTCGCCATGGAGCTGCAAGACCCAGATCACGAAAAGCACTTTACCCAAAAAGCTGATCGCTCAACGTGCAGGCCGCAGGATGTCGCTCATTCTCTTTCTCTATGGACGACCGATCAGCACCGAGGAATGGCCGACCATACCTTCATCTATCACGCAGGGCCCATCCCGGAAGCACTCCATAAGGTTGAAGCCGAGGCCGCAGGGTTCGTTGCGCAGGTAAAGTCGCACCTCGCCGAACCGCCTGTGTCACATCTCAACCATCCGCATTGGGAAAAAATTTGCGAGATGATTGTGGAAGGGACCCAGAGGCGGTGGCGCCAGCGAGCCATCGAGTCCCAGTCATCCGACGACGTGAAGCCTCGCAAATTTAACTTCGCCATGTCGGTCTGGGGCATGCGCTATGTAGACATTTTGCTGAAGGTGGGACTGCCCTCTCAGCTCAGCCCGGGAAACCTGCAGAGCTTTCCTTGGTTGGACAGCTCCATTTACGAATTCTACACGACACGGCATGACGCCGGATATATTAGAGGCAGCGCACTTTATAGGTGGCTGTGCGCACACATTGAAGTTCGGTTCATCTACATTGATGATGTGCTGAAGGAAAAGCTCAACGAAGGCAAGTGGGGTAACGTTCGATACTGTCATCGCGAAGCCGTTAAGTCGGCGGATGCCCGAGAGGCAGCGGTATTCTTCCTCTGCCCGGACCAAGTTTGGCCGGACGGCAGTCTTGTAAACGCCGGGAAGTTGATTGACGCGGGGTACAGTGCCGTTATGTGCCCGGGGCCGCGCGCGATCGAAGAAACAATGGTTCCACTTCTTCGAGAGCGTTACCTCTCAAGTAACGGGTTGAGCTTGACCGTTTCAGCACGAGACCTAGTTAAGGCCGGGCTGGAACATGTCCATCGCGAAATGAGAGAGTGGACATGGGACGCTCCCGAATACTTCGGTTACCCCACCTACGTTATGTTTGATGTGCCGGGCCAGGGGGTGCTGGCGCACTGCTATATTCTGCACCCTGTCGTCATCAACGCCGAAGTACGGAACGCCCCATTTGAGCACGTTTTCGACCAAGATTATTTGATGAATGCCTGCCCGGATGTCTCAAAGATTTATGTATCCGGGGACTCCGACGAAGTGTTCCACTTTGAGCTATCCCCTTCAACAACCACTTTGCCGGAACCGGCGCGGCTCGTTAACCGCCGGGACCCTGAAGTCGAACTGATGTGGTATGGCGAGAAGCAGTTCAACGCCCACCACCGGAGCTTTGCCAAGAAGCCCATTCGGATTCACTATTCGGATATCGAGGATGCATCGTGGCGATCGATCGAAGAGCGCGCTTTAGGAATTATCAACCGCATCGATCGCGGGTGGAACATTCCGGATTCTGTGCTGGTTCATCAACATCCGGACCATCTGATCCGCCGTATGGAGAAGCGATATCCGGACTGGCTTGGCGAAGTCTTACCTAAAGACAAAGAGCTTTGGGACGAGGCCAAGGACCTCGTTGCACGCGGCCTGCCATCGAATGATGGGGAAGTTTCTATGGCGAAAACCCCCATGGCACACATTGCGAATCAATGGATTTTGAGCCCTGGCCCTCCAGGTTCCCTGGCATCCCTCTTCGTCGGCGGGCCCGATAGTGACAAAAATGCAGGGGCAGTCATCGGAACCAAAGGATCAGGATCTATCTACTTCAACGGCTACGGTGTCTCGACCCAATTTGGCATCACTCCGACACCGGGTGCAGTTAATCATCTCGCGGTGACGGGAAGTGCAGGAACAAGCCCGCCCACGCTCTTCCCGCAGGGCAGCGCGCATCGCTTGGGAATGTTGCTTGCTTCCAAAAACGGCGGCGCGATTCATATCGGTGGGACCAGCTGCGAAACCGCGGCCATGACAGTCGAACCAGGAGCAGTGACTATCCGCGGCCATGTCGTACAAACTGCTGCCGATGGTCTGGTTGCACGCGGCCGAGATCGCCATACAGCGCTTCGCCTCAAGACTGCCATCAACTATGTGATCTCCGGCGAAGCCAATTCCGGCGTCATACTCCCTGACGGTAGGACTGGCTTGAGCGTTGTGGTCATCAACGGGTCGGACGAGAAGATTATTGTGTACGCGACGGGCTTCGCAGATATCGATACGACAAGTGGCGCAGCCGGCAGGGCGATGTGGTCGGGCGATTGCGTTGAGTTCATTTGTGTCCGTGAGAATGACTGGGTCTCCATTCAGCTTGGGTCAATGGTAACTCGACGGGGGCAATGGCGAAGCTTCGCCCATAGAGCGATCGAGATTGCTGGAAAGTTCGATCGTGACTTCTATCTGCGAGCTAATCCGGACGTCATGGAAGCCGGCGTCGACCCTGAGACGCATTACCATGAGTACGGTTGGAAGGAAGGACGCGATCCATCGCCCTACTTCAACACGAAGGGGTATCTAGCTGCGAATCCCGACGTCGTGAAGGCAGGGATGGACCCGCTGGATCATTTCGTTCGCTACGGTGCCGCTGAAGATAGGCAAGGGTGGCAGAAGCCTTTCGATGAGAACCTCTACCGGGAGCATTCGCCATTCGTCACCGACGGCGTCGACCTCTCGGGTCAAGCAGCAATAGAGGCTTCTCATGCAGCGGGAAACGGTTATGGCTCAAGCAAGCCGGCGGAGTCGTGGCTGATGTCTCTAATCAACCGCTTGAGAGGGACACGTTCGCACGGGTCGTTGCGGATTACGAAAGTACGCCTTTGACCGCTTTGGAAGGAAGTTCGCGGTAAGCCCCTATTCTTGGCTTGCGCGAAGAAGTCGGCGTGGTCTTCGCTATGAAGGAGTTGCCTTTGCGCTTCGGCTTGACTATTTCCACCCTGCCGTAACGATCTCCGAGATGGCGCCATGAACTACGCGTACAGCCACAAGAGTTCAAGGGCGCTCCGAACCGGCCAATACAGGTCGAAACCAATATCCATATTCTCAGCTTTGTCGATTACCTCAGAGCTGTCAGCCTTCGGGGCGACGCTGTTCTCGACCGCTGGCTCAGCCTTGGACTACGTTTAAAGCTGCAGGAGTTGGGATGAGGAATATCGCTCATGGCGATTTACGTTCAAACAGCACGGATGCTAATCGCAGAGCATAGAAATCGACCTATTTCAGGCACCGTTCTGGTGATAGGTCGCCAGTCAGTGCATGTTACCGAGCAAACTGCACTACGCCTGTTCGAAGAAGAAAATATCCAACCGCGCTCCGGATACTTTGTTGAGCTCGACAACTCAACGGTCACTACCGCCGGCTCGGCGTTCCTGACCGATCGGAGCTTTCTGTCAATGTTTACCGACGCAGAGGTCATCGCGCTGGATGCAAGCGCGTGTGAAAACGCGGAAATCGTCCACGATCTGAATGATCCCTTGCCGGTGCAGTACGAGAATGCAGCCGATTTCATCATCAATGGCAATTGTCTTAGCAATGTTTTCGATCCCGTGACGGCGATAGAGAGCCTTTCGCGGATGCTCCGCCCTGGTGGCCGCATGTTCTCCTTTGAATTAGGAACCCAGGCCCACGGTGCTTTTCTAATGTATTCGCCGGAATGGTTTTTCGGCTTCTATGCCGCGAACAGCTATGATGGGTGCAAAATCTACGTCGCCCACTTCGATCAGGATTTGAATGACGACTATGACGTCTACCTGTGGCACCCCTTCTTTGACCAAAACGGGCAGCCGAACCGATCGCCAATGCGCATCGATGACAGCGATTTTCTACTCTACGTCGTGGCAATGAAAGGCGTCAATTCAACGAATGACAGGGCCCCCACCCAGGCCTCCTACCGGATGATGCAGGACCTCGCCGCAAGCGCGCACTATCTGGAACGAGCGGAGCACTACAAAAAGAGCCATCCCACGATTGAAATTCCAATCCAGGCTGCGGAGCCTTGGAATAGGAACGATCTGACCTGGAAAGAAGTTCAGTACAGCGAAATGGCTACGACTTTCCTGAGGCGCTGGAAGGGCGTGAGTGGCAGATATCTGTTCCGTGTTGGCGAAAGACCATGGGCGGGCAAGCACTTCACGTTTATCGGAACCCTGCGAAACAGGCAGCAGTGGACCGCTCGACTACCTCCGATTTATTTTGCAGTACCAGTATGGAGTAAAGCCTATGTGAAGCTGTTTACGGAAATCTCTCTTCCGGCCCAATTATCGCCCGGCAATATACCCGCGCTCCGCAACATCGATAGGTGCCAGTACCATATCTACACAACTCAGCATGACTATGAGGCGGTGCGTGAAAGCAAGGCGTTCAGGAAGCTGGAAACCTTGATAAGCGCTTCGATTCACATCATCGACCCTTCGAATGCCGCTGACGATCGGTACCACAAGAAGAGCGAAACATATCGCGCTGCTATTCGCCGGGCCGCCCAAGCGAATGCTGCTAATTTCTTCTTGAACGCTGATATCGTCCTCGCCGATGGTTTTGTCCGGCGCGCCTTAGAGTTGTTGGCAGCGGGCAAGCGTGCAATCGAGCTGCCCGGCCCACGCACGGTAAAGAAAGTGCTCCGAACGAAGCTTCTCAGGGAATGTCGCGACGAAAGTGGCGCGATTGTTGTCTCGCCGCGAAGACTTGCGACACTAGCGATGAGGCATCTCCATCCTCTGGAACTGATGCATCTTTGGCAATCGCCTGACCCCGATGCCCGGTTCCATCCCTCCCATCTCTATTGGCGCGTTGGTAAGAACTGCCTCGTAGCGCGTTGCTTTCACCTCTACCCTATTGTCGTATTCCCTCGCGATGGCTTCGCCGCCGACAAATTCGAATCCACGATCGACAATGACCTGGTGGAGCGGGCATGCCCGGCGATGGATGACAGTCATGTCGTCACCAGCAGCGACGACATGTTCTGCTGCGAACTGAGTCCGCCCGACCACTACGTCGGCAGCATTGGATCTCGCGGCAACATTGCTAGTGTGGTTGAGTTCTATGGTCGCCATGGCAAAGAACGCAACGCAAAATTGCTCAGGTACAATGTCCGAATTATCGGCGGCGATGAACCCGAGAAAGAATGGAAGCGGGCAGAGGCCGAATCCGAGAATGTTGTCGGACAAGTGATGGATCATTGGACTTGTACCAAGACAACCTATTCCAGTTTCAGAGAACTGTAAGGCCGGAGAGCATACCCGCAATTCGTGGCTGCAATCTGTTGTCAGCTCTACGACCCACCGGCAGGAGATCGTCAGACTGTCTCAGACCTACGACTTTGGTTATTATGGCGCTCCATTTCCGGTGAGGCGTAGTCTCGAGCTAACGCTAATCGATACCCCGATCATGAGATGAGATTCCTGCCGCACAGTCCTCAGGCTGAGTGGCGAGTACGCACACCCACGATCGTCTGTCCATCGCAGGCTCACCTGATCTTACCGCACTCAATGTCAATGTGCCCGAGCGTGAAAGCAAAAGGCGGTATCAGCTGCCTCACGTTGTCGTTGAAGGCCTTCAACTGTAGTGTATCTCCTCGCTGAGGCTTCCGCGGCAGGCGCGATGCCACGGCCGTCATTGATCGGGAGCGGGGAAGTGCCGGGCACCACAATCTTGGGATATGTCGCAGCCTGCTGCTCCACGGTCGCTTTTCTTCCCCAGGTCATCAAGGCTTGGCGTACCCGATCGACCGGCGACCTATCGCTCCCGACGTTTTTGACGGTCGTCGCAGGAAGTATCCTTTGGCTGGTCTATGGCTGGCTCCGCACCGATGTGCCGATCATGGCCACCAACGCGATCATATTTGTCCTTGCCTCAACGATTCTCTGGTTGAAGCTGCACTTTCGGTGAGTCCTTCCTTGGTGCAGCATCAAACCCTGGGATCAAAACACCAAGCGGATTCGCCGATCACTGGTTTCCAGGTGAGGTATGGCCAGGCAATCGAGCTCTTCAAGGATGAAGGAGACGTTCATCGCATTGCTGTATGCTTTTCGGCGAAGCGTAGCCGCGACGCGTACCGTGCAGTCCATCAAGCTGGGTCCTCCCAGAACAATCGCTGGCCCCTGCGCCGGAGCAAACTCGTCGACAAAGCGAAATATTCAACATTTGCTGGTAATCAAAGTTCTCCACCCGCCGGTTCAACCCTTGTGGTGAAAATTCCCAGACGGTGCACCAGCGTCGACAATTTTCGCATTCAGCGTTTTCCGCTCGGTCCCTTTATTGGCGGGCTACCGCGGCAACACCTACCGCGGTTGCGCCAACCCCGACAAAAGGCAGAATGATGGCGATCACCTTCTGAACCTCCATTACCGGGGCGTTGGACACATAGAGGATATCCTTGTTGCGGATGGGGAAACGGCGCGTGAGGAAGAAGCCGTTGGGATCACGCATGTTGACACGATAGATAGTGGGAACCTGCGACTGCGAACCGGCATCGGGACGCCGGAAGCCCAATTGATCGTAGTCTGCCGCCGGTTCATACCGAATCACGAACACGCCGCTCGGATCGGATCGCTGGTCATTAAGGCCTCCTGCCCGTGCAATAGCCTGATCGAGGTTGATACCCATCGCATCGAACGGGACCACCGAATTAAGGCCGGTCGCTCCCGCTGCCGTGAACGTCTGGGTCTCGCGAGCTATACTGATGACGTCACCTGGCCGCACAAAGACGTTTTCAGCCGGATTAGAGAGGATAGCCTGCATCGGGATTCGCAAGGAGCGCCCCTCGCGCACGAGGGTGACAAACGTCTCGTGTGGTGGCGCCTTGGTGCCACCCGACGTCGCCACCACATCCAGGATACGATCGCCGCGCGTCGTCAGCGGCACACGGGAGCCGCCTGTCAGCTCGCTCACGACCGTAACCGTGTTGGCAATGTTCTTGGTTACCGTCACCAGAGCCTGGGGCTCGATCGCCTTACCTTGCAGGGCGGCGACGATCGCTTGCTCGATCTGTTCCGGTGTCCGGCCGCTTACTCGGACACGACCGGCATAGGGCACGGTAATGGCGCCGTCGGGCCCCACGACCTGTTCAGGGATGGTCGCCGAACGGGAGCCGCCTCCGACGGCAATCTGCGTCGCCGGCGCCGAAAACAGCCCGCCCGCTGCGGCTTCCCAGATCACGACCTGCACATAATCGCCGACGCCGATGACCTGACCGGAGGCCGGCCGCTGCTGGCCGAATGTCCCCTGCAGGGAAGCCGCGGACCAAGTTTCCATCTTGTTCACGACGGCGGCGTCGACATCGATCAGTGCGAAACGGGTCCCGCCCGTTGCCGTCGGTCTCGCGCCCGCGGTGACTTCGCTCGTCGAAGGGCCGGAGCTCGGCAGGTAATCGCACGCGGCCAGGAGAGCCACCGACAGGAACGTTAAGATAAGAAGGCCAGCGGCCTTGCGGACAACGCGGGTGAGCATCGTCCAAGCGCACTCCACTGCTGGTACTCCGTTCTCGAGAGCGTTTCTGATAGATGCAAACACGGCGGGACGTTAGGCGAATATTCGGAAAGTGCCTAGGTCGACATTGCCGACTTGGCCGCTTCCAATTCCAAGGTGCATATAGTCATCGTACCAGCCCATAGCCTACAACATACCGGATCCCAACCTATGACAGCCAAACAGAGCAGCAATCAAGCGGGTCGCATGCCTCAGACGCCAGAGTACAACGCCGCGACGACGCGCCGCTCGAACAGTACTGCTATCTGGAAACGACTGATAAGCAGGCGGACTTCCGGCCGCATCAATGACGACATGGGATGCCTCGGACAGTAGCGTCAGGAGTGCGGCCACACCATCGCGAAAAAGCAACTCGTCCAACTCGGTCATGCACAGGCCGGGCGATATCGTTCGTTCCCGCCGAGCCAGCACCTCTCCAGCGTCGATCTGATCGTCAACGATGCGATGGACCGTTACGCCAACGCGGGCGTCTCCTGCCGCCAGCGCCCAAAAAGATGGGCAAGGGCCACGGTGAGCCGGCAGGAGCGCCGGATGCACGTTAAGAATGGGGCAAGTTACTGTGCGGAAAAGCGGTTCGCGAAGAATTTGATCGAAGTGAAATGAAATGACCAGGTCAGGTTGGAATGCGCGGAACAGGTCTAAGCTGGCTGGCCCATTGATGTCCTGGATGATCGCGTAATTGGCGCCGACCCGTTCAGCATGTTCCTTCAGCGTGCGAAGCGGTGAGCGCTGGCCACCGCGGAAGATGCGTAGCGATTGACGTATCGGCCAACGCAACATTGGTGCAAACACCGCCGCGATTCGCAATGCCACGATGTCGAAGCCCAAGGTCAATGTCATGGGCAGGCCGGAGTGTCGCAAAGTCCGCTTGAGTTGATTCCGGAAGCCCTGCAACCCACCGAACCGTTCGGAGGAGATCGCCAAGCCGATGCGGCCGCCCAGGCCGGCAAACAGAACCTCGAGCGCCGGCAGACAGTACAGGCTGTCGAGATGCAGCAGCACTATTCGCCGAGGTTCACGCTCCGAGATCAGTCCAGCCAAGGCCTCAATCCTGAATGGCCGACTCGATGGGAGCCGGCAAATCGAGATTCTGCAGCGCTGCCGCACCCCAATCGAAAATGTGTAAATAATTCCAGCACTAAGGCCAATGAAAATAAATGCGACCATCGACATCAAGCCGCTTTGTTGCACCCCCTGGTTGCTATAAAATGTCATTAATAACGTCGGGATAACAATCCGATAGTCAAATTGGCATAGTGGCTGCAGGGGCGTGGGGCTTAGGCGCCATTGTGGCGTGTCTCGGGGAGCGTAGAGGCTGTGGCAGGGGAAGACGAAGTAGCCATCGTTGGCTACGCCGGGCGCCTACCTGGCGCGAGTTCGGCTGCGCGATTCTGGTCGCTATTGAGGGACAATCGATCGGCTGTCGGGTGGATCACGCCTGACCGTTTCCCGACCGGGGCGTTCTTCCATCCGTCAGCGGACCAGGCGGGCCGGAGCTACACGTTCGCGGCCGGAACGATCGATGACGTCTGGGGCTTCGATGCCGCTGCCTTCGGGATGAGCCCGCGCGAGGCGGAACAGGTCGATCCGCAGCAGCGACACCTTCTGGAAGTGACCCAGGATGCGCTCGCGCACGCCGGCATCCGCGCATCCTCCTTGGCCGGCAGCGACTCTGGCATTTACGTCGGCGCGTCGTCCGTCGATTACGGCGCCCGCTTCTTCGCCGATCCCTCGGCTGCCGACGTGCACATGATGACGGGCAATACGCTCAGCGTCATCGCCAATCGGCTGTCCTACAACCTCGACCTGCACGGCCCCAGCTTCACCGTCGACACCGCTTGCTCGTCCTCGCTAGTCGCGCTGAACCAGGCTGCCGAGGCGATCCGCGCCGGCATCGTCGACACCGCCATCGTGGGCGGCGTCAACCTGCTGCTGTCGCCCTTCTCCTTCGTCGGCTTCTCGCGGGCGTCGATGCTATCGCCCACCGGCCGCTGCCGGCCGTTCGATGCCGCCGCCGATGGCTATGTCCGCGCCGAAGGCGCCATCGTGCTGGTGCTGCGCTCGATGGAAGCGGCGCGAAAGGCGCGTAACCGCATCCACGCCAGCATCGTCGGCTCAGGCGTCGGCCAGGACGGCCGGACCACAGGCCTGTCCCTGCCCTCTGCAGATTCGCAGCGACGGCTCCTGGAGCAGGTCTACAGCCGGTTCGGCATCGATCCCGGCGAGCTCGCCTTTGTGGAGGCACACGGCACCGGCACCAAGGTCGGGGATCCGATGGAGGCCGATGCGCTCGGCAAAGGCCTGGCTCAGCGCCGGTCGCAGCCGCTGCCGATCGGCTCGGTCAAATCCAACATCGGGCATCTCGAGCCGGCGTCCGGCCTGGCGGGCGTGCTGAAGTCGATCCTGGCCCTGAACCACGGCCTGCTGCCGGCGACGCTGCACCAAGTTTCGCCCAACCCGGACATCCCGTTCGACGATCTCAACCTGCAGGTCGTCAACCGCAATCTACGGCTGCCTGAACAGCGCGGCCCAGCCTTGGCCGGCGTGAACTCGTTTGGCTTTGGCGGCACCAATGCGCATGTCGTGCTTCGAGGCGAGGACCGCACAGTGGCGGTGGCGCATGCGCGCGGCGAAGCGAACCCACCTCCCCTTTTGCTGTCAGCGCACGCGGAGGAGAGGCTGCCGGCGGTCGCCCAGCGGCATCTCGAGGCGTGGCCCGAGGACAAGCGGCTGGTCGGCGATTTTCTCGCGGCTGCTGCCCATCTGCACGACGCCTTTCCCCATCGCGCCATCGTGCGTGGTCCCAACGCTGCGGCACTGCGCCACCAGCTCGAGCAATACGCCGCCGGCGAGGCCGCTCCCGGGGTTTTGAGCGGCCAGGCCCTGGGGCACAACCTGCCAGTGGCCTTCGTGTTTTCGGGCAACGGGGCCCAATGGGCAGGCATGGGACGAGCAGCGTGGCATGCCAATGCGCGGTTCCGCGAAGCCCTGCAGGAAGTCGATGGGCATTTCCTGAAGCGCCAGAAGACGTCACTGGTCGAACTCATGTTCGCGGACGACCTGGCGCCACGGCTGCGGCGGGCGACGCACGCGCAGCCGCTCTTGTTGGCGCTACAGGTAGCAACCGTCCGCAGCCTCGAGGCCCTCGGGCTCACGCCGCAGGCGACGCTTGGCCACAGCGTCGGCGAGATCGCGGCGGCCTGGTGCGCGGGCGCGCTCAGCCTGGAACAGGCGATCGACGTGGTGATCGCGCGCAGCCGGCACCAGGAGGCGGTGCGCGGCAGCGGCGGCATGGCAGCACTGATGCTGGCTGAACGCGAGGCGCGGCGCTTCCTCGCCTCGGCCGACGTGCCCGACGTCGACGTGGCAGCCGTCAACAGCTGGCGCAGCGTGACGGTGTCCGGACCGGTCGAGCAGGTCGACCGGGTGCTGACGGCGGCCTCGGAGCAGCGCATCGGAGGTCGGCGCCTCGACCTGGACTATCCCTTCCACAGCGCCCTGGTGGATCCGGTGCGCGGCCCCTTGCTGCGCGAGCTGCAGGGCCTGAGACCGAGACCAACACGACGGACGTTCGTGTCCTCGGTGACCGGGCAAACGACAAAGGGCGAAACACTGGGGCCCGAGTATTGGTGGCGCAACGTGCGCGAGCCAGTGCAATTCGAAGCCGGCATTGGCGCTCTACTGGAGCAAGAGCTCAAGGTGTTCGTCGAGATCGGACCCAAGCCGATCCTGGGCAGTTACCTGCGCGACGCGCTGCGCGAGGCCAACCTGCGCGGCGCCTTCATCGAGACCCTTACGGAAACAGCCGAAGAGGACGAGCCCGACCCCGTCGAGCGCGCGGTGGCACGGGTGGTCGTCGCCGGAGGACAGGTCGACGCACATCGGTTCTTCGGCCCAGCGCCGGTGCAGGCCATGCCGGTGCCAGCCTATCCCTGGCGTCATGCGGAATACCGAGTGCAGCCCACAGCCGAGGCCAGCTCGATTTTCAGCGGACCCGGTCATCCGCTGCTCGGCGCGCGCCCGCGCGCCGATGTCTTTGCGTGGTTCTCGACCGTCGATCCCGAGCTGTTCCCCTGGATCGCCGACCACAAGGTAGGCGGCCTCGCGGTGTTCCCGGCTGCAGGCTACGTCGAGGTGCTGATGGCCGCAGCGCGCGAGGTCCATGGCGAAGGCGCGCTCGAGCTGCGCGAGATGGACATCGTGCGGCCGCTGGTATTCGACGGCACGGCCACGTTCGAGACGCTGGTGCGGGTGACGCCCGAGACAGGCATTGCCGAGTTCCTATCGCGCCCTCGCAGTACCGTAGCAGGGGGGGCCCCTCAGGACTGGGCCCTGAACGCTCGCGGGATCGTTGCCCGCTCTCCGGCAGCAGAAGGGTCTATCCGGGGAGAGGACGCGCCGGGCCGTATCGTCGTTCCGCGCGCCACAGTCTACGAGGTCGCCCGCACCCTGGGCTTCGACTACGGGGACAGATTCCAGCGCGTGCGGCATGTCTCATTCCCTCAGCCCAAGCGCGCGGTCGCGGTGCTGGAAGACGATCCCGGCGTGACGTTGTCTGGCCAAACGATAGACATCACAGCACTGGACGCCGCCTTTCATTCCCTGTTCGCCTCCGAGGAAGCGGGCGTGGCCGACATGCCGATGAAGCGCATGCTTCCGGTACGCTTCGGCCGGATCCGCTCGTTTGCCCCAGGCGCCATGGCTTGCAGCGCTGTGGCGCGCACCCTGAGACAGTCAACGAGCTCGATACTGGCCGACATCGAACTGTTCGACATGGCGGGCCGGCTCGTGCTGCTGGCCGAAGCGGTGCGGCTGGTCGAGGCTCCCGTGGCTGGCGGCCAGGATGGGCGCAACCTCATCTACCGGCAGATACCCTGGCAGCTCGCGCGGAGCGGCATGCCGTCCTGCCTGGCGCCGCACCACGCCGATACGGCTCAAACCGCGGCTGCGGCGTCCGAAGGCGAAGCAGCCGAGGCAGACGCGGCCAGCGAGGGCCTGCTTCTGCTGGAGGCCGGCTGCCTGCGGGCTGCGTGGGAAGCCTTCCGGGGCGGTCCCGGAGGCGGCGCGCGGCGCGAAATCCCAACAGCAAAGGACACGGACGCAGAGTGGGTGGCCTATCTCTGCTCGGCGCTGCTCTGGCACCTCGAGACCAAGGGCCTGGTACAGGATACGGACGGTGCGCCCGCCCTGCTCGAGAGCTGCGACCTGCCGCCGGTCGATTCGGTCGTGCGCTCTCTTCTCAGCCGCCATCCGACGATGGCCCTCGAAGCGTCGGCGCTGGCGCGCATCGGCGAGATCATGGACCGCGTGATCGGTGGCGCGATGCATGGCGGGCTGGATTCGCCCAACTGGCGCCAGCTGGACACGGCGTCCCAACAGGTCCGCCTACTGCGCGGCGCGGTGCTCGAGCACCTCGAGGAGGCGCTGCAGCGTGGCAATCAAAACCAACTGGTCCGCGTGCTGGCGCTCGGGGCCGATCATGCCTCCCCCCTGGCCGACTTTCTGGAAGCATTCCCCAACGTCGACGCTGTGCTGACAGACCTTGACGACGATCGCCTGGAGCAGGCGCGGGCGGCGCTGGGGGACGATGCTCCGCGTCTGCGTTGCGTTCCCTGGGGGGACCTCGATAGCCTGCCGGCCAGCAGCGTTGACATCGCCATCGCCATCGACGCCTTGAGCGAGGTTGCGGCAAGCAGCGACGGCCTGGAGCGGCTCCAACGCCTGCTCCGCGGCCAAGCACCGCTCATTGCGGGGGAGCCCTCCCCCAGCGTGTTCTGGGACATCGTGCGCGGCGCGCGCCAGACCTGGTGGGCACGGTCAGCCAACTCGGATTTTCCGGTCGGGGCGCTGCTGACGGAGCGTGAATGGATGGACGAGCTCGCGACGGCAGGCTTCACCGCCGTCGGCGGGCAGGCCGTGCTGGGGGACGCGACCGTCGGCGTCGTCCTGCAAGGCCTGGCGAGCGCCAAGGTGACCAGGAACGAGGCGCAGCACCATGAGACCTGCTTGCGTTGGGAAGGCGACGAAAACGCCATAAGCAAGAAGCTGCGCTACAGGCTGCAATCCCAAACGGGTGCCACCGCCGACGGGCGGACGGAACTCGAAGGCGTCGCCAGCACCATCGCCTTTGTGATCAACGGGGAGGAGTACGAGCGCAGCCCAGCGGCTTACCTCGGGGACACACTGGCACGGCTGGGGGACCTCTGCATGCGCCTGGCGGCGAACCCGCTGCCGTTGTGGGCCATCGTGACGTTGGAAGAGCCATCCGTTCATCATGCCTCTGCGGAGAGGACGCCGGGCAGCCATCCGCTTTGGTGTGCCATGACGGCGGCCTTGAGGGTTGCGCAGAACGAGTATCCAGGCCTCGAGATTCGTTGCCTCGGTATCGCCGACTCCTCAGAGCCGACCCTGCGCAGCGCGGCCGACGAGCTACAGGCACCCAGCGAGGAGCGCGAGGTGTGGGTGCAACGGGGTCAGCGGCTCGTCAGCCGCATAGAGCGTGGAGCGGGCCAAGTGACACCCCGCGTGGGGGCCAAGGCCGACACGGTGCTCAAACTAGCGTCTCGGTCCGGCTCCGGCCGCGGCTCACTCACCTGGGCGGCTGCCAAACGGATCGCTCCTGGCGAAGGTGAGGTTGAGATCACAGTCGCCGCCGTCGGGCTGAACTTCCGCGACGTGATGTGGAACCTTGGCCTGCTGCCGGAAGAGGCGCTTGAAGACGGCTATGGCGGCCCGCAACTCGGCATGGAGTGTACAGGCAGAATCAGCGCCGTCGGAGCCGGTGTCGAGGGACTGGCGGTCGGCGACGCGGTCGTCGCCTTCGTCGCCGGCGGCTTCGCCAGCCATGTGGTGGCGCCGGCCTTCGCGGTCTCGCGATTGCCGCCAGGCCTATCGCTTGAAGCAGCAGCGACCGTGCCGGTTGCCTTCCTGACGGCGTATTACTCCCTGGTACACTTGGCAAAGCTCCAGCGGGGCGAGACCGTGCTGGTGCATGGCGGCGCCGGCGCGGTCGGCCTGGCGGCGCTGCAAATCGCCCGCCATTGTGGCGCCAAGCTCATCGCCACGGCCGGCAGCGCCAAGAAACGGGCTCTGTTGCGGAACCTCGGGGCCGACGTTGTGCTCAACTCTCGCACGCTCGCCTTCGCCGATGAAGTCGTCGCTCATACGGGCGGCAAAGGCGTGGACGTGGTGCTGAACTCACTGGCGGGAGAGGCCATGGTCCGGTCGATGGATTGCCTCAAGCCGTTCGGGCGCTTCGTCGAGTTGGGCAAGCGCGACTTCTACACAAACACGCATGTCGGGCTGCGACCCTTTCGGCGCAACCTCACCTATTTCGGCGTGGATATCGACCAGCTGATGGCCGAGCACCGAGACTTGGCGCAGCAGCTGTTCGCCCGGCTGATCGAGCTGCTCGCCGAGGGCAAGCTCAGTCCCCTGCCCTACCGCGTCTTCGAGGGTGAGCGCATCGGCGAGGCGTTCCGGCTGATGCAGCGCGCAGCTCACATCGGCAAGATCGTCGTGATGCCGCCTGCAAGCGCGCCCGATTCGGTGGCCGCATCGGGACGGTTTCGGGTCGATTCGGAGGGCGCCCATATTGTCATTGGCGGCACCAGCGGCTTCGGCTTAGCCACGGCTAAGTGGCTAGTGGAGCGCGGCGCAAGACACCTCGTGCTGGCCAGCCGCTCCGGGGCGTTGTCGGACGTGGAGACCCTCGAAGCGGAGGCGCTGCGGCAGAACGGCGTGACGGTCGGGCTCGCTGCCGTGGACGTCGCCGACGGACCAGCCTTGCAGCGGTTCCTTCGAGCGACGCACGCGCGCATCCCCATCAAGGGGATCGTGCATGCGGCCATGGTGCTGGACGACCGGTTGATCGATGGGATGGACCGCGAGGCCATCGACAAGGTCCTGCATCCCAAGGTCAGCGGCGCGTTGCACCTCACGAATGCCGCCCGCTGGCTGGGCTTGGACTACCTGCTGCTCTACTCGTCCGCCACGACGCTGCTCGGCAATCCCGGCCAGTTCAACTACGTCGCCGCCAACGGCTTCCTCGAAGGACTGGCGCAGGACGCGCAACGTGAGGGACTGCCGGTCCTGGCGGTGTCTTGGGGAGGCATCGAGGATGCGGGCTACCTCTCGCGCAACATCACGGCCAATGCGTCCTTGCGCAAGCGCTTCGCCTCCAGCCTGCTGCCAGCCCACACTGCCCTCGAGGCGTTGGATCACGCGTGTGACGGCCAGGGACATCTAACGATGCCGACGCTCGCCATCGCACGCATCGACTGGGCGATGGCGAAGCGCGATCTCGCGGTGACGCGCGGACCGGCTTTCGCAACGGTCGTGCCGGCGACGGGATCACGGCAGGGCACGGGATCGGCAGCAACCCTGGAGAAGCTCAAGACGATGTCGGTGGAACAGGTGAGCGAAGCGCTGCTCGAGATCGTGGTCGAGGAGATCGCGCGGGTGCTCAGGCTGCCAACTAAGGACGTCGATCGCCATCGGCCGCTGGCCGACGTGGGCATGGATTCGCTGATGATGCTGGAGCTGCGCAGTACCGTGGAAGACACGCTGCAGGTCAACCTGCCGATCATGTCTCTCGCCAACGGCATCACGCCGGCCGATGTGGCCCGGCGCATTGCGACGCTGATGGTCGGAGATGGAGAGAAGAGCGAGCCAACACGGCGTGCCGCCGGCTCGGTTACGGGCTCGCTGGCGGCGCTGTCGGCCAGCCACCTAGCCGATGACGTCGAAGGCATGGATCCTGCAGCTAGGGAGGCCGGGGTGCAGGCGGTGCTGGAACGCACGCGGCGCGTCGAAGGACTATGACCGCGACCGCTGCTGAGGGCATGTCCGTGAGGGGACCACGACATACCGGACCGAGGCCATGAAGGACGGTAAGGGCACATCCGCAGAAGCGGAGAACGTCGTCAATCGGGTGCGGCGCGCTTTGACGCATGCGCCGTCGGCCACCAATCCGTCGCCCGTAAGGTCCAGCCTCACCCCCATCGGGTCCCAGAACGCCGATTTCGGCGCACTGCCGGAGTACGAGCTGCTCAAAATACAAAAGGCAGCGGGCGAGATCGCGGGCATCGAGAACCCCTTCTATCGCCTGCATGATGGGCGAGCGGCGGCAACGACGTCCCTGGAGGGGCGCGAGGTCATCAATTTTTCGTCGTATGACTATCTCGGCCTGAACGGTCATCCGGCCATCGCTGACGCCGCGAAGGCTGCCATCGACCGCTATGGCACGTCCGTATCGGCCAGCCGCCTGACGGCCGGCGAGCGCCAGGTTCATCGCGACCTGGAGTCAGCGCTGGCCCAGCTGCATGGCGTCGAGGATGCCGTCACTTTCGTCAGCGGCCACGCCACAAACGTGTCGGTTATCGGCGGGCTGCTGGGCGCGGACGACCTCATCGTCACTGATGCCCTGATCCACAACAGCGTCGTGGAAGGAGCCAAGCTATCAGGGGCCAAGCGCATCCTTTGCCCGCACGGCGACATCGAGGCGATCGAGCGGGCGCTTCGGCTGAATCGCCGGCGGCATCGGCGAGCCCTGATCATCGTCGAGGGGCTCTACAGCATGGACGGCGACATGCCGGAGCTCGCCGCGCTGGTGCGGCTGAAGCGGCGCTACGACGCCTGGCTGATGGTCGACGAGGCGCATTCGCTGGGTGTACTCGGCGACAAGGGACACGGCGTCGCGGAGGAGCAGGGTGTCGATCCGACGGACGTCGATATCTGGATGGGCACGCTCAGCAAGACGCTGGCCTCGACCGGCGGTTACATTGCGGGCAGCCGCAAGCTGGTGGAGCTGTTGAAATACACCTCCCCGGGCATTGTCTACAGCGTAGGCACTGCCCCACCGGTCGCGGCAGCGGCTGTAGCCGCGATCGAGCTCCTGCGGCGTGAGCCGAACCGGACGGCCAAGTTGCGGCAGAACGGTCGCGACTTCGTTTCTGGAGCCAACGTACGCGGGCTGGACACCGGCCTCAGCATCGGCGCCTCAGTCGTGCCCATCATCGTCGGCAGCTCACCGACCACGGTGGTCCTGTCGCATCGACTGCTAACGCGCGGCTACAACGTCGTGCCCATCATCTTCCCTGGCGTGGCCGAGAACCAATCGCGCCTCAGGTTCTTCATTACCAGTCGGCACACCGCCGACCAGATGGCCGGCGTTCTCGACGCCATCGCGGAGGAGCTGCCCGAAATCCGCAAGGCGCCCTCTTTCGTCAATGTCGTGTCAGGCCGGTGACACCGGCCTCGTGGCGGAGACGTCTTGCCGTGCGATGTCATAGCCGCGGGCAGTCAGCAGCAAACGCGTGTCGTGGTCGACCAGCCAGCCTTGCCGTACGCAATAGTCGACGCCCAGCGCAAAATCCAAGCCGCCACCGGCCTCGGCTGCAAAGCTCTCCCATAGGTTGCGGCTGAGAGCGGTACCGTCCGCTCGAATTTTATGGCGATGAATCAAGAACTAATAGCAGTCGGCGCGCCCTCGATTCGAGAGTTGCTTGGGACATCCAGCCTCGTTCGCCCCAGCGCGGGCATACATCTAATGACGATTTATAGCATTTATAATGCAATATAATTACCGCACGCGCAGCGATTGAATTGTGGCCTTTGTGCCACTGTGGGCTGGTTTCAGAGCGAGGGCGGCGATGCAGGCTGTCAAGAGTGGCAAAATCGTGGTTAGATGATGCACTACTCCTGCCGTTTGTTTGGGTGTTGATTGACTTGATCGAGGGAGACAAACTTGAAGCGCACAATGAAATCGATGCTGTCAGCTGCCGCGGTGCTCGCCGTGCCCGCGATGGCACAGGCGCAGGCCATCAATCCGTTCCAAGGCTTCTATGTCGGCTTCGGTGGCGGCGCCGACTGGTCCATCGGAAGCACTCCCAACGTGTCGACCTGGACCGGTTTTGCGGTTGGCGGCAAGGCGGGCTATGACTTCATCGGGCCACGCGCTGAGCTCGAGGTTGGCTACGGCGCGATTCCGACCAATGTCAACATCCCTGGTACGGCGATCATCAACAGGGTCGGCCAGCTGAACGTCATGGCCAACGCCTACTATGATTTCTTCCCGGCCGCGGTGCTCACACCTTACGTCGGTGCCGGCGTCGGCGTCGCCTTTGTGGACAGCAACTCGTCGCTGGGCAGCACCCAGTTCGCCTACCAGGGAATGCTGGGCCTTGCCTTCAATATCAACGATTGGATGCGCTTCCAGGTGGAGGGCCGCTACTACGGCACGACCAACCCCAGCGTGAATACGCCGATCGGCAATGTCAGCTTCCAGAACCAGAACGTCCTGGCGCTGGCCGGCGTCACGTTCAAGTTCGGCGCCCCGAGCGCCGCCGAACCGCCTCCTCCGGCCGCTGCTCCGGCTGCGCCGTCGTTCATGGTGTTCTTCGACTGGGACCGCTCGAACCTCAGCCAGCAGGCGCTGGCGACGATCGGCCAGGCGGCTCAGGTGTTCAAGACCAAGGGCAACGCCCGCATCACTGCGACCGGCCACACCGACACGTCGGGACCGGAAGCCTACAACATGGCGCTGTCGCTGCGTCGCGCGAATGCGGTCAAGGACGCCCTGGTGCGTAACGGCGTGCCGGCTGCGGCGATCACGGTGATCGGCCGTGGCGAGCAGGGCCTGCTGGTCCCGACCGCCGACGGTGTCCGCGAGCCGCAGAACCGCCGCGTCGAGATCGTCATCCAGTAAACGACAAGATCAACACCAGAAAAGGCGGCCTGTGGGCCGCCTTTTTTGTTGATCCTACGACATCGAGAAAAGAGCCCACCCAGCGGGGAGGCTGGGCAGGCTCCATAAGTGTTGCTCGTCAGATTGAACTGACGAAAACATGATAGCTCAAACGGACGAAATCTGCAAGGCATATGCATTAAACCACTGCGTGCGTTCTGTAGATCTCCATTTACAAAAAGCAGCGCAATCCCTGATTGCACCCTATCTGATCTTCAACCATTCCATGTGCCTCCAGGCAAAATTGGGTCCGAAAACACTGTATTTTGGGATCCTACCTAAGGTGATTGTCCCCGACATCGCCGAAACAACCACCGGACAGGGGTGGGGCTAGCGACATCGACCTTGCCATTCAGATGGAGCTGCTGGACAAGTTTAACTGGTATCCGACGGCCACCGATCTCCAGCCATCTCATGCCGTTCACCTCGAATGGTATCACCCCGCCGCTATTGATCTTGAAACTGTCGGCAAAGCCGTAGAGCGAGATGCTATTCTGCTTACTCGCGACGCTGATCAACATACGGGGGCAAGGCCGGAGGCGCCGGCCAGTGAAAAGTGGACGGACCTGATGGCGGTACCCCTGGCTGGCGAGGAAGCCGCACGGCCCGGATCCACCAGGGATTGCCATTGTTGGTCGTGCTCAACTCCACTGTTCGACCGCACGGGTGAACGTCGGAAGCATTGCAGTCAAGAGGCCGCCAACTATCCGATTGCCGCGCGCGTTCATATGCGACGCTGTGTAGAAGCGGCGTGGCACCGGCTCGGCAGCGAAGCGCGCGAACGTGTCCACGATAGACAGCCCATTCTCGTCTGCGCACCGGAGTACGGCTCGTGTGAGGCGGACGTGCTCACTTGCGAACGCCTTGTTGGCCCACACGGCCGGATGATACTGCGCCATCACGACAATGCCGGCGCGCCCAGTTGCCTGCAGCGCCGCCAGGCGCTTAATGAGTTTCTCGACGATCAGCAGCCCGGTACCGGCTGGATGCACCCGGACATGATACCCCGCCAGATGCTGCAAGGAGGATGGCAGCCCGATCAGCACTTGCTCGATTCGGTGCCTAACCGGCAGCGGCAAGCGCGCCCGGTCAGGGACCGGGACGCCCTTTAGCACCAGTCGAGTGCCTTCGACCGTGAACCACGGCTTGTCGCGCCACCACAAACGGCGCATTTCTGTACGCAACACGTCATCTGCAATGAAGCCCACAATGACGACTGACGGCCGATACGTCGCGACAAGGTGCTCGGCGCGCAGCACGATCTGGTCGAATCCATATCCCGACACGCCGCCATTCAGGACGCGCCGACCGGACAGTCTTTGCAGGTACGCAGGCCATGTGTCCGTATCGCTGACTTCTTCTCCATAGGTGTAGGAGTCTCCGACGGCCAATATTGTCTGGCCTGCAAAGTCGACAGGCCCGCCGTTGGACCGGAGACCATCGGCCCCAATCGTGACGCGTGAATTGGCGGACCCGATACCGTGGAAGCCAGGGCTGGGAACATGTCCCAGAACCTCATGATAAAGAGTGGGAAAGACCATACCGAGGCTTGGTTGCTACTGCGTTCCACCTTATTCAGCACGGAGCGAAAGATCCATGCGGCTTATCGAGCCGTTGTGGCGAGCGGACGATGACCTCGCCAAGCAGACGTTGACGAAGCCGCAGAACTCGCGCCTGTAGAGCGTCGGCCGGTGGGCCGGCACCGGCGGCATCAGGGCGCGCAGGCGGGGTTTCGCTTTGCCGTGCGGATGGGTCGCCATGCAACTCGCCATTCAGGCGATCGGCACCATGGCGACAATCGACACGTGCTAATCCCAGTCCCGGGCAGAACCGGACCGATTCAATCTTAGAGCCGCGCTCCCAATCTCAGCATCACGACGTTCTGGTCATAGTCGCTGTTGAACTGGTTCGACCAGCGATGGATGTATTGATAGGACGGCCCAGCGTAGAAGTTCGGCGTGAACAAGTAGTTCGCGCCGATCCTCAAGGTCAAATACTGGTCATACTGGTTGCTGGCGGCGCCGCTCGCGGCCGCATAGTCCGCAACCGAGTAGTCAGCGTGGCCGTCCAAGCGGATATTCGGACGTACATTGTAATTCGCGTCGATGCCGCCCGAGGTGTTGATGTAGGCGGCTGAGTTCGCGAACGCCGAGTCGTCGATGGTACGGCGAATGAACGGTTTCACCCACAGATCCTTCTGCGGATTCCAGTATCCCGTGAGGCCGAACATCGGCGTGCTGATGGTCGCAAACTGGCCGGACACGTGTGGTGCAGTCAACGTCGGCGTCGTTATCCTGGGACGGGTTGCCCACACGCTCGGTGCCCGACTCGCTGAGCTCTTTGTCGAGCCGCTGCCTGGAGCGAGGCCACCGAAGCCGATTAGGGCCGGGCGTCGCCGGACGAAGCTCTCGTCTAAATCGTAACGACAACCGCCACTCTCGACTCGACGTGAGGTAGCCCGCGCCGCTGCACTCATTGCGCGCGACAGCGCCAAAACGTGCGGTCGACCATCGCCGCTCACCTGGCGTTTGTATTGTCACCAAGCCAAATTCACAGAGTGCTTCCGCCAAGCCGGGCCCTACCGCTGAAGGGTCGATCAGGCGCCTTCGCCGATGACCGGAGGGGCACCGCCTTGGCCGTCGCGCCCGCGCAGCGCAGCAGCCACCGCCTCGGCTGGCCCCCAGACCTCGCCAGCATGCAATACGACAAGGCTTTGGCCGCCAGTGTTCCAGGCATAGGCTCTCCGTGCCGCGGCTACCCCCACGAGGTCGAACGTATGGACGGCATATTCCTGCACGATCGCGCCCGCCAGCAGCTCCCAAACCACCACGCTCCCGATCGCCCGCGCGACGCCGCCGTGCTCACGCTCGATGATTTGGCGCAAAGTTTGCTGCGCATCGCTGGTCGGTCTGAGGGACAGGCCGTACGTGTCGCCGCTGTCGGGGGGCATGGTGGGGCTCCTACCGGTGCCGCCCGGTAGCACCGCCGGGCGTTCGGGGCCCCTCAACAGTCGGCGCTGGCGCCGTTCTGTCAGCGTGCTGGGGCCAGAAGCGTACCGTAGGTACAATGATGGCGCCACTTAGTAGGTCGCGCCGCGCCTGCTCGAGGATGGTCTCGACCTGACTACGGTCCCCGTTTGGAAGCTCAGCGTAAAAGTAGATGCGATGCCCGGCTTCGTGGAACCAGATCTGCCAATCGCCCCCACTGACGGACGCACTGATCCTGATCTGCCGCCCCTGGTGCATCAGGTCAATCGAGTGTTGCATGGCTTTCTCCCTGCCCGCCGTGCCCCATCCACCTTCAAACGCCCCGTGATGGACTTTCAGACAAGGCAAATCCGCAGCGTCCATGGCACCGCGCGATCCTCGCTCATCCAGAGTGCCGCTTCGGCCCCAAACCGAAATCAGTCCCCAATCCCCAACGGCAAAACGTACATCTTTAAGTAGAATGTTCCTGAAGGATACGTGCTTGGCTGAGCGATGTCATGCGGGAACACGATGGCGTCTTGGGAACACCCAAGTTGGCATTCTCGACGACGTGCTGTGTGGACATCCGCCGGAGCAATCTTCCGTTCCAGACACCTTTGGGGATCAGAACGACCGACAGATCGATCCAACACCGATGCACGCAACGATTGACGGGGATAACCGGCGTAGTGACAAGGATCACACTTCGTTTGGCGCTCCTCTTCTTGTATTAATGCCACAAGGGGATGTCTTGGGGACCAGATGTATGTGACGTCGGAGCAAGTCAGGGCCGGTCGCGCCTTGTTGGATTGGTCGCGCGCCCGGCTGGCAGAGGAATGTGGTGTTCATCAGAACACGCTGTTGAACTTCGAAAACGGCAAGCACCTCGGCCTCGAAGAAACCGTTGCCGCTATCAGGGTGGCACTCGAGGCTGCCGGCGTCATTTTCGTGGCGGGCGGGGTGAGGCTGAGGCGGTTCATGGTCGGCGACCGCGTGAGATTTCGACGACTGTCTCGTTTCAAGCCACCCGCCGTCGGGCAGCACGACATCGGCCGGGTTGTTGAAGTGGAAAGGCTATCCGCGGCCGCTTCAACCTACAGAATGCGCGTTCAGTTTGACCACATCGGCGCCCTGCCCCTCATCCCCAAGGCCGAATTCGAGCTTGTCGTAGCGAAGCGCAGCAGACACGACGCAATTTCACATCAGGCGGAGTTAATTTTGCGTTGAGTGTCACTAACGCGGCACACGTATGCAATGCACCAACCAATCGATGTGGCGCGGGGGACACACCCCCGTCCCCTTTTTGCGGCGATCTGATGGTCGGATTGCAACCGAAGCGTGGGTCGCGCCGTTGGCGTCGCATCCTGCTAAACGAGGGGGACAACCTTGAAGAGAATTCTACCGGCGGCCCTTGCCGCTTTTCTGCCTGTCGTCAGCTAGGCCCAGACCATCAACCCGTACCAAGGCTTCTATATCGGCGCCGGCGGTGGCGCCGAATGGGCCATCGGCAACAACCCCAATGCCTCCACCTGGACTGGCTGGGCGGCCGGCGGCAAGGCCGGCTACGATTTCGTCGGGCCGCGTGCGGAGGTCGAGGTCGGCTACGGCCAGATCCCGACGAGCGCGAACGTCCCTGGTACGGCGATCAACGGCAAGGTCGGTCAGCTTACAGCGATGGCCAACCTGCTGTACGACTTCTTTCCTGCATCGACCCTCACCCCGTACGTCGGTGCCGGTGTCGGCATTGCCTTCGTCGACAGCAACGCCTCGCTGGGGAGTACCCAGTTCGCATGGCAGGCCATGCTTGGCGTCGCCTACAATGTCACGGATTCACTGCGCTTCCAGGTCGAAGGTCGGTACCTCGGTACGACCAACCCCAGCGTGAACACCCCGATCGGCAACATCAGCTACAGCAACCAGAACATCCTGGCGTTGGCTGGCGTTCAGTTCAAGTTCGGCGCCCCGAGTGCGGCTCCTCCGCCGCCCCCTCCGGCGCAACCGGCAGCGCCATCATTCATGGTGTTCTTCGACTGGGATCGGTCGAACCTCAGCCAGCAGGCGCTGGCGACGATCGGCCAGGTAGCGCAGGTCTTCAAGACCAAGGGCAACGCCCGCATCACGGCGACCGGCCACACCGACACGTCGGGCCCAGAGAGCTACAACATGGCGCTGTCGCTGCGTCGCGCCAACGCGGTGAAGGACGCCCTGGTGCGTGAGGGCGTGCCGGCGGCGGCGATCACGGTGATCGGCCGCGGCGAGCAGGGCCTGCTGGTCCCGACCGCCGACGGTGTCCGCGAGCCGCAGAACCGCCGCGTCGAGATCGTCATTCAATGACGGCGCTGCTGCCATCGGAATGAGGAGTTCCTCCGCGTGTGCACGCAACCGATGGTTTGGATCCCGGCAGCGATGCCGGGGTCCTTTACTTTTTTGACGGCTGAGAGCGCGGCCACTGAAAGGCGTCCCGGTAGGGCATGCGGCATGGCTGAGATATCGCCGCCGTGGCATGTACGTGGACAGAAACGGCAGTACAATTGCCCCTCAGTCGAAGCCGTGGGAGAGACCGGCCTTGAAGCGTAGCGCGATGGCGATCTGGAGTTGCGCCCTTCCCCCTGTGCCGGCCACGGCCGCTGTCGCCCAGGATTGCCGAGCAACCCTGGCGGGCAATGTTCCGGGGTGGAACGATCTGAACACGCCGAGCAGGGGGCGTCGCAGACAAGCCTCCACAATGAGGTCGTGTGCGCCGATTGCACGCCCACGGTCTTCGTGGAGGCGTTTGTCGCCCCCGCCTCGCTGCGCTTCCGCAGTCAGGCCCTGGCCTTGGGGACCGGCACGGCGTTCGCCCAGTCAGAGTTGGGCAATCCCCAAAGCCGCGTCGACTTCCTCGCCGACCTCGTACAGTCCGAGCGAGCCCGATCGCCAGTTCGACGGGCACGTTGAGGGCGTAGCGGTAATCACCTCGGTGGGATGATCGTCGCCACACTCCGCGGCGACTGCAGCGAGGCGCCTGGCAGGCTGCAGGCCTCCTACTTCACCGGGTTCAACGATAGTTGCCTGTATCGTATCCGCGTCATGTGCCCAGGATGGGAGCCGCTGCCACCCGACGTCCAGGACCGGGTCGCCGCTTTCTTGGAGAAGATCCAGTTCAGCCCCTGGACTGAACTTCGATTCCGGTGGTGCCGTGCGCGGTTCAATCGGGGCTGAAGCCGGAGGGCTGCCGCGCCCAGATGCTTTCGTTGGCGCGGGAAATGATGTCGCTGCCCGGCCCTGTTATCGCGCCGAAGAGTGGCCGGCAGCGGCCGGAAACGAGGATCGCGGCTTCCTCGACGGGCCAGCTATCGTTCCCTGATGGGCGCAGGTCGCTCGTTTGGCAATCTTGTAACAGCTGTCTCTTCAGCTCCCCCTTGTCGTCCGGGGGCTCGGGCATCGGACTGCACGATGTGCTCACCAGCAGCGTCAAGGCGACGAGAATCCTCAGGCCCGCCGCGCTCAATCCAAGCCGAGGACGCCGGCCCTTTGGGTCACTCGGCGCCCCTGCGCCAAGCCTACTGCGCGGTGTCATGGACCCGGCTCCGAAGGTTGTCGGGTCATCATACCGGCACACGTCAACTTTCAGCTGGTCCGTTGTCGCTCCCCCTTCCCAGGGCTTCCTCGGTGCTTGTCGCAGTGCTGCAGGCCATAGTCGCTGTGCAGAGCCAGAATCTGGAAGCGCCCCGTTAGTGCTTCCTGCGGCGGCCCAGGACCTCGGCGTGGCTCGCCGCACCCACGGCCTTCACCATCTCGAAGATACGCTTGCGCACGCGGCCTTCGCGGATTTTGTAGTAGGCGCGAACCAGCTCGAGCGTCTCGCGCTTGATCAGCGGATCCTTCTCCTGCTCGAAGGGCGTGCCGGCCTCGCCGAAGCCCTTGCGGCCGCGGCCCGACATCGGTCGTCCCGACAGCGCGTTCGACGGCATCTCGTCGAAGAAGTACGACACCGGCACGTCAAGAACCTTGGCGAACTCGTAGAGCCGGCTAGAGCCCATGCGGTTGGCCCCGCGCTCGTACTTCTGGACTTGCTGGAACGTGAGCCCGACGGCCTTACCCAGCGTTGTTTGGCTCATGCCAAGCAGAGACCGGCGCTGGCGCATGCGCATGCCGACGTAAACATCAACAGCATGTGAAGCCATGATACCCCTTTTGGTTGCTGCCTCCTTCCCGATAGCAACCATATCCTTTATCGCCTTCAAATTCATACTCGAAAACTGCTTCGACAAGCGTGATGCTGGCTCAACGGTTGTCTATATCTAAAGTAATCGTTCGGGCGAGCCAAGAAAGGCCTTGATTTCCAAGTGCAATTTTGTGGGCCGGTGTACATGGTCTCGACTTTGCCCCGGCCACCTTCTTGCACTCGCTGGCCCAGCCACCTTTTTGTCCAGCCTGATCACCAGCACGAACGCTGGACATCGAGATCACAAAGCACCGAGGGTGCGTTATCGGCCGTCGCGTCGTTCACAATAATCACAATGGCGGTTAGTAGATCTGGCGAAGATCGTCCCGGACCTTATCCCAGAACAGGCCATCGCATGCTTGGCGCTCCAAGATGCCTCAACCTCGTACGCGACGACGACGCCGCACTGGCGCAGACAGGCTTGTCGTCAGTGCCACCCAGCGGATCACTTTGAAGGGCCATGAGCCTCCTCCATCGCCAGGCACATGCCTTAATCCGCGAGCCTCTCGACTCCGCTGACGCCCATCAACCTGACCCGCGACGCCTCTCGTTCGTCATTGGCTATGCTAGTCTTCCGACAGAATTATGGAGTTAAGCATGACCGACGACGGCGGCAATCCCTGGCGGATTCTGCAGCGGGAGACCGCATTCGATTGCCCCTATTTCCAAATCTGGCGAGATAGCGTGAGCCATGCCGGCGGCACCCCTCGACCCTACAGCAGCGTCCGCGTGAAATTCTTCGGCGTCTCCGTGGCTGCGATCGACAGATCGGGAAAGGTTCCACTGGTCGGTCAATATCGCCACGTGCTCGATCGCTACACCTGGGAGATTCCGGGCGGCGGAGCGCTCGCCGGATCCGACCCGCTAGTGACGGCAAAGGCCGAGCTCAGGGAGGAAATCGGTTGCACGGCTGCGCACCTGCTGAAGATCGTCGAAGGTGCGGCCTCGCCGGGCACCACCGATGAATTCGGCGCCGGATTTGTCGCCTGGGACCTGGAGGAGGGCGATCCCAGCCCAGATCCAGAGGAGATCTTATCGTCTCGCCGGGTCCCGTTTGACGAGGCGGTAGCGATGGCGTTGCGCGGCGAGATCGGCAACATGCTGGGCATTGCCGTGCTGTTGGGTATACAGGCCCGCATGGCTTGCGGCGATCTGCCCGAGGACCTGATGGCGCTGTTGCGCCCCTAGCAAGGCCGCCATCATCTATGCCGAGACACAACCGATCACGAAGCCCCCTAGGGAGCGTCTTGTCGCTCGCACGTTGCTTGGCAAGCTGGTTATCAGTGCCGCCGCTTTGGTCTTGCTGGCTGCTCACGGCCTCGCCTCACAAGCGACCGCGCAGAACGTACGGGACCACATTGTCATCAAGCGGGCGGGCTATGACTACGCGCCGGCCATTATTTTCGACGCGGGCAAGTATAGGCTCTACTGGTGCGCCGGCATTGCCGGGGATTACGTGGTCCACAGCGTCGCCGATCATCTCCTTGGACCCTGGCGGGCTGCCGATGGTGGCAGCCTGTTCGATGTCTCCCTGAAGCCGACTGGCTCGCCGCAGGACTTCGACGGCCTGCACACCTGCGATCCGAACGTCCTCAAGCACAAAGACATCTACTACATGTACTACGGCGGAGCCTCCTCGGAGGGAGCCCTGACGGCCGTCGGCGTGGCGCGCAGTACCGATGGCGTGCGGTTCGAGCGCCTGAACGGCGGCCGACCGATTCTCCGGGCAGCCCGCACCAATGCCGCCTATGTGCGTGCTAAGCTGACCTACGGCGCCGGCCAGCCCGCTGTACTTTTCAGAGAGCCGTTCTTCTACCTCACAATCACGGACAGCACCGCCGCGGGCGCCAATCCGCTGAACGGCGCCGGCCAATTCCTGCTGCGCTCCCCTGACCCGACATTCCAGGCGGGTCTCCAGGAGCTCACGGCCGGCGGATGGCGCGATCGGCCGCCCGGCGCACACACGGGCGAGTTCTCCTTCGTCGAATCCTTCGGCATGGATTGGGTGTACGACGCCGAAAGCGGCCGCGTAATCGCCGCGACCAATCGGCTGCCGGGACGGACGACGTTGCTCTTCCTCGAGGACCGTTTTCGCGTCGTCGGCCAGGTCGACATTCCGGTCGCCTGGCGCGAAGGGCCGGCCTTGCTCGGCAACGCCGACAAGACAGCCCTATTCCGACGTTCGTGCCGTGAGATCCCAGTCTCGATTGCGACGGCGGCAGGTCCAACGGCCGGCCCGTGGAGCTGGGACCTCGCGGTCACCACGACAACCGTCATGACTGCGCTTGGCTGCTCGCGCTCTGGAGACGCTGGTTCCACAGGGCAGGATCCATCCCGCTGAATCCCCTACGGACGGCCCTGATCCAGCACGTCAACGCCGGCGATCTGATTGCCTTGACGCTGATGAACAATACCCACAGTGTTCCTGGTATCCACGGCTCCGAGGATATCAGGGGCGGTAACCGCGACTTCAACGATCTAATCGCACAGTTGGACTCGACCAGTTGCAAGCGTACCTTCCTGAGGAAATGCGTACTACACTGAATTGGCTTGGCACGAGAGACGTTGGATCTGACGAAGCACCATCAGGCGCACATCGATAGAAGGCTGCGGACTGAACCGATCATCTGGCTTGGATCAACGCGGCCGGACGGCCATCCGCATATCGTTCCGGTGTGGTTTCTCTGGGACGGCGCGAGCATCCTCGTCTTCAGCCTGCCGAACACCCAGAAGGTGCGGAATCTCGAGCGTAATCCCGCGGCCGTACTGACGCCGGACGCCGCAGATGAGGGATACGACATCGTGATGTTGGAAGGCCGTGCCAACTTCGTCGACGATCCGACCATGCGCGGCACGATGCCGGCGTTTGTCGAGAAGTACGTCGGACTGCCGCGGCGCTGGCCTGTCGACGAATGGGCAGAGAGGTTTTCAGCGCCGATCTGTATCGCGCCGACGCGCCTGGTCGGCTGGATCGCCCGGCCTGGGGTCAAGGCGGAGCGCACCATCTTGAGGTTCTGACCGGCTGTTGCCGGCGCATGTCGATTTTCGCGGCGGTGTCGGCCCACCGGGCAGAAGTTCGTTGAGGCAGCTGTTCGGATAGCCATTGACGATTCGGATGATGATGTTGGTGAGGTAGGTCCTGCGGATCGACGGCTTGGCGTCCTGCGCGAGGTTGTGCGTCTCCTGAGGATCCTCCGGCAGATTGTAGATCTCGAGGTCGTCGCCAGCCGTGACCCGTGTCGGCATCATCGGGCAGGAGCCCTTGATTGTAGCGATCGGTGCGACGGTCCTGTCGGATACCCTGTCGTCGCTGGTGTTCACGGTCAGCATCTCGACCTATGCCAAGGGCTTCTCACCGTGGCACCAATCAGCACACCGGAAGCGGCAGCGGCCCGCACGTCCGGCATGTTCTCGTTGATGTTCCACAGGCGCAGCGGCAGGTTCGGACTCCGCGTCGGCCAGGAAGAGCGAGATGGCGACGTTGTCGTACGAGGCCATGAAGGCGAGAAGGCGCCGGCAACACGGCTGGAAATCACGCATCTTCATCAAACGCCCAGGTGCCGGCCATCCTGACGTCGCTGTCGGGGATGAGCAGCGCCTAAGTCTCCGGTGGTTCCGTCAGGCGCCTTATCGGTCGGCGGAAGATGCTCATAGAGCCACTGCCTCGCCGTGCGGGCCTCTATGAAAAGACGCTGTGCCGAAGCAGGCTCTTTGCGCCGGCTCGGTAGCGGCGCTTGGCTACCGCTCGAGCCCGATGCTCCCATAAGCGCTAGGTCGCCCTCCTCCTTGCGGGCGAACCGTTCGTTTCCATGGCGATTCAAACCATCCTATATGGCTTGACCAGGGGCCGAGCGCGTCCGACCGGGTCGCTATGACGAAAGTAGTCCCGAAGCCAATGCTGTAGGACAACCCGCGGCGCCCATACTCACGCGACATCGGCCATGTCACCGGCAGTTGGCTCACCGAGAGGCAAAAGAAGACCGATACCGGCGACCACCCCTCGTGACATGCGGTATGAACGCCTGGGCGTCGAGCACACCCGTAAGGCGGCGACATCACTTCAAGATCTGCTCTTGCAGGTCGACTTCTGAGACACACCAGGACAAGGCGGGCTCGTTCGACGTCCCGCTGTCCGCCGCGTCAGGCATCTTATAATGAGAGTTGCCGTTCGGCGTGTTCTGCTCAACTATGCAGATGGGTTGGGGAACTCTCTACAAATGCCGTTGCAATGGCGAGTCTCGCGGCTTGAGCACGTAGTCCTTACTGTCGCGGAAGGGACCGTGACCTTTGATGACCTTGTCTGGTATTTCAAGGCGGTGGAGGAAGTCGGCGCGTTGCCATACCAGAAGATCTTCGTGGCCCATTCGGCCATGTTGGATCTCTCAAAGAGCGAGGTCCGGCAGCTGGCCGACCGCCTTGTCAGCATGAATAATGCTGCCCCCCTCGGGGCCGTCGCTATCGTTGGGGCTCCTGCTAGGAGCCTGGAGTTCCAGCGCTTCTTCGATGCGATCGCCACCGTCAGGCGGCCGTTACACTTAGCTCGAACGATCCACGACGCTCGGAGATGGCTTAAGCACCAACGCGAACGACCAAGGAGGAGCGCCGCCTTTGTTATTCGAGCCCTACCGCTTCGACAATCTTGAAACCGACGAGTCTATCTTCATAGACGGGTGGTCATATCTATGGGCCGCGATCGCCGGCCCGATCTACCTTTTGGCTAAAGGTTTCATTAAAGAGGCGGTCATTATGATTGCCATAAGTGCGTTGCTGGCGGTGGCTGCGGCGATCAGCCTAGTCATCGTTGTGGGGCTAATCGACGGAATTGCCGTGACCATTGTTGCAGCGACCGCGACGCCAATCATCGCCATGACGGCCCAGTCTGTAATCGCCGTCCAGCTGGTGCGTGCAGCTCTTATTTCACGGGGCTGGCGCGAAGGGTATTGAGCCCCAACGAGATCCTCAACGAATAGGGTTCGCGCATAGGACCGCACTATCGGTCTCTGGTAAGCAGTGGCTTGGGAGCACCTAGCAATGGCGGTCGACAACTGAGAGGTTGCTGCGCCGGAGGGCGTAGTTTCATGCTAAGCGCCGAGCTTGATGCCAAGTCGTAACCTAAAACGATCCATCGGATCGAGGTGCTGACGGGTCCGGAACGTCGGCGACAGTGGTCGACGGAGGACAAGGAACGGATCGTCGCCGAGAGCTACGGCGGCCACGACAGCGTGAGCCGGATTGCCCGCCGCCATGGCCTGCTGCCGCAGCAGCTGTTCACGTGGCGGCGCGAGGCGCGCCGGACGGCGGTGGCGCCGGCTTTTGCGACGGTGGCGTTGGCGGCTCGGGAAGCCGACCCTCCGGACACCAAGCCGACTGCTCTCTCCGCCAAGTCATTGAGGGTCCGATCAGATCGGCCGAAGAGGAAGATCGGACCGGCTGTGACGATGATGGAGATCGAGGCCGGCAGCATTAAGGTGCGGGTGCTACGCGGCGCCGACATCGCGATGGTGGTGGCGATCGTGCGGGCGCTGAAAGCGACGTCGTGATCATCCCGCCAGGCCCGCTACGGGTCCTGGTCGCCACCAAGCCGGTCGACTTCCGCAAAGGGATGGACGGCTTGGCGGCGTTTGTGAAGGAGCAGTTGGGCACCGATCCGTTCAGCGGCGTGATCTACGTCTTCCGGGCCAAGCGGGCGGACCGGGTGAAGCTTCTGTTGTGGGATGGCTCGGGCCTGGTGCTGGTGTCCAAGCGCCTTGGCGAGGGCCAGTTCCGCTGGCCGCGTGTCGAGGACGGTGTGATGCGGCTCACGCCCGGCCAGTTGACGGTGCTGCTGGAAGGACTGGACTGGACGCGCGTTCACGCGCGCCGGGTGCGCACGCCACTCGCCGTGCAGTAGCCGGCGCGACCTGATGACTCAGTGAGCGATATCGCAACCGCATCGGCAAGCTGATGTGGTTGACTGTGGACCGTGACCGCGGCCCTTGACGATCTGCCCAACGACATCGCCGCATTGCGTGCCTTGATCGTGGCCGAACGGGCCCATCACGCCAGCGAGCTGGCCAAGCGCGACAGTCGGCTCGAGCGGCTGATGGCGATGCTGCAGACGCTGCGGCGCGCCCAGTTCGGCCGGCGCTCCGAGAAGCTCGATCCCGCCCAACTCGCCTTGGCGTTGGAAGACCTTGAGATCGCGGTCGCGGCTGCTCAGGCCGATGAGGAGAAGCACGACAAAGCGCGATCGACGCCGAGGCGCGCAGAGACCAGGCGCGCGCCCTTGCCGCTCCACTTGCCGCGGATCGAGCAGGTGCTGGAACCCGACAGCACGGTCTGCCCGTGCTGCAACGGGGCGATGCATCCGATGGGCGAGGACCGATCGGAGCGACTCGACGTCATTCCGGCTCAGTATCGCGTGCTGGTGACGCGCCGGCCCAAGTACGCCTGCCGCGCCTGCGAGGGCGCGGTGGTGCAAGCGCCAGCGCCGGCACGGCTGATCGAAGGCGGCCTGCCGACAGAGGCCACGGTGGCCCATGTGTTGGTCAACAAGTACGCCAACCACCTGCCGCTTTATCGGCAATGGCAGATTCTGGCCCGCCAGGGCATCGACATCGACCGCTCCAGCCTCGCCCTGTGGACCGGCCGCGGGGCGTTCCTGCTGGCGCCGGTGGTTCACCGAATGCTGGAGCTGCTGAAGGGCTCGGCCAAGCTGTTCTGCGATGAGACGCGTGCCCCGGTGCTCGATCCCGGCCGCGGCCGGACGAAGACCGGGTATCTGTGGGCGATCGCCCGCGATGACCGGCCGTGGGGCGGTGCCGATCCACCGGCGGTCGTCTACCTCTATTCGCCTGGGCGCGGTGGTGAGCACGCCTTGCGCCACTTGGCCGGGTTCGCTGGCGTCCCGCAGGTCGACGGCTATACCGGCTACAACGCACTCGCCGATCCGGCCCGCCCCGGCGGCGCCGTGACCTTGGCCTATTGCTGGGCGCACTTCAGGCGCCAGTTCTACGACATCGCCAAAGGCGGCAATGCCCCGATCGCCGACCAAGCGTTGGCCCGCATCGCTCAGCTGTACACCATCGAGGACAGTATCCGCGGCCAACCTGCGTCACAGCGCCGGACCGTGCGTCAGCAACGAACCAAGCCCCTGGTCGACGAGCTGTTCGTCTGGCTCGAGGCCCAGCTGCGGCTGGTGCCGAAGGGCACCAAGATCGCCGATGCCATCCGCTATGGCTTCAATCACCAGGACGGCCTGCGGCGCCACCTCGAAGACGGCCGGATCGAGATCGACACCAACACGGTCGAGCGCACGATCCGCCCGATCGCGCTCAACAGAAAGAACAGCCTGTTCGCCGGCCACGACGAGGGGGGTGTCCACTGGGGTGTGGTCGCGTCGCTGGTCGAGAGCTGCAAGCTCAATGACATCGAGCCGCAGGCTTACCTCACCGACATCCTCACCAATCTGGTCGAAGGCTGGCCGATGCGGCGCCTCGATGAGTTGCTGCCCTGGGTCTGGGCGCAGCAGCAGGGCGGGGATAAGCTGGCCGGGTGACCAAGCCCGCCTACACCTACGACGAACTCGACGAGATCTTCCGCGGCAAGGGCGACGACGACATCGTCGGCATGAGCTTGATCGACGGCCTGATCGCCGCCCTGGTGGCCGGTCCGGTGCTCGTCCATCCCGAGGAATGGTTGCCCCTGATCTTCAACGGCCGTGTGCCCAACGGTCTTGCCGGCACGCCCGAGCATCTGGCGGTCAACACGATCTTCAATCGCTACAATGAGGTATCGGCGATACTGGCCGACCATCCCAAGGCCTATCGCCCGATCTTCATGTTCGATGCCGATCGCCTCGTCGTCGACCATTGGGCGGTCGGGTTCATGCGCGGCATCACCCTGCGCGTTCCGGAATGGACCGAGGTGCTGCTCACCGACATGCGGCTGACGCTCGCCCCCATCTTCGTCTCGCACGACATGGGAACCGGCTTCCTGCCGGATATGCCCAAGGCCGAGCAGCTTCGCCGCCGCGCCACCGCCCGCCAACACATCGCCAATGCCGTGGTCGCCCTGCGACAGGCCTGCAACTCAAAGCGCTCCACTTCGTTCAACCCCACCAAGACGCGCCGAGTGCGCCGCACTCGCAACATCTGAACGACGTGCGGTCTAACCACCGCTTACGGTCTCTGCCAGAGGCCAGACCTTGGACTTAGGGGCTGCGAATAGCAGCCCCTAAGTCCAATCACATGATCAGTACCGATTTAATCTGCCGACTTTTGATGGGACTGAACGGGCACTTTCTAGTGAAGTGCGGCCTGACATGTACCCTTCGGCCCTGGTCGAAGCCCAGGATTTACAAATTCCAATACCCCCAAACGTTGGGCCCGAGACCATCACGTCACGGCAAAGCTTTCAAGCTTCTTGCCCCGCTTAAGCGCCGACACAAGCCATTTGGGTTTGTGGCCGCGACCGGCCCAGGTTTCAAGGCGGTTTTGAGGATTTCGATATCGTGGCGGGAGCTTTCTACCCTTTAAGGGATGCACCGGAACTCCGACGCCACGTTTGCTCCCGCTTGCTCCTAGTTCCATCCGCTCCAAGAGCTTTGTCAGAATCCGACGCTCCTGCGAAGTCCGTAAGGCGATGGCTTCCTCAAGCCTAGCTCTTGCTTTGATCAACTCGTCGAGCGACATCGAGCGGATCTGCTTCATTAATTCACCTCGTTGGTTTGGGAGGAATAAAGACGTAGGCCACTTACTTGAGGCATACAACAAAACAAAGGTTTCTCTTCGACTGAAGAATGGATCCTTGGCGGTTGATGCTTTCCTCAAAGTAGATCTCGTTTCGCCAATTGCCCCTCAAACGACCTTCCGCAAATAGACTTATGCGCCGCCGCGTCCCGGATTTGGAGACACGCGCCGGTACGGGAACGAAAGGCAAGCTCGCCGACCGCAGCAACGCCAGAAAAGGTTCGCCTTTGCTCGGCTGCAAAGACTTCCACAATTTAGAAAATCGGCCTAGATTACATCTTGATCCCGGCCCCACCCATCCCATCCACTCGGCCGAGGTTACAGGCCGCCGACTCCCAATCGGCGGCCTTTTTCTCGTCGCTATTGCTATCTGCCCGACAATCAGCCCGATCGCGCATCTGCAGGCCCGGAGGGAGCGGCAGTTCGTATGATCTCTTGCTGCATGATCGCATCCTCGCCTCGGGATAGAGAGAAGACGCCCAGCCACTTTCATTCCATCAGCTCGCCTCGCCACCGGCGCCGCCAAAGGGGCAACGAAGTAAAGGCAGCCTTTTAAAATCCTTGGGCTCATCTTAACGTCGGTTAGATGTCTCGCTTCATGGATGACGCTGCCGAACATCGCTAGTTGATCGCGGTGCACAAGCCAAGGCCTCTGCTCACTCCCGCCACGTGTACTTGCCGAGCGGGTAAGGCTCGGCCGGCGGGAAAGGCTGCCAGGCGTGGAAGTCCTTGGGCGGGGCGATGATACCGTCGCCACGCCGGGCGCGCATGGCGAGGCTCTGGCTCGGCAGGATCCAGGCCTCGACCAGA
>Ga0164290_1000638_pt1 | contig 98764 bp, 80 predicted proteins | sample Micstemetagenome_FD_108782 | JGI IMG/M metagenome (GOLD analysis project Ga0164290, IMG submission 108782) | Contaminated culture microbial community from soil near Moab, Utah, USA - Microcoleus steenstrupii SON62 (Illumina Assembly) | ecosystem: Environmental > Terrestrial > Soil > Soil crust...
GAAGTCGGTGAAGTCGAGGAACCCATCGCCGTTGAAGTCCGCGCTCGCCGCGCCGGCTTCGAACGCGCCGACGAAATCATCAAAGTCGGTGAAGTCGAGGAAGCCGTCGCCGTTGAAGTCGGCCGGGCACGCGTTGGGAATCTCGAAGATGTACGCGTAGTAGTCGGCGAAATCGAGAATGCACAGGCGCTTGTTCGCGGGGTCCCACGCAAAGTCATAGAACCCGATGCCCGGATTCAGGAAGTCGCCGCCGACGGGAATCACGCCGCGATCAAGCGTCATGCTCACGGCGTTGCCGCTCAGGTCGACGAACTTGATGACGGTCAGCGGATCCTGCCCGCCGCTCGAGTTGGGGTGATCGTTGTAGACCACCAGATCGCCGCCGGGGAAACCCGAGAGGATCGACACGTTCTGTCCGTCGACAAACGGGAAGTTCCCGCCGTCGACCAGCACCTGAGTGCTGAAGTTCTTGTTGTTGACGCGCTGGCCGATGACCACATCGTTGTTGGCCCGGGCGGCATATGTCCCGCTCGCCGCGCTCACGTCCACATCGCGCCACGTCGTGCCGCTGATCCCCGTGAAGTCCAGGCGCAGATTCCAGTCGGCCGGGGTGCCGTACTCCCACACCGTTGCGCCGAGGCTGGCGTCGAGCGTGTTGGGGTCGAGTCCAAACGGCCCGACTTCGCCGAAGAACATCGCGACGGGCACCGGCCCTGTGCCGCCCGAGTGGGCGTAGCCCAGACCATCGACGCCCGCGTCCCATGCCGGTCCGCACGAGCCGGTCAGCGTGCCGTCGGCAGAGCCAGCGAGCTTGACGGGCGTCGCGCCCGACACGTCATAGCGCATCATCTGGTCCGCGCCGGCGAAGCCGTAGTTGTTGAACGTCACGAGCAGGCCGCCGGTGGGGTTGTACGACATGCCCGTGTAGCTGTAGAAGCTCGGCACGCTGCGCCCCGCGCCGGGCAACTGCACGAACGAGGGATTGCTTGCAGTGGTCGACCAGTTGGGCACCTTGAGCACCTGACAGTTCATCGCGCTGCCGCTGTTGTTGTACCCCGCCACGAACAGATCGTCGCCAGCCAGCGCGCACGCGCTGGGGTTGGTGCCGATGCGGTTGGGGTTGGGCGAGCCGTTGATGTTCGCGACGACCGCGTTGAAGAGGTCGACTCGGGCCACGCACGTCAGCGTCTGGGCCGAGGCCGCCGACACGATCGTCCCGCACACCGCCAGCAATGCACACACACGAATCGCGTTCATGAGAAACCTCCCGGGCCAAGCCCGTCAGCAACCGCCCTCGAAGCCTTCAACGAAGGCGTCGAAGTCGGTGAAATCCAAGAAGCCGTCGGCGTTGAAGTCGGCGCTCGCCGCGCCGGCCTCGAACGCCACGACGAAATCATCAAAGTCGGTGAAGTCGAGGAAGCCGTCGCCGTTGAAGTCGGCGGGGCACGCCGACGCGAAGCCGTTGATCTCCGCTTCAACTTCGACCAGGCTCGTCGCGTTCATCGGCGGCGTTGCGGTGGCGCCCGCCCAAATCCGATACTCGCCCGGCTCCAGCGACACGGTGGTCGATTCTTCGCCGACCGACGCGCGTTCAAAGATCACTGCGCCAGAGGGGAGCACCTGCACGCGCACCACGAACGATGGCGCGGAGTCGAGCCCCGAGCGCGCGATCTTGAGCCGGATCGACAGCGATTGCGTGGCATCCACGCGGAACGGCACGGCACACTGCGTCGCCGCGGTCGCTGTTGCCGCGGGATTGATGCCGCCGGTCAACGAACGCGACGCGCTGGTGCGTGTGCGCAGGAAGAGCGAACTTGGCGTGGTCGCGAGCCAGTATCGGCCTTCGCCGCCGGCCGCGACGTTTGTCCACACGCCGCTGCCGCCGAGAGTGACGAGCGCGCCGGTCCACGTCGCGTCGGGGAGCAACAGATTCGGCGCGTCGATGGTCGGCGAAGCGGAGGATGTTTGTCCGCTCTGGCTGACGCTCGCGACAACACTTCCACGACGCAGGCCGCCGGCGATCAGTTCATATCCGGCGAGCGCGGGTGTCGCGAACACGCCGCAGAACGTCAACGCCAACGCCGCGGCGATGTGCCGGTGACTGCGTGCGGAAATAAAAACCGCTCCCCGAGGCATGCAGATCAGCCTACCGGGGGAGCGGCACTTGGCAAAGTAATTATGCCTTGTTTGGTCCGAAATCGGACCAAATTTCATGCACGGTCACTTGGCGATGTGGGTTCGCAGGAACTTCACCATGCGTTCGTTGAAGATCAAGCGGTTGTCGAGTTTGGCGAAGCCGTGGCCTTCATCGGGCGCGAAGAAGAGTTCGGGGTCTTCGCCGCGCTTCTGGAGGGCGACGGCGAGTTGCATCGCTTCGCCGACGGGCACGCGCGGGTCGTTGAGGCCGTGGGCGATCATCATCGGCACCTTGATGTACTCGAGTTTGTGGATGGGCGAGACCGACGCGAGGAAGTCGGGGTCGCTGAGCGGGCCGTACTCGACCTCGCGGAGTTTGCGACGATAGCCGCTGGTCTGTTCGAGGAAGGTTTTCACGTTGACGATGCCGACAACGTTGATACCGGCGCCGATGACGGGTGTCGGGCTGTGGCCGTCCTCGACGATGCAGGCGACGGTCATGTATCCGCCGTAGGACCCGCCGTAGGCGGCGATCTTGCCGGGCTTGGCGTAGTTCTGACTGACGAGCCAGCGTGCGGCCTCGACGCCGTCCTTCACCGAGTCCCAGCGCTTCTTGTAATCATCCATCATGAGAAACTCGCGGCCATAACCGGACGAGCCGCGGACGTTGGGCTGCATCACTCCGAAGCCCTGAGCGACGAGGTATTGCACGGTGGTGGAGAAGCCGGGGCGGCTCTGGCCTTCGGGCCCGCCGTGGTAGTTGACGACGAAGGGCACGGGCTTGCCGGGTGCGGCGTTGGCGGGGAGATAGACGAAGGCGGGAATCTCAACGCCGTCGAAGCTCTTGTACTTCACGAGCGAAGGCAGGCGCATGCCGGCGAGGTCGATGCCCTGATTGTCGGCGAAGGTGACCTGGCGCGGCGTGCCCGCGCTGCCGCCGACTTCAGGGATCGTGTACTCGTACGCGAGGTTGGGACTCTGGGCGTTGCTGAGGGCGTACACGAGTTGCCGGTTGTTCAGGTCGGCGATGCCGACGACGCCCTGGTTGATCTTGGGCACGGGCAGGGGCTTGAAACTGGGGACGTCGTAGAGGCGGAGTTCGCCGTAGCCGTCGTTGTTGATGACGACGGCGAGGATGGTGCGTTCGAGGTTCATGCTTGCGCCGTCGATCTCGTACTTGGCGAGTTCGGGGATGGGCGTGGCGATGGCGGGGCTGGCGAGGTCGCGCTGATAGAGGCCGGCGCGGCCGTTCTGGAAGTCGCTGACGATGAGCACGCTCTTCTCGTCGGGCATGTAGCCGACGATTTCGACGGCGCTGGTCTCGCCATCTTTCAGCGGCGGGGCGATGCTCTTGAGTTCGCCGGTGGAGACTTGCAACTCGAAGGGGCGCGTGTCGCTGGCGGACTTGTACTCGCTGACGAGCACGCGGGTCTGGTCGCGGGTGATGCCGCCGGCCGACCACGAGCCGGGCTTGTTAAGCACGATGGAGGACTTGGCGGCGGCGAAGTCGTAGCGCGAGATGGTGAAGTCGTTGGGGCTCTGGTCATTGCCGGTGTAGAGGAAGCCGCTGGAGTCGGGGAGCCAGAGGTTGGGGGCGTACTGGACTTTGGGGTTGTTGATCAGGGGCTTGACGTTGTCGGGGCTGACGGCGTCGCTGGTGTTGTAGAGGTGGATCTGGGTGTTCTCGTTGCCGCCGACGGCGGCCATGACGAGCATGCGCGTGCCGTCGGGGGAGAGGGAGTAGCCGCTGCTGCCGTCCTTGAAGTTGGTGAGTCGGGTGTAATCGGTGGTGGCGCTGGTGTTGTCTTTGGCGCTGGCGGTATTGCCCTTGGCGCGATAGACCTGGGTGACGCCGTCGGGGCTGTCGCTGATGAAGAGGGCACCGCTGGGGGTGAACTGGGGGCTGCCGGGGGTGCGGATTTTGAAGAACTGCTGGATGGTGGGGCCGGCGCTGGTGGTGGTCTTTGTGGGCGCGCTGGTGACCGAGGTGGTTGTCGCGGTCGAAGTGGTGGCCGGACCGCCGGAGGATTGAGTGGTGCTGGAGGCGCAGGCACCGGCGAGGAGGAGCAAGGAGGCGATCGCCACGGTGCCGACGAGGGCGCGGGGGAGGTGAAGAACGCGAGCGGGAGGAACAGCCATGAGAGGAATCTCCTGCAAAGGCGACGGGACAGCGTCGCGAGGGAGCGCGAGTCTATCAGAGTGGGGCGTGGCCGCCTGTGCGAAGATTGCAGGGCGAACTTTCGGCGGCGGGGATCTGAACGGTCGCTCAAAACACGCGAGCGAACAGCAGCCCGACCGCGACAAAGACAATCACCGCGACGATGATGGTCTTCTTGGACATGGGTGGCGCGTCCTGGTCCTTGGGGTCGCCCATGGCGTGCCCGCACTTGTGGCACCACTCCGACTCGTCATGCACCGGCGTGCGGCACTCGGGGCATGGCACGGTCTCGTGGTTGAACCGCGCGACATCTTCAGGCGAGGGGCCTTCGTCGATGCCGTCGGGATGCGGGCCTTGTGGTTTCATGCAGCAGGACACGGCAAATCCTAGCCGGTTGTACCAATCGCTGTTGAACCTCGCGCGGCGCGGTGGTGGCCGAGCCTCCGGATCGGGCCGTCTGATACGGGAAAAAGGCACAAACGGCCCGGCTCGGAGATCCGGGCCACCAAAGACACGCGTGTTCATCCACTGTGATTGGCATTTCTGGCGGGTGCAAAGAAAACACCGAGATCGATGGCCGATCTCGGTGTGCAAAGTCACTGGTGCGGAGGGCGAGTCGTTACGGGAAGATTCCGCGCGAGGCGTAGGCCCTGGCGAGGTTGTCGAGCGCGGCGATGTACGCCGCCGTGCGCAGGTCGCACTCGTAGCGTTGGCGCGCGACCTTGGTGCGACGGGCGGCGGAGACCATGTACTGGTTGAGTTTCTCGTCGACCTGTTCGATGTCCCAGGTGCTGAAGGTCTTGTTCTGCACCCACTCGAAGTAGGACACGGTCACGCCACCGGAGTTGCAGAGGATGGCGGGGAGAATCTCGATGCCCTTCTTGGCCAGGGCCCTCTCGCCAGCGGGCGTGGTCGGCGCGTTCGCGCCTTCGGCGACCACCTTGCAGTTCATCCAGCCGGCCTCGGTCTCCTGGATCATCTGCTCCAGGGCCGCGGGGATCATGACGTCGACCTTGGTCTTGTAGAACTCTTCCTTGCTGACGGCGGTGGCCTTGGCATATCCCGAAACGCCGCCGCTCTGCGTGACGTGGTTGCCCAGGTCGTTTGCGTCGATGCCAGCGTCGTTGCGGATGAAGCCGGTGTGGTCGCCGGCGGCGATCATCTTGGCGCCCTTGCTCTGGAAGATCTTGCCCGACCACGAGCCGACGTTGCCGAAGCCGAGGACGGAGAAGGTGCAGCCCTTGGGCTCGACGCCGATCTCGGGCAGCATCTCGCAGAGTGTGTCGACGACGCCTTGGCCGGTGGCTTTTTCGCGTCCGAGCGAGCCGCCGTATTCGACGGGCTTGCCGGTGATGACGGCGCTGGGGTCCTTGCCGCCGACTTCGGAGAGGAAGGAATAGGTGTCGGCGATCCAGGCCATGTGCTGTGCGTTGGAGCCGACGTCGGGTGCTGGGATGTCGTAATCAGGGCCGATGTTGTGGGCGATGGCGACGGTGAAGCGACGGACGATGCGCTCCATCTCGGCCTTGGTGTGCTTGCGCGGGTCGACCTTGATGCCGCCCTTGCCGCCGCCGTAGGGCAGACGCGCGAGGGAGCACTTCATGGTCATGAGAAAGGCGAGGGACTTGACGTCGTCGAGGTGGACGTCGGGGTGGAATCGCAAGCCGCCCTTGAAGGGGCCGAGCGCGTTGTTGTGTTGGACGCGATAGCCCTTGAAGAGGCGGAACTTTCCGTCGTCCATCTTGACGGGGAAGTGGACCATGATCTCGTTCTTGGGCTGGGCGAGGATGATCTGGAGGTAGTGGGGCAGGCCCATGACCTCGGCGGCGTGAAGCATGCAACCGACGGTCTGGCGATAGAGGTTGTTGGGGTCGGGTGCGATGCCAAGTTCGTCGAAGATGGGGGAGTTGAACTCACCAGTCTGTAACGACTTGGACGGGGAGGCGATGGTGGACATGGCGTGGTTCCCAGCAAACGAGGCCGACGAGGGCCGTCTTTCGAGCCAAGGAGTCGCGGGCGACGCGGCCCGCGGTCGAAAAGATTCCCCTGGGTGAGGACTGTAGCAAGGCCCCACAACCAAGGTGCGGAACGAGGAGACGGGCTGACAGCCGATCCTCGCGAGAGGGCGAGCAGACCGCGACACGTTTGGGTATCATCAGGACTTACCGAGCGGAGTCACAGAATGAAGTCGATTGAACTCTTCGCAGGCGCGGGCGGGCTCGCGATCGCCACGGCGAACGCCGGCTTTGACCACGAGGCGGTTTTGGAGTGGGACCAGAACGCGTGTGACACCATCCGTCGGAACGGAGCCGCCGGCCTTCCGCACGTCCGGGACTGGAACGTGGTTCAGGGCGACGTGAGTGAGTACGACTTCAAACAGCACGCTGGACATGTCGAATTTGTGTCCGGTGGGCCGCCATGCCAGCCATTTAGCATTGGCGGCAAGCACAAGGGCGTGGATGACCGACGCAACATGTTCCCGCACGCGGTGCGAGCGGTTCGAGAGATCGCGCCCAAAGCATTTCTTTTCGAGAATGTCAAGGGAATTTTGCGCAAGAACTTCGCAAACTATTACAACTACATTCTGCAGCAGCTCACCTACCCGGAGATTGTTCGCAAAGGCGACGAAGAATGGACCGACCATCACGCACGCCTAGAAAAAGCGATTACTGGCGGAAAGCACAAAGGGCTCAAGTACAACGTCGTCTTTCAACTCCTCAACGCCGCAGACTACGGCGTCCCTCAGCGCCGCGAGCGCGTTCTTATCGTGGGTGTTCGAGCCGACATAGGTATCACCTTCAGCTATCCGACCCCCACGCACGAAGAGGACGCTTTGCTCTATGACAAGTGGGTGTCGGGAAGCTACTGGGAACGTCATAAGGTCGCGAAGCGGAACCGCCCAAAGCCACCAGATCGCTTGAGTTCCCGCTTGGATCGCCTTTCGTGCCTGTGGACAAGCGCGATGCTACGCCCATGGCAAACCGTGAGAGACGTGATCAGCGACCTTCCACAGATCGGCCCGGGCGAGCGGTGCGCCAAGTTCCCCAATCACTTTTTCAACCCGGGTGCGCGCGCATACGCCGGACACAACGGGAGCCCGCTCGACGAGCCCGCCAAGACGCTCAAGGCTGGCGACCATGGGGTTCCCGGCGGAGAGAACATGCTTCGAATGCCCGACGGTTCCGTCCGGTACTTCTCGGTGCGCGAATGTGCTCGAATTCAGACGTTTCCAGATGAATGGGTTCTCGAGGGTTCTTGGACTGAATCGATGCGTCAGCTCGGGAACGCGGTTCCTGTCGCCATGGCACAAGTTGTGGCGTCAGAACTCTGTCGAATGGTGAAGCAGTGCGACCACGCCCCCTACGACGTTCGCCGAGGGAGTCGCAGCAACGTTCGACCGCTTCGTGGCCCCGCGAAGCGGTAGAAGTCATCTCTTTGGAAATTGGTCATCCCATCGGCTGACGCGTTCAGTGCCTGGTCGGCCCTTTCCGGGAGTTTTGCTTCCGAAACCACTGGCGTTCCATTGGGGACTGTACGCCGAAATCAAGGCGAACTCGGCGGCGAAAACCCACCACTCGCTTGTGAAAGTGAGATATCGACACGTCAAATCGCCCAAGGAGATGTTCCGGCGTGTCTCTATCTTCGTGACGTGCTCGTTGAGCCGGTCGCGCAGTGTCCGCCTGCTTTTCGTCGTGCCGCTTGATGCTTTTCCGATGTACACCAACGTTTTCTTGTAGTAGAGGGCGTACACGCCGCTCTCGTCTGCCCCCACATTTCTTTCAAGCGGTAGCGCGGGGCTCCGTTCGAGCTTCTCGACCGCTTGAAGTTTGATTCCCCGATCAAGGTCGAACTCGAAACGATGTGGATCACTCGTCGTGTCGGTCATGGCGTTCGGTCACTCATCCAATGGGCTCTGAACGGTCGTAGTCTCGAATGGACACCCTCAGTGCAAAGCAACGCAGCGAACTCATGGCCCGCGTGCGAGGTCGAGACACGCGGCCGGAGCGCATTGTTCGCAGTGTACTCGCCGACCTCGGCTATCGCTTTCGACTGCAGCCCCAAGACGTTTTCGGCCGTCCCGACATTGTCATGCGGTCGCGTCACGTCGCGATTTTCGTGCATGGGTGCTTCTGGCACAGACATTCGTGCCGGAACGGCAATCGGACCCCCAAATCCCGTGTTGCGTTCTGGCGGAAGAAGCTCGAGGGCAACGCTGCTCGCGACAAACGCGTTGTTGCGCGGTTGCGTCGCGACGGTTGGCGAGTCCTCACGGTTTGGGAATGCCAACTTCGTAACCTCCAGCGCTTGGCGAAGCGGCTCGACCGGTTTCTTGAAAGCGAGTGAGCTTCCCGTTTGCTCGTGCTCCTCTCACCGGGCCCTGTCTTTCATGCGCGATGTGGAGGCGGTGGCGACTCCTACATTCGGGATCGCTACACCCCGGGCTGTCGTCACAGTCGGAATTGGATGCCCAACCCGCACACCCGCGGTTACGGACACGCCGCACCAACCCGAACCGTCTGCTTGGCCGATGAGTAGACCTGTATTGCCACCAGACCCGGACGTCGGGTTTCGGCGGCGGGTGCTGTTCCGCGGCGTTCTTCGCGGAGTAGCATCTGGCAGAATTTGTGGGTCGCCGTGTCCGGCCGGGCCGCGACCGCGGCGAATGGGGTGGGCTTGCGTCCGATAACCGTCTGGTACTCCCTGGGAATCCTCATCTATGTGTGGCATCGTCGCGTACCTCGGCAACAAGCCCGCCCAGAACCTCCTGCTCGAAGGCCTCAAGCGGCTCGAATACCGCGGGTATGACTCGGCCGGCATCGCCGTGCTCGAGGACGGGCACCTGCGTCTGGCCCGGGCCGTCGGCCGCGTCGCCAACCTTGAAGACAAACTCGAGGACATCGGGGGCTTCCGCGGCCATCAGGGGCTGTGCCACACGCGCTGGGCCACGCACGGCGGCGTCACCGAGGCCAACGCCCACCCGCACATGGACGACAGGAACGGCATCGCCGTCGTCCACAACGGGATCATCGAGAACTACGCCGCGCTGAAGACGTACCTCGAAGAGAAGGGGCACACGTTCAAGAGCCAGACCGACACTGAAGTGCTGGCGATGCTGATCGGCGAGTTGTACGAGGGTGATCTGGAGAAGGCCGTGCAGGCCGCGTTGCGCGAAGTCACGGGCGCGTACGCCATCTGCGTGATGTGCGAGAAGGAGCCGGGGGTGCTGGTGGCGGCACGCAAGGGCTCGCCGCTGCTCGTCGGCGTCGGCGCGGAGGAATACGTCGTCGCGTCTGATGCGTCGGCGATCATCAGCCACACGACGCAGGCGTTTCATCTTGACGATTACAACGTGGTCAAGATCACCAAGCAGGGCTTCCGCACGTCGACGATCCACGATGTGAATGTGTCGCCGAAGATCGTGCAGCTGGAACTCGAACTGCAGGAGATCGAACTCGGCGGCTATGAGCACTTCATGCGGAAGGAGATTTTCGAGCAGCCCAAGGCGCTCGCCAACTGCTTCCGCGGGCGCATCGACCTGCGCGAAGGGCGCGTCGTGCTCGGCGGGCTGAGCAACCTCGCCAAGGACCTCGTCAAGACGCGGCGCGTGGTGCTCACCGCCCAGGGCACCGCGCTGCACGCGGCGATGATCGGCGAGTATCTGCTTGAAGACCTTGCGAAGGTTCCCGCCGTTGCGGAGTATGCCAGCGAGTTCCGCTATCGCAACCCGATCATCGAAGACAACACGGTGGTGATGGCCGTCAGCCAGTCGGGCGAGACCGCCGACACGCTGGCCGCGCTGCACGAAGCGAAGGATCGTGGCGCGCTCGCGCTGGGCGTGGTGAACGTCGTGGGTTCGTCGATCGCGCGAGAGACCGACGCGGGCGTGTTCCTCCGCGTCGGGCCGGAGATCGGTGTGGCCAGCACGAAGGCGTTCACGGGTCAGGTGGCCGTGCTCACGCTCATCACGCTGTTCATGGCCCGGCGCAAGTTCATGAGCGCGGACCAGTGCACGGAACTGCTCCAGCAACTGGAGTCGGTGCCGGACAAGATCACGCGCATTCTCGAGCAGGACGCGAAGATCCGCAAGGTGGCGGAGAAGTATTGCGAGCGAGAGAACTGGCTGTTCCTGGGTCGCGGGTACAACTATCCCACCGCGCTTGAGGGCGCGCTGAAGCTGAAGGAAATCTCGTACATCCACGCCGAGGGCATGCCCGCGGCGGAGATGAAGCACGGTCCGATCGCGCTGATCAACGACGGCATGCCCGCCGTCTTCATTGCGAATCGCGGGCGTCAGTACGACAAGGTGATGAGCAACATCCAAGAGGTGAAGAGCCGCGGCGGGCATGTGATCGCGGTCGCCACCGAGGGCGACAACGAGATCAAGCGTTATGCCGAGGATGTGCTGTATGTGCCCGACATCCCCGAGCCGCTGAGCCCGATGCTGACGGTGGTGCCGCTGCAGTTGATCGCGTATCACGCGGCCGTGTTGCGTGGGCATGATGTGGACAAGCCGCGCAATCTGGCGAAGAGCGTGACGGTGGAGTGAGCGACGCGGCGAATCGGTCGGCGCTTTGACCAAATGAAAACGCCGGGGCACGAACGCCCCGGCGTACACCACGCACAGTTTGTCAAGACTCAGCAGCCGCTGATGAAGGTTTCGACAAAGACGTCGAAGTCTTCGAATGTCAGGAAGCCGTCAAGGTTGAAATCGGCATCGCGATCTCCCAGTTGGAAGGCATAGACGAACGCATCGAAGTCGTCGAAGGCAATGAAGCCGTCGCAGTTGAAGTCGGCTCTGCAGATCAGAAGCGTCGCAGGCATCGTGATGGACGACCCACACGAGTTTGTGACGACGCAGTCGTACGTCCAGATGTCAGCGAACGTCGCCTTGCGAATCTCAAGCGTGTTGGTCTTGGAGCCTGACACGATCGATCCCCACGGCGTCGTGGAGTCGCCGAGATTGATCTGACCGCGTCGCCACTGATAGGTGACGCCGCTGCTCGAAGTTGCGACGACCTGGAATCGACCGGTCCCGCGGGGGCATGTGACATCGTTCTGGGGGTCAAAGACGATCAGCGGCTTGCTCAGTTGGTCGCAAGCATCGCCGATGCCGTCATTGTCGCAGTCAGACTGTCCCGGATTGAACGTCGCGGGGCAGTTGTCGATGCGGGCCGCTTCGAGGGTGTACCCAAAAGGCGGTGCAACTCCGAAGCACGGCGAGCCAACCAGCACGAGCGAATCCGCAACGCCGTCGAAGTCGTTGTCGGTGTAGGCCCGTGAGCGCCAGGCGAACGCATCGACTGGCGCACAGTCGTCGACATCGGCGGTGCCATCGTTGTCGTCGTCGGCGTCGCACGCGTCGCCCACGCCATCGGAGTCTGTATCGGCCTGGTCGGGATTGAAGGTCGACGGGCAGTTGTCAACCATTGACGAGTTCAGCGTGAACCCGGGCGGGGGAGTCGCGCCGAAGCAAGGGCTGGAAACCTGCGTCAATGCTTCGGGCACTCCATCGCGATCCGCATCGGCGTAGGCCATGGAGCGCCATGCCGACGCGTCAGCAGGCGCACAATCGGAAGCGTCGTTCGTCCGGTCACCATCAGAATCCAGGTATGCGGGGTCGCATGCGTCTCCAAGACCGTTGTTGTTGTCGTCGCGCTGGTCGGGGTTGAACGTCGTTGGGCAGTTGTCCAGCGGCGTGCTGTTGAGGGTGAAGCCTTCGGGAGCGTTCGCGCCGAAGCAGATCGTGCTCGTCAGTGTCTGCGAGTTGGGAACGCCGTCGCGGTCGCCGTCCGGATATGCGGCTGAACGCCAGCGCGTGGCGTCGCGCGGCGCACAATCCTGTTCATCGGTTACGCCGTCGTTGTCATCATCGGGATCGCACGCATCACCGACGCCGTCGCCGTCGGTGTCGGTCTGGCCCGGGTTGAAGGTGCCGACGCAGTTGTCGACCGGCCCGGTGTTGTTGAGCGTGAAGCCGCCAGGAACGATCGCGCCGAAGCAAGGGGCGGCGGCGAGCGATGCCGAGTCGCGCACGTTGTCACCGTCGACGTCTGGATACGCCAGCGACCGCCACGAGTTCGCGTCCAGAGCGGCGCAGTCCTGCGTGTCCGGGACGCCATCGTTGTCGTCGTCGAGATCGCACGGATTGCCGATTCCATCGCCATCGGTGTCGAGCTGCGTTGGGTTGAACTCCCCGACGCAGTTGTCGAGCGGACCGACGTTGAGCGTGAAGCCAGCCGGCGCGGTCGCGCCGAAGCAGACGGTGCTCACTCGTGTGAGCGAATCGGGATAGCCGTCACTATCACTGTCCGGGTATGCCTCGGACCGCCAGCGGGTGGCGTCAAGGGGGGCGCAGTCAAACGCGTCAGGAGTGCCGTCGCGATCAGAGTCGATCTCGGTCGGGTCGCAAGCACTGCCAATGCCGTTGCCGTTGCCATCCTCTTGGAGCGGGTTGTAGATCGTCGGACAGTTGTCAAGATTGGGGACCGTGTTGAGCGTGTAACCCGGCGGCACGTTTGATCCAAAGCACGACGTGTTCACCAAGGCGATGCCGTTGCGCACTCCATCCGCGTCAGGATCGGGATAGGCCTGACTCCGCCAGGCCATTCCATCGAGTGGCGCGCAGTCGTTGATATCGGGGACGTGGTCGTTGTCGTCGTCGGGGTCCTGCGAGTCGGGGATGTTGTCGCTGTCGCTGTCAAGTTCAGTCGTGAAGATGATGCGAGCGCTGTCAATGCGGAGCCGGTTTCCGCCGCCGGACCCGTCGTTGCTCGTTCGCCACGCGACGGCAAGATCGATCAACTTGATCGCGTTGGGATCGCGAGTGACTGGCAAAATGACCGCTGAGATGTCGCCGGGTGTCCCGAGACGCCAATCGCAGCTCGTGCCTGTGTCGTTCTGACTCCATGACGCGGATGCTCGCTCGCCGCTTGTGACGGGGCCGGTGACCCAGAACCTCACCGTGTTGCCACTCGAAGGCGCGTCGTACCGCCCGTGTATGTCCACCTTGACGCTCGTCAGGATGTGCTTCGCCGGAACCGTGAAGTTGTCCCAACCCGTGAACGTCAGCCGGTCGGTCGATCCGACGACATCGTTGTACGAGAACTGGCCGGTCGACGAGTTGCAGCCTCCCTTCGGCGCGCCCACCGCCTCGCTCTCGTCAAACCAGTCATTCGTCGATGACGCGGTAACAGTCGCCGCGTACACGGTGCGCGTCGCGGTGTCGCGCGGTCCGTACTCCCCCGACTGCGGGTCATCTCCCGCATGTGCCGGCGCGCTCATCGCCGCTGCCATCAGCGCCAGACAAATCCCTCTTCGTTCACGAATCACAGTGTCGCTCCTCTCGGAACCAACCCCGCGCGGCTGCCAACGCGCCGCCGCACCGAGGCGGTACAAGAGAAGCGACACACCACCCATGATCCCTTGACGAACGCCGCACCCTCATTGAGCAGATTGCAAGTGTCTGAGCACAAGCGAGTTGTGCGCCTTCGTTACTATGATCTGTCTGATGGATCGGGATTCTAGTGGCACGAGTCTCCGAATCGTGCCGTTTTGCTTGGGATGTAGAGCACCAAACGGCCCGACTCGGAGATCCGGGCCACCCAAGTCACGCCCGAGATCGACCGGCGATGCGTCTTCGATTTGTGGCACAGACGGGCGACCGGCGTGTTCGGATGCAAAGAAGGCATGAGGCACGCGGCATCAAGGCATCGGGTGCTTAGCGCGATTCGGTCGAGCCTGTGGTGTTGTCTGGAACCTCGGGGTTTTCCGGCGGGTGATCGGACGTCGCGGGTGGAGGCCAACCTCGCGGGTGTGCTGGATTTTTGTTGTGTTTCGGGGCGTGTTGGCGTAGGTTGGGTGTGCGGCGGAGGGGTGAAGTGTCTGCTGCGGCGGTCGACCGTTCCGGAGGTGGGTGATGTTGAAGACGTTCAGCGCGATCGGCGCGATGCTGGCATTGTCGGCGGGGGTCGCGTACGCACAGGTGACGGACTTTCACTTGTCGCGACGAGCGCCGACGGGTTCGCTGTCGCTGGTGGGCGACGCGGCGGAGGATGTTGACCACTGGCTGGTGCGACTGACGACCGCGACGGGGCAGGCGAGCGCGGCGTGGTATCCGAGCAAGGTGAATGTCGCGTCGGGGTTCCGGTTTGATGTCACGGTGCAGATCGCGGAGGATCCGGATGCGGGGTTTGGCCTGGGAGACGGTTTCGCGGTGGTGCTGCAGAATGCCGGCGCGAGCGAACTGGGCGGCGGCGGCGGTGACTTGGGGTATGGCGGCGCTGGGATGGCGGGTGTGGCGATTGAGATCGACACGTTTGGGTTTGGCGATGAGTTCGCGACGCCGCACTTGAGCGTGCAGGCGTCGGGGTCTGGGCTGACGGCGGCGGACGGTGAGTCGCTGGGGCATGTGGTGCTTGATCCGTCGTTCATCAATGGCAAGCCGCATTTGATGCGTGTGGTGTATGACGCGGGGGCGCGGATGCTGGATGTGACGTTGGATCCGGCGGGGCCGGACGCGACGCCGACGCTGAGCGTGCCGCTGAATCTGGAGGATGTGAACGGCACATCGCTGGTGGATGAGAACGGCGCGATGTACATCGGGATGACGGGAGCGACGGGCGGTGCGGGGGAACTTGTGGACGTGGATCAGATGCGATTCTCGGCAGCCGGGTGCGAGGGAATCGGCCTTGATGAGTTTGACATTTTCAGCGACTGGAGCGAGGGAGACCGGGCGGACTTCCGCTTCGACGGCGGGGGAACGGCGTCGGTGCGCTATCAATGGAAACTCAAGGGCACGGTGCTGAGCGACGGCGGGCGATTTGGCGGCACGCGGACGAACAAACTCGTGATCGATCCGATTCTGCCCGAGGACGCGGGGCAACTGGACTTTGACGCGAGCAACGAGTGTGGCGGGGTGGGGACGGGGTTCACGGTCGTCGTGAGTGTGGCGTGCAAGGCGGACTTCAACGGCGATGGATTTCTGACGTTCGAGGATTTCGATGAGTTTGTGTCGGCGTTCGAGGGCGGCGAAACGCGGGCGGACTTTGACGGGGACGGGTTCCTGACGTTTGAGGACTTCGACGCGTTTGTGGGGGCGTTTGAGAGTGGGTGTTGAAGGAGAAGGCAGCGGGGCTTGGGAGATGATGAATAGGCTGCGGCTGTGCGCGAGCGGCGGTCGCGCGTACACTGCGCGTGTACGCCGGACCCTTGGTTCTGTTGTCTTTCGAGCCCACGCGCATGCCGAACACGCCCGTCATTGAGCCGATTCATCTTGAAGTGCTTGCCGGGCCGGAGATTCCGGCGCCGGTGCTGTCGCCCGACAAGCCGCACGTGCTGGGTCGGACGGGGCAGGCGGACATCCGGTTGCTGGACGAGACGGTGTCGCGTCGGCACGCGCAGATTTTTCTGCGGGCCGACGCGTGGTATGTGACGGATCTGGAATCGCGGCACGGGACGACGCTCAACGGGATCACGCTGACGCCGAACAACCCCGCGCCGCTGCAGGAGGGGGACTTGCTGCGGCTGGGGCCGTGGACGTTCCGGGTGCGGTTTGGCACGAAGGGGCCGAGCACGAGTCTCTTGAGCACGAGCGACGACGCGGGGGAGATCGCGAGTCGCGTGCAGCGCGTGCCGGCGCATGAGCTGAATCTGCGGGCCCAGCATCGGCTGGAACTGTTGATCGATTGCAGCGCGACGATCGCGGCGGCGGTGACGGAGCAGTCGCTGGCGAACGCCGCGCTGGACGCGGTGATCGCGGGGACGCTTTTTCCGCGGGCGGCGTTCATCCGGCATGTGGGGAGCAGCGACGGGGTGGAGTTGATCGCGTACAAGGGGCCGGACGCGGCGGATCCGTCGCGCAAGGGCGGGATGCCGAGCCTGGGCGTGTCGCGATCGCTGCTGCGGGCGGCGAGCGAGGGTCAGGTCGTGCGCATGGACTCGGGGAGCAGCGCGAACTATGGCCAGAGCATCATTGATCTTGGGATCCACTCGGCGATCTGCGCGCCGGTGATGATGGGGGCGAATCCGGCGGCGTATTTGTATCTGGATGCACGCGGCGGCGAGACGCAGGTGCAGCCGGACGCGGCGGCGTTCTGTCAGGCGATCTCGCGCATCTGCGGGCTGGCCTTGTCGAATCTGAATCGCGCGACGCTGGAAGCGCGGCAGAAGTCCCTGGAGAACGATCTGAAGGCGGCGCGCGACGCGCAGAGCCTGATCATGCCGCCGCCGGGCGGGCAGCACGGACGGATCACGTATGCGATGCACTCGGAGCCGGGGCGGATCGTGGCGGGCGATTTGTTTGACGTGGTGCCGCTGAAGGATGGGAAGGTCGGGGTGTTCTTGGGCGACGTGGCGGGCAAGGGTGTGGGGGCGGCGCTGTTGATGGCGACGGTGCAGGCGCACCTGAACGCGAGCCTGCGGAACAACAGCAATCCGGGGCGTGTGATCGAGGAAGTGAATCGGCACATCGCGCCGTACTGCGCGGACGGCAAGTTCATCACGCTGTGGCTGGGGATTTTCGATCCGGCGCGGAACATGCTGGATTATGTGGACGCGGGGCACGGCTATTGGCTGCTGCGTCGCCCGGGCGGCGTGCCGGGGAAGGTGCCGGCGCAGGGCGGCTTGCCGCTGGGCATTGACGCGACGACGTCGTATGAGTTTGAGTCGGTGTCACTGACGGCGGGGACGCGGTTGATCGTGTTCAGCGACGGCGTGGTGGAGCAGCAATCGCCGACGGGTGATGAGTTCGGTATCAACAGCGTGATCGAGGTGCTGACGGGTTGCGACACGCCGGACCATGACGTGTCGACGCTGGTGAAGGCGGTGAAGGACCACGCGGCACCGCATCTGATGAACGCGCAGCCGCGACCGTTTGAGCCGGTGCCGACGGTGGCGCTGGCGGATGACGTGACGGCGGCGTCGGTGTTGTTTGGATGAGTGGCGTGCGGATTCTCCGGCTGGATGAACGCGAGGAGCCGAGGCGGCGGCATTGGGTGGCCGCGCTGGAGCGGTTGTTCGCGCCGCCCGCGTCGGAGGACGCGATCTACAAGCAAGATCGACGGTCGATCGTGTACGCGGCGCGGGTGCTGGGGCGCGACGTGGTGGTGAAGCGGCATCGGCTGACGCCGCATGATCGGTTGCGGTTGTTTGTTGGCTCTGGGCGCGGGCTCGGGCAGTGGCGCGGCACTCGGCTGCTGGGGCGCGAGCGGGCGGCGCGTGTGTTGATGGTGGCGGCGAGCGCGAATGCCGAGGTGCTGGTGATGGAGCGCGTCGCGGGGCTGACGCTGCTGGAGGTGCTCGCGGGGCGATCGTCGCACACGACGCGCGAGCGGCACAGGTTGGCGCGGATGGTGGGCGAGCAGGTAGCGAGGTTGGCGCTGGCGGGGCTGAGGAATCGCGACCACAAGCCGTCGAACATCGTGGTGTCGCGGGATGGGCCGACGGTGGTGGATGCCGTGGGCGTGCGGAGGCAGCGCGGGGGCGCGGCAGCACGCGAGGATGCAATCGTTGAGATGGGCGTGTGTTTGACGTTGGAGCCGCTGGGGTGCGGGTGTGCGGCGACGAGCAGCGACCAGCGCCGGGTGCTGCTTGGCGCATGGTCGGCACTTGTGCGAGCGGGATGTGGCCCGGTGATGGCGCGGGGGCGCTGGGCGAGGGAGATTTCGCGGCGGGTGCGGATGCGGGTTGAGGAGCACGGCGATCCGACGCCGCGGGTTGATCCGCTGGCGCGATCGGCGCTGGGCGGCTAATCTCACATCAACTCATGACAACGAAAGCAACAAAGAGCGGGGCGGATGGCGGAGCGCGCGTGCGCAAGAACGGTCGCGCGGTGTTGAGCGAGAGCGTGTCGGAGAGCGCGGAGAGGTCGGCGTTCCGGGCGGCGGCTCGCGAGGTCTTGACGCCGGGGCCGAATGTCATTGGCGGCGAGCCGGGCAAGCCCGAGGCCCGGGTGTGGATCGGCGATTGTCGCGAGCAGTTGCGCGGACTGGCGGAGATTCGTGAGCATCGTGTTGATTTGGTGTTTGCGGATCCGCCGTTCAACTGGAACCGCGCGTACGACCAGTGGAAGGACAACATGCCGCGTGAGGACTATTTGCAGTTCACGCGCGAGTGGCTGGACATCTGCGTGGACGGGCTGCGGCCGGGCGGGTCGATGTGGGTGAACATCCCGGACGACACGTGCGCCGAGATCGTGATGCACCTCAAGGGCCGCGGGATGGAGATGGAGAACTGGTGCATCTGGCACTACCGCTTCGGGCAGAACACGACGCAGCGGTTCATCAACAGCAAGGTACACGCGTTGTACTTTGTGAAGCCGGAGGATGCGCGGATCAAGACGAGCAAGGCGCGGACGTGGAACGCGGAGGCGGTGCTGGAGTTGTCGGATCGGGCGACGACGTACTTTGATCCGCGCACGCTGAGCAAGAAGGACGGGATGCCAGCGGGCAAGCGGGTGCCGATGGATGTGTGGTACGGGCCGTACTGGGGTCGTGTGCAGGGGAACAACAAGGAGCGGCGCGGCTATCACGACAACCAGTTGCCCGAGGCGTATCTGGAGCGTGTGATCCGGGCGACGTCGAACGCGGGCGATCTGGTGCTTGATCCGTTCCTGGGCAGCGGCACAACGGGCGTGATGGCCCGCGCGCTCAACAGAAGGTTTATCGGCACGGAGTTCAGCGCGGCGAACGCGGGGAGCGCGATCGCGCGGATCGAGGCGGGCCCGGTGCGGCTCTTGGGCGAGGAATCGGTGGCGGCATCGAGCGCGATCTTCAACGCTCGCAGCGCAAGCAAGAAGGCGATCGAGAAGTTCAAACACGTCGGCGTGAAGTGAGCGATCGCGATTCCTACGCTGTGGCTCGATGATCGAGGCAGGGGACACACCACGGGCGCGTCGACGCGGCTGGCATCAGCCGCTGGTCTATTGGTTTTGCCATCACGCGGCGGCGCTGGTGTTCATCTTGATCTATCGCGTGCGGGCGTTTCACGCCAAGCGCGTGCCGACGCGCGGCGCGGTGTTGATCGCGGCGAACCATCAGTCGTTCTTTGATCCGCCGCTGGTGGGATCGATGATCTCGCAGCGGCAGGTGTCGTTTGTGGCCAAGTCGGGGCTGTTTTCGTTCGGGCCGTTCGGCTGGCTGATCGGCACGCTGAACTCGGTGGCGATCCGCGAGGACAGCGGCGATGCGGGCGCGATCAAGGAAGTGCTGCGCCGGCTCGCGGGCGGCGACGCGGTGGTGATCTTTCCGGAGGGCTCGCGGACGCCCGATGGCGCGATGCACACGTTCAAGCGTGGCGTCGCGCTGCTGGTGAAGCGGGCGGATTGCCCGGTGGTGCCGGTGGCGGTCGAGGGTGTGTATGAGGCGTGGCCGATCCATCGACGACTGCCGCGGTTCTTTGGACAGCGGGTGGCGGTGATGTACGGCGAGCCGATCGAATCGCGCGAACTGATGAAGGATGGTCCGGACGCGGCGTTGCGGCGGCTGGAGTGCGAGATCGCGGCGATGCGAGCGCAGTTGCGTACGTACATCGACGAGACGAGCCTGGCGTCGGCTCAGCGGGCGTGAGCGCGGCGCGGGCCTCGGAGTCGTGGCGTTGCGATTGAGTCATCGGACGCCAAGCGGCCCTGCTCGGAGATCCGGGCCGCCAGAACGTCCCGTCAGACAGAGCCCTGAACAAGGAGTCGCAGATGCGTGGACTGAACGTCGTTTGGTTCGTGATGCTCGGCGTGGTTGTCGCGCTGGCGGTGTCGGGGTGTACGAACTCGAGGGACTTTGGGTCGAGCGCACCGGCTCGATCCTCGTCATCGTCGGAGATGGCGGCGCGACCGGTGACGCAAGCCAGCACGCGGCGCGGGCTGTACCGGCCGAGCGTGGAGAATCGGACGGGGGATGTGATTCGGCTGCGGCTGTCGCGCGACAACGGATCGGGAAAAGTGTTGCTGCTGATGCAGGAGCCGCATGTGAATCCAGGGGCTGGTGTGCCGCTGGGGCAGTTTGTGATCGAGTCGGGCTGGGTGCTGGTGCTGGAGGCGGATCGGCAGGCGAACCCGGGTGCGCCGGTGCGATTGGTGCTGGCGCCGGGGGAGCGCGCGGTGGTGGTGCGCGAGACAGAAGGCGGGCTTTCGCTGACGGCGGCGGAGTGAGCGCGGCGCTCAGAGTTTTTTGAGCGCATCGACGAGTGCATCGATGTGCGCGAACTCGTGTGCAGCGGAGATTTGACAGCGGAGTCGGGCGTGGCCTTCTGGGACGACGGGATAGCCAAAGCCGATGACGAAGACGCCGAGTTCGAGCAGTCGCTTGCTCATGGCGATCGCCTTGGCGGTGTCGTGGACGATGATCGGGCAGATGGCAGTGGGTGACTTGAGCACGTCGAAGCCAGCCTCGCCGATTTTCTTGCGGGCGTAGGCGACGTTGTCGCGGAGTTTCTGCACCCGCTGCGGCTCGCGCAGCACGATGTCGATGGCGGCCTTGGCCGAGCACGCGACGCTGACGGGGAGCGCGTTGCTGAAGAGCGTGGGGCGGCCGCGCTGAACGATGAGTTCGATGGCGGACTTGGGCCCGGCGATGAAGCCGCCCGCCGCGCCGCCGAGGGCCTTGCCGAGCGTACCGGTCAAGAGGTCGACGCGATTGGCGGCGGCGGTACTCGCGCCGACGGCATCGATCATGTTCCAGTGTTCGTGCGTGCCGCGGCCAGTGGTGCCCATGACGCCGTGGCCGTGCGAGTCGTCCACCACAAGAAGCGCGTTGAACTCATCGCAGAGTCTCCGCATGGCGGGCAGGTCGGCGATGGAGCCCTCCATGCTGAAGACGCCGTCGGTGACGACCCATATCTGGCCCTTCACCTCGGGGTTGGCGCGGGCTTTTTCGAGGGCTTCACGGAGCGAGCCGGGGCCCTGGAGCAGGTTGTTCTTGTAGACGCCTTTGAGCAGGCCCTTCTTGATGACGGCGGCGAGGCGGATGGCGTCGATGATGCTGGCGTGGTTGAGTTCATCGCTGATGATGATGTCGCCGGGCTCGCAGAGGGTGGGGAAGATGGCTTCGTTGGCATTCCAGCAGGAGACGAACGAGTAGGAGGCTTCGGTACCCATGAAGCGGGCGATGGCGGCTTCGAGGTCGTGGTGCGGAGAAAAGGTGCCGCAGATGAAGCGAACGGAGGCGGTGCCGCCGCCGTAGTCGCGGATGGCCTTTTCGCCGGCGGCGAGGACTTCGGGGTGATTGGCGAGTCCGAGGTAGTTGTTGGAGCAGAAACAGAGGGCCTCGCGGGTGCTGCCATCGGGCTGGACGAGGTGGACGGAAGCGTCCATCGGGCCGCGGATGGTCTGGAGGACTTTGTATTGGCCCGCGTCTCGCAGGCCGCTGAGCAAGGTGCTGGCGCGACGGGCGAACGGGGACGCGGCGAAGGACGACGGGGCGGCGGGGCTTGCGGTCATGGCAACCTCGAAAGGCGAATCGGCGGAACGGACATGAGTGAGGAGTGGATGGAACGCGCGTCAAAACACCGGAGTTCAGCGGCCTGCACGATCGCGCAACAAACACACTCGGCGGCGTGGGTACACTAGGTTCAAGCGAGGCGACGGGGTTCCAGCCATGCGATGGGTGTTTCGTTGGGATCACAGGAAGGTGCTGTCCGCGGGCGAAGAAGCCCGGCGGTTGCATTCGGCGTGGCTCACACGGGCGTTTGAACTGGGCGTCGAGAGGCCGCGAATTCCGGTGAGGCGTGTCGATGAGGGCGGGTTTGACCCGTTGCTGTCGAGGCCGGGAGGGCGGGAGCGGTGTGAATCGTGGTGGAAGGCGGCGCTGGACCGCGTGAAGTTATGACAATGTCGGCGACGGGCCAAGGTTTCCGGTCCGGTCGGCCGATGATCGTGTACGAGAGGAATCTGTCAAGCCATGCCCGAATCGATCGACCAGCCGACGACCCCCGAAGCAACCGTCGGTCCTGACGTTGCCGTCAGTCGCGTGCCGCGCGGCTGGCTGATCAAGCAGACGATCATCGTTTTAGTGCTGCTGGTGTTTGGCTTCTGGGGTTTGGCGGACGCGTTCTGGGTGTATCCGAAGCGCGGGCGCGAGGCGGCGGAGGCGCTGGAACTGCAGTACTTGCAGCAGGCGACCGCGCCGGGCGTGTCGGACCCAGTGGGCGTGCCCGACCCGGTGGCCGAACTTGCGAAACTGAAGGACGCGAACGAGGCGTCGCTGAGCCCGCTGCGGCGAGCGCGGCGCGAGTGGCTGACCGCGCTCAAGAACGTCGGCATGCTGACCAATGAGCACACGGCGATTTCGGATCCGACATCGCGTGCCAAGCAACTCGCCGAGAAATGGTCCGCGGGAGCGGACGGCAAGGCACCTGCGGTGCCCAAGCCCCTGAACTCCTATGACATTCCCGTGCAGTTTGTGATCATGGCCGTGGGCTGGGGCGGCGGTCTGTGGTGTCTCGTTGTTCTGGTGAACGCGCTGCGGACGAAGTATCGCTGGAGCGAAGCGACGCAGACGCTGACGCTGCCGAGTGGGGTGGCGTTCACGCCGGCGGATGTCGAGGACTTTGACAAGCGCAAGTGGGACAAGTTCCTGGTGTTCGTGAAGTTCAAGAGCGGGTTTGAGCCGCTGGCGGGTCAGGAAATCAAGATTGACCTTCTGAGGCATGTCCCCGTTGAGGAGTGGATCCTCGCGATGGAGAAGACGGCGTTCCCGGAGCGTGCGGCGGAGATCGAGCGCAAGGCCGAAGAGGCCGCGCAGGCCGCGGCGAAGCGCGAGGAAGAGGAACGCCGAAAGCAAGAGGAAGAGGAAAGCCGGAAGTAAAACTCCCAAGAAGCGGCGAGAGATCATCGCGAGTTGCTTCGGCTTCGCGCACGGGAGTTCAGGGGCGAACTCTGGCGCGTGCCGCACGGGAGATAGGTCACGGCACAACTTTGGAACAACTTCGTGGACGGTCTGGGCGCGCATGGCCCGTACTGGGTCGTCGCGCTGACGATGCTTGTGGTCGCGCCGCTGGGTGTGTTTTTGACCGCGCTGACGTTGCCGGGCACATGGTTCATGCTGCTCGCGGCGGTGCTGTTTCAGTGGTGGCAACCGAGCACGTTCAGTTGGTGGACGTTGGGCGTGTGCATCGGCTTGGCGGTGTTGGGTGAAGTGCTGGAGATGTTCGCGTCGGCGGCGGGCGCGTCGCGGGCGGGGTCGAGCAAGCGGGCGGCGATCGGATCAGTGGTGGGGTCGCTGGTCGGCGGATTGGCCTGCACGTTTCTGATTCCGATTCCGATCATCGGCACGCTGCTGGGGGCGGTGGGTGGTGCCGCGTGCGGCGCGATGCTTGTGGAGCGCGGCGTGGTCGGGAAGACGTGGAACGAATCGCGCGAAGTGGCGAAGGGGGCGGCGGTGGGTCGACTGTGGGCCACGGTCGCGAAGGTGGGTGTGGCGGCGACGGTCGCGGTGATTCTGGTCACGGCGGCGTTTGTCGGGTCGTGATTGGACTGGGCCTCGGTGTTCTTGAAGCCAGCACTCGATCACTATCGCGAAGGCGCACGGCGAATGGGCGTTGCTCTTGTTGAACGCGCGGGCGATGACGCGGGTTTCACGCGATCAAGCGTCACACGTCGCGCGAGGGTGCGGGCGAGGAGGCCGGACTTCTTCTTGGCGGCCTTGAGGTCTTTGACGATCGCGGCGGGGCCGACGACGTGGATGGCGAGCGAGCGCGGCTCGATGGTGACGCCGTGGAAGTCGACGACGCGCTGGGTGTGTGAGCGGTCGAGCCCGTCGCCGATGCGATGCAGCCCGGCGAGCGCGCGGATGAGGGCGCGATCCTTGGGCGGCAGTGCGCCGAACGCGGCGTGCTCATCACCGGGTTCGATCTTCGCGAGGGAGTTCTCCTCAGGCGGCTCGGCGCGGCGGTGGTAGCGGGCGATGAGGGAGACGAGTCGCAGTTCGCGATCGTTCAGGCCGGCGAGACCCGCGAGGCGGATGATGCGTTCGCTGTGCTTGTGGTGTTTGGTGTACTCGACGAAGCAGCCGACGTCGTGGGTGAGCGCGGCGGCGTGGAGCAGTTCGCGGGCCCGCGGCTCGGTGGAGATCGCCTTGGCAAGCGGGGCGACGTCGGCGAGCATGTCAAAGAGTCGGAGCGAGAGTCGCGCGCCTTGTTCGGCGTGCTCGCGCTCGGCGCGGCATTCGATGAGGAGCCGCTCCGCGCTGCCGACGGCGGTTTGCGGGCCGTCGTGGCGTTCGATCAGGACGCGCTCGGCGAGTTGGGCGGCGAGCCCGACGCGCACGCCCCCGCCGCACACCTCGACGCCGGTGATCTTGAGTCGGCGCATGACTTCGCGGAGGACGACGAGCCCGGCGAGGATGATGTCGGCGCGTTCGGAGGGGAGGCCGGGAATCTCGGCTCGCTTCTCGAGCGGCGTCGCGCGGAGGAGGGCGATCAAGTCGTCGACGTGGCGGCGATGCACTTCGCCCTCGCGCGGCAGGGCGACCATGGGCTCGCCGGGATGGAAGTCCTTGAGAATCTGGCCTGCGGCCATCGCGGCGAGGGAGGTGACGGTGCCGCCGGTGGCGGCGAGGAGCCGGACGTTCTTGTGCGTGCGCGGGACGAGCGACTTGACGTGTTGGCGGATGTGATCGACGGCGGCATCGAAGTTTCTGGTGGCGAAGGCCGCGGGCCCGCCGAAGTGCTCGGTGAGTCGCACGGCACCGAGGGGTCCGGAGTCGGAGTCGACGAGGACGCCGTCTTTGGCGAAGGTGAGTTGCGCGCTGCCGCCGCCGATGTCGAGGACGGCGACGAGGCCTTCATAGAGGTCGATGGAAGCGGCCGCGCCGCGGAAGCCGAGTCGGGCCTCTTCGTCGGCGTGGATGATGTCGATGGTGAGGCCGGAGCGATCCTTGACGAGCGACAGAAACGCGTTGGCGTTCTTGCTCTCGCGGACGGCGGCGGTGGCGACGGCGCGGAGTGCGACGACGTTGAGTTCGCGGGCCTTGGCGGCGAAACGGGCGATGGCGTCGGCGGCGCGGACGATCGCGTCGCGGGCCAGACCCTTGCCGCCGGCCATGCCGCGCCCGAGCCGGCAGTTGTCGCGATCTTCGTGGAGGTGGCGGAACGTGCCGTCGGGCTGGGCCTGGGCGACGATGAAGCGGACGGCGTTGGAGCCGATGTCGATGGCGCCGACGCGGACGGTGCTGAGCGCCGACGGATCGGCCGCCTTGTCGCGTCGCGTGCGGCGTGGGGTGCGCGAGGTGCGCGAGGGGCGTGAGGATGAAGTGGGGGGTTTGGGCACGCCGGATTGTTGCAGGGATTGGCGAGGCGGGCGGGTCCGAGATCATGGAGCGTCGCACGGGGCGGGTTCGTGCGTTGGATTGCGCTCGTGGTCGGCGGCGTAGACTTCTCCCCCCTTGGGCGCCATGCCGCCGGGGCGTCGAATGGTCTTGCCGGACTGACCGGCGGGTTCGACCAGCGCGAGGGGCCAGCAGCACACACGAGGGCCGCACATGTCCGACAACCAGAACCAGCAGCAGCAGGTCGCGCTCCGCATCGACGAGAGCAAGATGCATCAGGCGTATGCCAACACGATCCGCACGACGTCGACGGGCGACGAACTGATCCTGGACTTTGGCATCAACATGCCGATGAACGGCCCGAACAACGAGCCGATGATGTTGTTCAGCGTGGGCAGCCGCGTGATCATGAACTGGATGTCGGCCAAGCGTCTGGCGATGAGCCTGGTGCAGGCCGTGCAGCAGTATGAGCAGGTGCGCGGCGAGATTCAGATGCCGGGGCAGACGCCGGCGAAGCGCTGAAAGTTGGGCGATCCGCGCGAGCGATGACGCGGGTCAACATGAAGAAGTGATTCACAGCCGAGCGAGCAATCGCTCGGCTTTGTTGTTTTTCGGGTCATCTCGCGGACTGCAAGTGGAGCGATGGGCGGACGGCGAGCTCTACGCGCCGGAATTGTCGAGGCCCAGGAAGACCTTGAGCGCGGGACCTCGCTTGCGGCCGTGCTCGCGGAGGGCTTTTGCCATCAGGTCAAGTTTCTTCTGAGCCCACGCAGGAGCCGGACCTTCCTCGGCGTCAAAGTCCATCGCCCGCCGACGGCTCCGCACCAATGCCGCGATCACACCACCCGGGTCATGATCCCGTGGGCAAGGGAGCAAAGATCAAAAGTTCCGCCTTCGGAGGCGGGTTCCATAAGTGCGCAATGCATCATCGCGATTCATCTGATCCACCGCCGTATGGACGTGCTTGAGCAGCAATCTCGCAGATTGTGTCAAGTACACGACCTACTTCCGCGTCGATCTCGTTGGGTTCGAGGAGCCCGACGAGTGAATGAAAATCTCGCTTGCGATACGGCATCGGTGCGCCAAGTTTCTCGGCGAACTTGCGGAAGATCGGCTCGAGCACTTCATCGCTGGCCTTTGCGTCTGCGGACCAGATGTTCGGCTTGCCAAAGGCGTTCGTTGCGTCGGAGATTTCTCGAATCGCTGATTCCATGGCGGTAATCCGGCTCTCTTGCGCTGCGGCACCGAACAGATCGGGGACCTCAGGGTCGACGCGCGCCGCAACGCGCCTCAAAAGATCCGGCGAGCAGACGTAGTTCTCGATCTCCCTCTTTGTCCACATGTACTCGGTCAACGCGGAGGTCGTTTGCAACTGCTTGTCGAGCCGATCGAACAGCGCGAATCCCACGAGCGACGGCCACGCTTCACGAACGGCGTTGAAGTGCTCTCGGGCGTCGTTCGGCAGATTTGTGCCAAGATACTGAACGAACGGGTCAGAGAGGGCCGCGATCGCCTCTCGGTGCTTCAGCCTTTTGGCGAAGGCGCGAAGGAGATGGAGGTCCGTCGCCTCTTCCGTGTAAAGAACCCAGCCCTTGAGTTCGGCCTTGTAGTAGTTCTCGAAGCCGAAGCGATTGAGCGCTTTGCGAACCTGCGATTTTTGGCCGTTCACGCGGTGCGGTTTGCCGATGAACGCAATGACGCCGCCACGGCTGGCACCCTCATCAAGCACCACCTCCGAATGGCTCGCCGCGATGACTTGGGAGCCATTGGCCTGGGCCACTTCCGTGATCATCGTGAAAATCTGTCGCTGCCGGAGAATCTCAAGGTGGGCGTCGGGTTCGTCCAGAAGAAGTGTGCTGCCCGGTCTCGCGAGTATGTACGCGAGCAGAAGAATCGTCTGCTGAAGTCCGCGACCCGACGCCGAGAGATCGAGTTCGCACTTCTCGCGTACGTCGCGATACGACATTGTCACTTCACCGCGGGTCTGGAGATACTCCGGCGGATTCAGTTCAACGCCAAAGATGTCCTTCACCCGTCGGACGAGCTCGTTCCAAGCAACGCCTCCGTTGGCCTCCGTCTGCTTATACACCTGGGCGCAGAGATTGCGAACGACCTGAGCGGTTTGCCCCTCGCCGAGCAGCACGTCGATGCGACCGGGCTCCCATCGAGGCTCGACCGACGCGAGCCCAGACATCGGAGGAAGGAACGCCAATCGGACGGCGTGGGCTTGGTCCGGAATGTCGCTGAATTTGCAATCATCGACCTTGACGTTGGCTTGGCCTTCGAGTCGAAGCGGACGACACAGAAACGTTTCCTCGCTCGCCGGGTCAAACTCCAGCCCGCACGTCCACTCGTGTCCTGCGGCGACTCCGGAGACGACGATCTCGATACGGATTGGCGAACCCGAGCTTGATGCTGCGACTTTCTTGCCGCGATGGGTCTGCGTACCGCGCCAAAGAAGATTTGCGGAAGGAACGGGCACATGGGTCAGGTCGCGACGATTGACCGTCACGCCAAGCCGCTTCTTGGCACTGCTACCCGCGGCCCGCTTTTCAGCGAGATACCGAAGACCGAGCTGCCACATTGAGAGCGCCTGAAGCGCGGTGGTCTTACCCGAGTTGTTTGGGCCGATGAAAACAATCGGCGCGCCAATGTCTTGTGACAGGTCAATCTCGACGTCATCGAACCGCTTGAAGTTTCGAATGACGATCTTGGTCAGCATCTGACAATCCCTCGCAGGTCAGATCACCTTATCCCCCATCGCCTCCAGCATCGCCTTGCCCATGTCGGCCGGGCTCATCGCGACACGGATGCCCGCGTCCTGCATCGCCGCGATCTTTGCGTCGGCGGTGTCATCCGCGCCGCCGATGATCGCGCCCGCGTGGCCCATGCGACGACCCGGCGGCGCGGTGCGGCCCGCGATAAAGCCCGCGACGGGCTTGTTCAACTTGCCGCTCTTGCGCGCGTCGGCGACCCAGCGGGCGGCTTCGATCTCGTCGGTGCCGCCGATCTCGCCGATCATCAGGATGCCGTGCGTGTCGGGGTCGGCGGCAAAGAGTTCAAGGCAGTCGATGTGGTTCAGGCCGCGGACCGGATCGCCGCCGATGCCGACGCACGAACTCTGCGCGAAGCCGAGGTTGCTGGTTTGCCACACGGCCTCATAGGTGAGCGTGCCGGAGCGGCTGACGATGCCGACGGCCTTGCCGCGCTTGCTCTGGCTGATGTGCGTGTGGATGTAGCCGGGCATGATGCCGATCTTGCAACCCGCGTTCGTGTACGGCGCGTTGGGCTCGCCGCTCATGCTGTTCATGTTGGTGCGCGGCCCCGGCGTGATGACGCCCGGGCAGTTGGGCCCCACGAGGATGATCCGCCGCTTGCTCGCAGGCACATCCGCCCCGCCGTTCATCTCATCCAGCACGGCCCGGCATCGAATCATGTCCTGCACCGGCACGCCCTCGGTGATGCAACAGATGATCTTGACTCCCGCCTCGGCGGCCTCGAGAATCGCATCGGCTGCGAACGGCGGCGGAACGAAGATCATCGTCGCGCTCGCGCCCGTGGCCTGTACGGCGGCGTGTACGGTGTCGTAGATGGGCAGGCCGTTGGGGTCTTTGGTGCCGCCCTTGCCGGGGGTGACGCCGCCAGCCATCTTGGTGCCGTAGAGGTAACAGCCCTTGGTGTGGACGGCACCGAAGGAGCCGGTGATGCCCTGACAGATGACCTTGGTGCTCGCGTCGATGAGAATGGCCATAGGGGGTAAGGCTAGGCGAGAGCATTAGGCGTCGCGTATCATCAGACGGCAAGACGAGAACAGATCATGACAGATATCGCTCCCAATTCCCGCCGACTGGAAAAGCCTCCGATTGTCGAGGTTTTGCTGGCTATTTGCGGACCTTCGACAGCCGATTGGAATGTGGCGACGCTGCCTCGGACGATCCAGTCTGCGCTGCCTGAATATCCAGAGGTTGAACTTTTCAACGCCGCATCTGTCAACATTCAGATATTGCCAGAAACGAGTTCGCCAGGCGGCCTCCCCGCGACAGCGACTGGCGAGTTCGCGGATCGTGGGTGGCACGGGATCCGCCTTGCGACGAAGGGTCCTGAGCGAGCGGTAGTGATCCAAAGAGACCATGTCGTGCTCAGTTGGCTCGCGCCGTATCCGGGGTGGACTGCATTGATTGATGAGATGTTGCGGATATGGAGCGTTCTCGGACCAATTCTGCAGTTTTCAAAGGTGGATCGGGTGGAGACTCGGTATGTCAATCAGCTCGATGTGCCGATTGAAAATGGTTGGGTGGACTTCCGGTCCTACTACCCCGGTATCGGAGAGGCACCTGCAGGTTTGGCGTGGGGACCATTTCTGAATCAAATGGTTCTTGGCGTGCCGAATGATTCGACGACACATGTGACTCTCGTGCGAATGGCGCAACCGGCAGCAAACACATTGGCCTCGACCGTTCCGTTGGTTCTTGATCTCGTTGCGACAAAGTTGGAGTCAGGAAGCACGGATGAGACTCGGCTGCGCGCGGTGTTTGAACGCCTTCATGACATCAAGAACCAAGTCTTCTTCGCAAGCGTATCTGAGAAGTATACGGAGCTCTGCAAACCGTGACACCGCCCTTTGGTCCAAACTCATTCCTTCATGTCGCGGCGACCTGCGTCGCGGTCACTCCTTCGCTGTCTCACGCCGTGAGTCAGCCTGCGGTGGATCTGCGGCTCAAGATGTCAGAGATTTCTCACGGAATCACTGCATCACGGTCGATCGGTCACGGCGACATTCTTGCGAGAATCTGGGCTTTGCTCGTCGAGTGTGCAAGTTCAAACTGGGACGGGGAAGGTGCGGACTCTATCTCTCGCGATTCCGCGATGCACGCGATTCGCTTGCTCGGTACGATTCCCCAGAAGCTTACGCCTGAGAGCGTGGTTTGTGATCGTGACGGTTGCGTGTCCTTCGAATGGTTCCGCAATCCACGGTGGGTGCTTGCCGTAAGCGTCTCGCCCAATGGGACGCTGCATTTTGCCAGTTTGCGCGGCGAGCAAGCGCTGAATGGTCGGGTACATTCGCCCGAAGCGATGCCTGACGAGCTTCTCGGAATTGCATCTGATATTGTCGGGTGTTGAGCCATGAGCGAGCCGGAAGCAGTCGCGACTCAGGTCTCTGCCAACGAGCAACTCGCTCGGTTCTTATTCTCATCAAAGGATGATTTTTCCGCAAGCAAGAACTGCGTTAGACGAGGGGCATTTGAACCACCAAAGAACCTCAGGCTATCAGTGACTCGCGCGTCATCGCTTACTGAGGCCGAGATTTGGGCCCGCGGAAAGGATGTCGCGTTGAAACGGGGAAAGTCGCTTCTCGGCCGAGCAACGATAACCGTTCAGCAGGCGCAATCTTGTCCCAGCGGCTCGCTGCACGTGATTGCCAACTCCATCACGGGGAATCCTGAGCACGCAGAGATCGTCGGTTGGCCCGAGGTCAAGGCGCAGTACATGCAGGTCGCACTTGAACTCGCAAGTGTGGCGTCGCTCTCTTTGTTCGTTTCGTAACCGGTCCGCTTGATTCCGTCTCGGGCACATCACTGACGGCGGCTTCAATCGGGGCAGGAAATGGTCATATGAACGTCAGCGACTTCCCGATCGCTCCGCCCACGCGCCCGATGCTGGGTCAGGCCGGTGACGACGGCACGCGCGAACTCCCGCCCACGGTCGACGTGCATCAGCCGTGCATCCGCTGCGGCTATGACCTGATCGCGCTGGGCACGGGCGGCAGCTGCCCCGAGTGCGGCACGCCGATCGAACGCTCGATGCGCGGCGACCTGCTCCGCTTCTCCGCCCCCGAGTACCTGGCGGGCGTGCATCGCGGCGTCTTCCTCGTGCAGACGGCGATCATTGTCACGATTATTGGCGCGGTGGTGCTCATCTTCGGGTCGATCGTGCTCAGCGCGCTGACATCCGGCGCGCCGGCTGGCGGTGGCGCGGTCGCCGTGGGTCGCCTGTCGTTCACGGAGTCGATGCTCTCCATCCTCGCGCTCATCCCCACCGCGATGTCGCTCTGGGGCTGGTGGCTCATCAGTTCGCCTGACCCCGGCCAACTCTCCACCAACACCGGCCAGACACCACGTCGCATCATCCGCATCACCACCGCAATCGGCGCCGCCTTTATGCTGATGGACGTGGTGTTCTCGTTGCTCGCCGATGTCGGCGGCCCGAGCGCCGAGCATGGCCCCCTCGCCATCCTGAGCATGATCGGCAGCGTCGCCGCGATAGTCGCTTGGTGCGTGCAGTACTTCGCGTCGATGCTCTACATCAAGTGGCTCTCGCCGCGTTTGCCCAGCAAGCGCATCCACAACCGCGCCAAACTCATGCTCTGGCTCGGGCCGGTGTTGTACGTCGTCGGTGCCGCCGCGTGCGGCATCGGGCCACTGATTGCGCTCATCCTCTATTACAACCTGCTCGAATGGCTGCGCATCGACCTCAAGTCCATCCGTCGCGGCGGCGTGGCCCGACTCGCGTGATGCACGCGCTTCGCGCGATGTCCGTGTCACAGCGTCGGAGTCTGCGCCTCCACACGCCGCTTCCCAGCGATGCGTGCCGCGTCCGGACGCTTCACGTCCGACGCGAGCCCGACCATCTTCATGCCCATGATGATCATGTAACTGATGTCCAGTTCCCACCACCGCAGGCCGTGGCGGGCACTGGTCGGAAAGGCATGGTGGTTGTTGTGCCAGCCCTCACCGAGCGCAAGCACGCCGACGATCGCGTTGTTGCGGCTCAGATCATGGCTCTCAAAGGGCCGCGTGCCCCACAGGTGACAGATCGAGTTGACGCTCCACGTCACATGATGCACGATCAGCACGCGCACCAAGCCGCCCCACACGAACCCGAGCAGCACGCCCGTCCAACTCAGCGTGAGCGCCCCGCCCAGCAGCGCGGGCAGCAACAGACCCGCGATCACCCAATACGGAAACTGTCGACTTACCATCGCCAGCACCGGGTCGGCCTGCAGGTCTTGCGAGTACTTGCCCAACCCCTTGCTCCGCGGCTCAAACAACCAACCCACGTGCGCGTGGTACGCGCCGCGCAGCGTCGCACGCAGACCCTCGCCCCACGAACCGTCGGGGCTCATGTGCGGCGAGTGCGGATCTTCTTCAGTGTCCGAGTGCTGATGGTGCCGCCGATGCTCGGCACACCAGCGAATCACCGGGCCCTGCACGGCCATCGACCCCGCGACCGCGAAGGTCCAGCGCACGATCGCCGGTGCCTTGAACGCCTTGTGGGTGAACAGGCGATGAAAGCCGACCGTGATGCCCATCGCGGTGAAGAGACCCATGCCCAGCATGATCCATAAGTGGGTGGCGTTGAAGAGGCCGCCCCATGTGAGCGCCATCGCCGCCGCGAAACCCGCGAACGGGACCGTCACCGCGGCGATGTTGATGATCTTGAGGGCGCGATCGGCGGGCGTGCGCGCGAAGACGAACGGCACAGTGGCATCGGCGACGACGACGATGGGAGCCGCCTCGGGCGCGGCATCAGACCCGCCAGACATCGTCTGGCTTCCGGCACTCGCTTCCTGAAGCATTGTGGACGCACTCCTCGGACCAAAGGCTCGATCCGAACGTACGGGCGTGGTGTCGCAGTCGCCGCGTCGCGCGTTCTATCGCAACCATACGCAGCCCGAGCCGCGCAGGTTCTGTGAACGTTGAGATCGCGGTCCATCCGCGATGATGCGTTCCGAGTCACAAATCGATGCCCCGATGCCCCGATGCCTCGTGGCTTGATGCCTTCTTCTTATCCGCACCTCTTCTTCCAACGCATGTGCGGGTCCAGGGAAGGCGTGAGGCTCGACGCATCAAGGCATTGAGGGACACTCGCATCACGCCCTGGGAATCTGTTGCGTCAGACAGTGAATCGTCCCCAGCCCCCACACCAGTTCCGTGCAGTCGATGCCGATCACCTCGTGGTTGGGCAGTGCCTTCTGCAACGTATTGAGCGCGACGCGCTCGGACTTCTTGTCGCGGAAGGTCGGTACCAGGCACGCCCCGTTGATGAACAGGAAGTTCGCGTACGACGCCGGCAGTCGCTGCCCTTCATGCGCCACCGCGCGCGGCATCGGGATCGTCAGAATCTCAAACGGCCTGCCGTCCTGGTCCTTCGCCATCGCCAGCCGCTTGAGATTCTCGCGCAGCGGCTTGAAGTTCTCATCGCGCGGATCGTCTTCGACCACGGTGACAATCGTTCGCGGATTGAGAAACCGCGCGATGTCGTCGATGTGGCCGTCGGTGTCGTCGCCGACGATGCCGTCGCCGAGCCACACGACGTGTGATTGGCCGTACCAGTCCTTCAGGGCCTTCTCGATGTCACGCTGCGTCAGGTGCGGGTTGCGATTTTTGTGCAAGAGGCAGGAATCGGTCGTGAGGATCGTGCCTCGCCCGTTGAAGTCAACGCTGCCGCCTTCCATGACGATCGGCTGCCGCTTGCATTGCGGATAGAACACGCCGACAAAGCCCTTCACCTTGCGCTCGGCGAACTCCTCGGCGATGCGCGTGGGCACGTTGTCATCGGCGTCGTAGGGCGGATACTTGCCGCCCCACGCGTTGAAGCCCCAATCGACAATCGCAAACTCGCGCCTGCCGCCGCGCGTGCGCGTCACGATCGCCGGCCCGTGGTCACGGCACCACGCCTCGTTCGTCGCCATGAAATGAAACTGGATGCGACTCGTGCGACTCGGCTCGCCCTCCAGCGGCGTCTGTCGGCCAAAGAACCGTGGCGACACGCCGTGGGCGATCAACTGCTCGCGCACGATGCGTTCGTAGTTCTCGTTGGGCACGTTGATATGCACCGTCTGGCGCGGCGCGATCTCGGTGATGATCGCGGCAAGGCTCGCGGGCACCGTGTGATACTTGCTGGGGAACGAAATCCCCTCCGGCCGCGGCCAACTGAACCATGTGCCGCTCTGACGCGCCCATTCCGCGGGAAACGAGAATCCATGCTGGCGCGGCGTGCCGGTCAGTGTCTTGGGTTTCATGCGCTTGGCCACTCCAGGCGTGCTCCACTCAGTGTGATCGTGTCCCGCTCACGAACTCGCCCGCTCACACGCTCCGCAGCAGGTCGAGCGTGACATCCTCAATCTTCTCGACGATGCGCGACACCTCGTTGAACTCGACGATGCTCACCGAGTGACACACCGCGACCACGCGCAGTCCAGCGTCCCACGCCGCCTTCGCGCCCGTCGGCGTGTCCTCGATCGCCACGCAACTCCGCGGCGGGACTCCCAGTCGCTCGCACGCCATGCGATACCCCGTCGGATCAGGCTTGCTCCGCGGCACATCGTCCGCGGCCACCACGGTTTGGAAGAATCCATCAAGCCTCAGGTTTCGCAGGATCGGCACGATCTCGTGACGGCGCGCCCCGGAGCAGATCGCCAGCGGTATCCCAGCCTCCGCCGCCTGCCTGATGAGTCGCTCCACGCCCGGATACGCGGCGGGTTCGCCGCGCGCGATCGCCTGCTCGATGCTTTGCTGCTTCAGATCGCAGAACCGCTGATAGTCGATGCTCGCGGGGTCCTTCTGGTTGTCGGCACAGATGGCACGGAACGCGTCGCGATCGTCAAAGCCGATGTAGTGCGACCAGTATCGCTCGCTGGTGAAATCCAGACCCATCTGGTTGGCCGCCTGGAGCAGCGTCAACTCGTGCAGCGGCTCGGAATCCACAATCACGCCGTCAAAATCGAACACAATCGCACGCATGACGCGAGTGTAGGTCCGATGCCCGCAAACATGCGCGACGACGCAAGCGACTACGGCTTTCTCATCCGCGGCTGTTCCGCCCAGCGCAGCTTGCTGATCAGCGTCGGCCAGTATTCGTTCACCGGGTTTCGCACGAACGCCACCGAGTGCGCGTCGCGCGTGATGCGGACCGACTCGCCGTCGTGCAGCAGGTGGTGAATCTGCCCGTCGAGCACCAGCGTCGTGCCATGCCCCGGAATCTCATCGTTCACGCGCACCAGCGTCGCGCTGATGACGCTCGCCAGCGGCACCACGATCGGACGGAACGACAGCGAGTGGGCCGCGATCGGCGTGATCGCCACCCCATCGACCCCCGGCGTCAGGATCGGCCCGCCCGCCGAGACGTTGTACGCCGTCGAGCCCAGCGGCGTGCTGATGATCAGCCCGTCGCCCGACACCGTCGGCCCCGGTTGCCCGTCGATCGAGAGCCGCAGTTCAAGCAATCGAAACGGCGGCCCCGCGGTGATGACGCACTCGTTCATCGCCGAGCCCTCAAATCGCATCTCGCCGCTGGGCGCGAAGACTTCGACGCGAATGAGCGGATGCTCGCGCAGGCTCAGCGGCCTGCCGCTGAGCAGTTCCACCGCCTGATCACGAAACGACGGCAAGTCGAACTCGGCCATGAAACCAAGCTTGCCAAGGTTGATGCCCAGGAGCGCGGGCTTGGTCACGCCGGCGAGCGCCAGACAGCGCCGCGTCTGCCCCAGCAAACTGCCGTCGCCCCCGAGCACGATCGCCATGTCCGCGCCTGCGGCCTCGTGCGGCAGCGGGCCTGATGTCGCGTGGTCCTCCGCCACCAGCGTGCCGTGCTTCTGGATCAGCGCGCGGACTTCGCGCACGGCGTCCTGCGCCTCGGGCTTGTCACGATTCACCAGCAGCAGAACGGCACGGGGCATCACGGGAGTCTATTCGACTCGCTGATGCCCCGTTCGTTCCGTGTTTCTCGGGCACGGTCTCGGCGCACGACCAACCGACTTGCGTCACTTCTTCGCCGGCTCGGTCTTCGCCTCGTTCTTGCTCTCGTCGCTCACCATGCGATCGAGCATCGTGCCGATGAGCGCGGTGTTCGCGCTGTCCGCGCCCCGGCTCTCGCCGGTCACCATCACGCGCGGCGCGATCTGGATGTTCCGCTCGCCGACAATCTTCAGAATCTCAATCAGCGCCGCGTTGGACTTGCCGATCTGCTTGGCGATCTCTTCATACGCCGCCGCTTGTGCGGTCGCCTTGAGTTTGATCGCCTGCGCCTCGGCCTCGGCTTCGACGATCTTGCGCTTCTGTTCTTCGTTGGCGATCTTCACCGAGTACGCGGCCGTCGCGAGCCGCTTCTCCTCTTCGCCTTCCTGCGTCGTGCGCGTCAGGGCCTTCTTCTGCTCGGCGGCCTTCTGCTGCTCGATCGTCGTGATCAACTCCTGCTTGGCGATCTCGCGATCCTGCTGCGTCTTGAGCAGATTCGTCAGCGCGCTGCCTTGGCCACCGACGGCACGGATGCGCACCGACGCGATCTTGATGCCGTATTTCACCATCTCCTCGGACATCATCGTCATCGACTGGTGTTCCTGCTGTGATCGCTGATTCACATAGTCCAGCGCCTTCATCTTCTCGGCGTTGTTGCGGAAGACCGATCGCACCGCGCTGTTCAGCGCGTTGCGGAAGCGTTCGCCCTCGTCGTCACCCAGTCGCGCGACCACCATCGGCGCGTTCTTCGCCGGCACAAGATAGGTGATGCTCACATCCACCGGGAACTGGAAGCCGTCGCTCGTGATGACCGTGATCTCTCGCTCGTCGTTGGTGGCGACGAACTTCTGCTGCCCCTTCTCGCTCTGCTGGTTCTGCGAACTGATCTGCAGATTCGCCGAGTGCTCGGCGGTGTAGTGCGCCGGCATCTCCGTCGTCCACAACTCCGTTACCGTGAACGCATCGGTGTTCAGCGCATACTTGCCCGGCGGCAGCGGCTCGGCCAAGATGCCCATCTCTCCGGCGCGCGCCAGTCGCACGATCTGGTCCTCCGGCACGTTCTCGCCGTCCTTCACTTCCGTCAACGCCGCTCCCACCATCCGCACCCGCAGCGTCGGCGGCGTGCCGAAGTTGCTCTTGAGCACCGCCACCTCGCCCGCCAGCACTTCCGTCTGCGCCACGGTGCGCACGCGGAACAACTTGGTGTTCAGTCGATACGTGCCCGGCGTCAGCACCGCCGTCTGCTTGCCCTTGAAGCCCTTGCCCGCGGTCAGGAAGTGCCGCGCGTCCAGCATCTGCTGAAACTCGGCCTGCGAGAACTCCGGCGCGAAAAGCTGGTTCACCGGCATCGGAATGCCGTCGGACGTTTCGATCAGCCCCACCTCGTCCGCCTTGATCTGCGTGAGTTCCTCGCTCGCGACGCTGTACACCCCAGGCCAATAGCCAAAGTGCCACCCCGGCGGCAGCACATCCGCCTGCACGCCCATCTCGCCGTCGGTCGCGATGATCTTGCCGTCCTTGAGCGACGAACCCATGATGTTCTTGGTGACGATGCCCACCTCGTTGGGACCGACATACGCCGTCGACGACCCCAGCAGGCCGATGATGAAAATCGCCAGCGCGAGAATCGCGCCGATGCCACGCAGGGCGGCGGGGAGTTTCACCGACGCGACCAGCACCGCGAACGCCAGAACGACCGCGGCAATCAGCACACCCATACCCATGACTGTTCCTCCTCGATTCTCCGTCACCCGATCCGATGACCCGGCTCATCGCTCGCGGGACGTGACCACGAGCCGCGACACGGCCCTCACTTGCTTGTTCGGAAAACCCGCTCTTGCATTGCCCGACCCTACCATCTTCTCCCCACCCGCGGAGGATACCTGAGATGAACTGGATTCGCGTTTGTGACGCCTTCAAGTCCCCCGTCAACACCCCTGTCACCATCAAGGGCTGGGTCCGCTCCAATCGCGACTCCAAGGCCGACGGCGGGCTCTGCTTCGTCGCCGTCTCCGACGGCACCTGCTTCGACCCCATCCAGGTCGTCGCCAAGGCCCAGGGTGACCACACCCTCGCCAACTTCGCGCACGTTCAGAAACTCACCACCGGCTGCTCCGTCGAAGTCGACGGCGTGCTCGTCGCCAGCCAGGGCAAGGGCCAGGCCGTCGAGGTCCTCGCCAAAGCCGTCCGCATCGTCGGCGAGGTCGAGAACCCCGACACCTACCCCGTCAGCAACAAGCGCCACACGTTCGAGTACCTGCGCGAGCAGGCCCACCTGCGCGTCCGCACCAACACCTTTGGCGCGGTCGCCCGCGTGCGCCACACGCTGAGCATGGCCGTACACCGCTTCTTCCACGAACGCGGCTTCTACTACGTCCACACGCCGATCGTCACCGCCAGCGACTGCGAAGGCGCGGGGCAGATGTTCCGCGTCAGCACCCTCGACATGGTGAATCCGCCGCGGGTGCAAGGCGGCACGCCCGTCGATTTCTCCCAGGATTTCTTCGGCAAGGAAGCCCACCTCACCGTGAGCGGCCAACTCAACGTCGAAACCTACTGCTGCGCTCTCAGCAACGTCTACACCTTCGGACCCACCTTCCGCGCCGAGAACAGCAACACCAGCCGCCACCTCGCCGAGTTCTGGATGATCGAGCCCGAGATGGCGTTCTGCGACCTGATGCGCGACAGCCAGATCGCCGAGGACTTCATCAAGTATCTCATCAACGCCGTGCTGACCGAACGCCCCGACGACATGAAGTTCTTCGACGAACGCATCGAGCAGGGCCTGCTCCAGCGCCTCCGCGACGTGCTTGAAAAACCTTTCCGCCGCCTGCCGTACACCGAGGCGATCACGATCCTCGAATCCGCGATCGCGGGCGGCAAGAAGTTCGAGTATCCCGTCAAGTGGGGCACCGACCTGCAGAGCGAGCACGAACGCTTCCTCACCGAGGAGCACTTCAAGCAGCCCGTCATCCTGATGAACTACCCCAAGCAGATCAAGGCGTTCTATATGCGCCTCAACGACCACGGCACCGACGGCGCGCCCGGCGACACCGTCGCCGCCATGGACGTGCTCGTGCCCAAGATCGGCGAGATCATCGGCGGCAGCCAGCGCGAGGAACGCCTCGACGTCCTCGATCGCCGCATCGAAGAAATGAAACTGCCCGCCAAGGAGTACTGGTGGTACCGCGACCTGCGCCGCTACGGCACCGTGCCGCACGCGGGTTTCGGGCTCGGCTTCGAACGCGCGATGATGTTCCTGACGGGCATGCAGAACATCCGCGATGTGATCCCGTTCCCGCGTGCCCCGAAGCAGGCGGAGTTTTGATGCCTCTCACGATCGAACAACCAGCGAAGTTGGCGGCAGACCAGCGCTGTGTCTTCGACGCACTTTGCGGGACTGTAAACGATCGCCGCGCAGATGATGACTACGACGCGATCCCAAGGGCCGATGGGGGCAGGATCATCAGCGTTGATCTCGCGAGGTTTCTTGCACCAGAGTTCAGTACGTGGGACGGGCGCCTTCGCCACACGCCGTCCACGGGAAGCCCGGCTGGAGCATACGCGCACGATCGACTCCTGCGTGAGTTGCGCAGACGCGGAAAGCGGCGATCCTTGTTGATCACGGCGGGCGGAGCGGGGTCAGGCAAGACCACGATGCTCGGCGAGGTCGCCAAGGCGGCAGACCTCGTGTTCGACAACCAGTTTCGTGACGTCGAACGCGCTCGTCAGATTTTGGAGACGGCTCTCCGCTCGAATTGGTTGGTCAACGTTGTCTATGTACACCGTCCGCTGCTTGATGTCTCTTTGGCGGTGATCGAACGCAGCCAGCGGACCGGTAGGTGGAATAGCTTGGCGAGTCTTTTCAAGATGCACTGCAGCGCTCAGTCCGCGATTCTGTCGCTGCGTGGAGAGTTCTTGCAAAAAGGTGTCACCTTCGTTGCGAAGTTCAACGTCTCCGAGCGTGCGGCCAATACGACGCCGTTTCAACACAAAAAGGGCGATCGCGTTCTCTTCAAGGAATTGAAGCCCGAAGGGCGATATCATCTCGGAAATGCCGAAGAAGCTGGGAAAAAAATCGCCCAAGTCCTCCAAACCGCGATCCAAAACAACACCATCTGCCGCGAAGTCGCGGAAATCATCGGCAAAGAAGTCCCGTGAAAGCGTGGACTTTGACGCCGAGGAAGGTCCGACTCCCGCCTGGGCTCAGAAGCAACTTGACCTGATGTCCAAAGCCCTCCGCGAACACGGCCGCAAGCGAGGCCGCACGCTCAAGGTCTTCCCAGGCCTCGACAACACCGGCGCGTAAAGCTCGCCGTCCGTCCATCCCCCCACGCACAGTCCGTGCGGTGATCCGAAAAACAACAAAGCCAAGCGATTCCTCGCTCGGCTCTAATTCATACGGAACGCCGGTCAATCTCGGGCGTGCCTTCAGTGGCCCGGATCTCCAAGCCGGGCCGAAAATCGCCTGTGTTCATGGGCCCGGCGGCCCGCCCCGGGGGTTCAGGCCACCACGAGACGCCTCCATTTGCACGGCGATCCGGATGACGTTCTGACTCTTGACTCCGTGACTTTCTCGTCCGCCTTCGCACGCCGTCTCTTCGGAACGTCGTCTCTTCCCCCGCACTTCTCCTCCTATGTCCACGTTTGCGCGCGCAAAAGTGCGCGCAAAACCCACTCCCCGCGAAAATCTTCAAGATTTTCTTTTGCCGAGAATCACAGCCTTAAACCCACTTCCACCGCCGCGCATGTCCACGTTTGCGCGCGCTTTCGTGGGCGCGACCCGTCTCTATAGATGACCCTCCGCGCACCCAATCCGCCCCGTCCCCCGGTTATCAGACCTCCCCGCCTCAAGTCGCGCCGTCAAACGCCGATAACCGACACGCGTCTCCGCGCGTGCCGTGGGCGGCATCCGGCGACGCACTGCCACCCGATCCGGGTGGCACTCGGGAGTTCTCTCGTGCGCGTCCTCAGAGGCGAAACCGTGGCCGCGACGCTCGGGCTCATGCTCGGCGCGGTCCTGCTTGTCGTGCTGGCCGCGTCCTCCTTCTGGACGCTCTTCACGGCCAGTGATTCCCTCACCGCCGCCCGTCGTGATCGACTCGCCGCCACCAGCGAACTCCTCGCCCAGGCCGCCGAATCGCAACTCGCCGTCGGCGAAATCACCGCGCTGCGACGCCTCCTCGCCGACACCGCCCGCGCCACCGACCTTGATGAACTCCGCATCATCCTCCCCGGCGGCGGCGTCATCGCCGATGCCGACCCTTCGCGCGTCACGCTCCCGCGCTTCAGCGGCAACTGGCCCGAGGGCACGCTCGAACCCGCCCAATCCACCGCCGACGACAACGCTGTCCGCATCGTCACCCAACTCAGCATTCCCGGCAAGGGCGAGGCTCGCCTCATCCTCGGCGGCAGCATCCGCCACGAACCATGGGGCACGTGGCAAGTCCGCGCCGGTCTCGGCGCCATCGCCGTCATCGGTTTCAGCGGCCTGCTCTTCACCTATCGCCTCATCCGCACGCGACTCAAGGCCCTCACCGCCGTCGGCGAAGCCCTCACCGCCGCGGGCGATGGCGAACGCTCCATCGAAGTGCTCCGCGTCGAATCCGCGTTCGGCCCGGCCGCCTCCGCGTGGAACACCATCCTCGACGAACGCGAAACCCTTCGCCGCGAAGCCGAAACCGCCGCGGCCCTCGCCAAGTCCGGCGGCAGTGGCGGCGGCGTCGACCGCGACATCCGCAACGCCTGCGACGCCCTCTGGCTCGGCCTTGTCATGACCGATGCCAACATGCGCATCACCTACGCCAACGGCGCGGCGGGCGTCCTCATGGGCAAGAAACGCGAAGAACTCGAAGGCACGCCCTTCGCCGACGCCGCTCCGCTCGGCGGCAACGCCGAGATCGTCAAAGGCGTCGCCGGCGGCACGCTCCGCAAGCGCGAATCCTTCGAAATCAAAACCAGCGACAACGGCGTACTCCGCTTCGGCTGCCGCGCCGTCCGCCGCGAGGACGCCTCCACCGCCGTCATCATCATCGAAGACGTCACGCAGCAGAAGGCCGCCGACGAAGCCCGCAACTCGCTGGTCTCGCAAGCGACGCACGAACTCCGCACGCCGCTCACCAACATCAGGCTCTACATCGAAGCCCTGCTCGATCAGCAGGAAGACGACCAGGAGTCGCGCCTCAAATGCATCAATGTCATCGCACAGGAGGCGCGTCGCCTTGAACGCATCGTCGGCGACATGCTCAGCGTCGCCGAGATCGAGGCCGGCACGCTCACGATCAAGAACGGCGAAGTGCGGCTCGCCCCGCTCTTTGACGAACTCCGCGCCGACTTCGAGGCCCAGGCCCAGGACAAGGAAATCGCGCTCACGTTTGATCTGCCCCCCAAGTGGCCGACGCTCATGGGTGATCGCGACAAACTCACGCTCGCGCTGCACAACCTGGTCGGCAACGCCCTCAAGTACACACCCGCGGGCGGGCGCGTCGGCGTCCGCGTCGACATCCGCACCGAGTCCGGCAAGGGCGACGCCCTCGTCGTCGACGTCTCCGACAACGGCATCGGCATCAAGCCCGACGAGCACGAACTCATCTTCGAACGCTTCTATCGCGCCAAGGACAACCGCATCGGTTCCATCACCGGCTCGGGGCTGGGACTCGCCCTTGCCCGCCAGATCGCCCGCCAGCACGGCGGCGACATCACCCTCGCCAGCGAACTGGACAAGGGCAGCACCTTCACCATGAGCGTGCCCGTCGGTGTGAGCACCTCCGCCGCCAACGCCGTCACACGCAAGGCCGCCTAACGGAGACGCGCAATGGACATCGTCGAACAGCGACAAGGCGCGGTCACGATCGTCAAGCCGCTCGGCCCGCTCGTGCAGGGCGACGCCGATCAGTTTGGGCGCGCGGTCAAGGACGTCATGCAGCGCAGCCTCGGGCGCTTCGTCATCGACGCCAGCGCGGTCGCCTTCGTCGACAGCCGCGGGCTTGAAGTGCTGCTGGACGCCACCGAAGCCCTCGCCGCCGGCGGCGGCACGCTCCGCATGTGCGGCACCAACGACACCCTCCGCGAAATCCTCGACCTCACCGAGATCGGCAGCCAGTGCGAGCACTTCGACGAGATCAACAGCGCGGTCCGCAGTTTCCTGTCTTGAGTCGGCCGGAGCGCAACGAGCCACAGCAGAAAGAGATGGTTTGATCGGTGTCTGACACGCCCGAGACCAACCCGACGCCCGACTCGCCACTCGACGCTGGCGCGGATGCGCCGCGCGCGGAGATATCGGGTCCGGGGGCGGCCGCGGGGGTGTGGGGCAAGCGCATCCGCCTGGGCGATGCGCTCGTCGCCGAGGGGTGCCTCACCAAGGAGCAACTCGATCGCGCCCTCATCGAGCAGAAGCGATCCAATCGCATGCTCGGCGAACTGCTCGTCGAGCAGGGCATCATCGGCAACGCCGCGCTCGTCAAAGTTGTCGCCAAGTGCCTGGGCGTCAAGGGCTGCATCCTCCGCCACGGCCTCATCGACCCGCCGCTGCTCAAACTCGTCGGCGATGAAGAGGCCGAGCGACTCAAGGCGATCCCGATGTTCAAGGTGCGCGACACCCTGACCATCGCCATGGCCGAGCCGCAGAGCCTGCCCACCATCGACCGGCTCCGCCAACTCACCGGTCTGCGCATCAACCCGGTGCTCGCGCTGGAAGCGAACATCCTCGAGTTCATCCGCAAGTATCGCGGCGGCGATGTCGACGTCGACGCCTTCCTCACCAGCCTCGCCGAGTCGGATGTCGAAGTCGTCGAGCGCGAGAACGTCGATGAAGGCCCGGCGACGGACCTGGACCAGATGGTCGCGGGCAGCCCGATCATCAACCTCGTCAACGTCGCGTTCCTCACCGCCGTCAAGGACAAGGCCAGCGACATCCACATCGAGCCCGACAAGAAGGGCACGCGGATCCGCTATCGCATCGACGGCGTGCTGCGCGACCTGATGAAGCCGCCGCCGGGCATGCACGCCGCGATCGTCAGCCGCGTGAAGGTGATCGGCAAGATGGACATCGCCGAGAAGCGCCTGCCGCAGGAAGGGCGCGTGCGGATTGTCGCCGAAGGGCGCGAGATCGATTTGCGTGTGAGCGCGATGCCGACGCTGCTGGGCGAGAAGATCGTGGTGCGCATCCTCGACAAGGCCAACCTGCGCGTGCGCATGGAAGACCTGGGCTTCCGTTCCGACGCGCTCGTCACCTTCAAGCGCGTGCTCGAGCAGCCGCACGGCCTCGCCCTCGTCACCGGGCCGACGGGCTCGGGCAAGACGACGACGCTCTACTCCGCGCTTGATCTCTTGCGCAGCCCCGAGGTGAACATCCTCACGGTTGAAGACCCCGTCGAGTATCAACTCGACTTGGTGAACCAGATTCAGGTCAACGAGCCCATCGGCCTGACGTTCGCCCGCGCTCTGCGATCGATCCTGCGCCAAGACCCCGACGTCATCATGGTCGGCGAAATCCGCGACGTGGAGACCGCGCGGGTCGCGGTGCAGGCCGCGCTCACCGGCCACCTCGTGCTCGCGACGCTGCACACCAACGACGCGCCGGGCGCGGTGGCGCGACTCGTCGACATGGACATCGAGCCGTACCTGCTCTCGGCGGCGTTCAACGGCGCGGTCGCCCAGCGACTCACGCGCACGCTCTGCCATCACTGCTCCAGCAAGTACTACCCGCCGCGTCAGGTGCTCGAAGATGCGGGCTTGCTTGATAAGGAAGGCACGCCCTTCAAGAAGGGCGGCGGCTGCCAGCACTGCCACGACAGCGGCTTCCAAGGGCGCATCGGCGTCTATGAAGTCATGGAAGTCACGCCCGAAATCCGGCGCATGATCCACCACGGCACGCCGATGCACGAGATCCGCGAGCAGTTCCGTCGTGGCGGCGGTCTCACGCTGCGCGAAGAGGGCGTGCTGCTCGCGATCGCGGGCAAGACCAGTCTCGAAGAAATCCTGCGCGTCACCTCGACCGACGAATCGCTGGATGAACCGCTGGACTCCGCCGGCCACGCCAAGCCCAAGCCCGACGCCGCGCAGACTGAGCGCACTTTGTCTCCTGACCGCAAGGAGGCGGCGTGAAGTTCACCTACAAAGCCTTCGATCGCGCGGGGCGCGGCGTGAGCGACGTGGTCGACGCCGCAACCGCCGCGGACGCGTCGGATGTACTGCGCAAGCGCGGGTTGTTCGTCTCGGAGATTCGTGAGGCCCGGGCCGGGGCCGCCGTGCCCAGCACCGAGAAGCGCAGTCCGATCCTGGGCGGGAACAAGCGCCTGAAGTTCGTCGCCAACTTCGCGAGGCAGATGACCGTGCTCGTCGGCACCGGCACCACCGTCGTCGAAGCGATGCAGTCGCTCGAACAACAAGCGACCGACGAGGACTGGAAGAGAGTCCTCAGCGGGATGCGTCGGCGACTGGAAGAAGGCGAGACGCTGTCGAGCGCGATGGAGGCCCATCCGCACTACTTCGACGCCGTCTGCCGCAGTTTGATCGCCGCGGGCGAGAGCGGCGGCAAACTCGACGCGATGCTGGAGCGACTCAGTGCGTTGACGCGCCAGCAGGTGAAGATCCGCACGCAGGTCTCGGGCGCGCTGGTGTATCCGGCGCTGCTCTCGTGTGTCGGCGTCGCGGTGATGACGCTGATGATCGGCTTTGTCCTGCCGCGATTCGAAGGTCTGTTCAAGACGCTTGATGCCCCGCTGCCGCCAACCACCAAGATGCTCATGGACCTTTCGAAACTGCTCTCGATGCACTGGCCTTGGTTCCTGGGCTGCCTCGTCGCGGGTGGTGTCGGCGTGTTCTTCTGGCTCACCAGCGGCGCGGGTCGCGTGCTGGTGGACAAGATCATGGTGCGGTTGCCCCAGGTCGGCGATGTGACGCGCTCGTTCGCCACGGCGCGCATCATTCGCGTGCTGGGTGTGCTCATCGAGGGCAAGGTCCCGATGCTTGACGCGCTGCGACTCACCAAGGCCGCGTCCGGCAACTCGCTGTATGCCGCGCTGCTGGAAAGGTCAGAAGACATCGTCACCCGCGGCGAATCGCTGAGCGCGGCATGGGGCAGCAGCGATCTCATCCGTGGCGGCGTCGTCGAAGCCCTCCGCAGCGGCGAGCGCACCGGGCAGATCGCGCCCGTGCTGCTCAACATGGCCGACTTCATGGACGAGGACAATGAAGTGCTCGTCAAAACGCTGACGGGGATCATCGAGCCGGTGATCCTCATCGCGATGGGCATCGGCGTGGGTCTCGTCGCGATCAGCATGTTCCTGCCGTTGTTTGATCTGACCGCCATGCAGGGCGGAGGTGCGCCGTGACGATCTCGCTTTCCAACATTTCCATCGGCGCGGGCGGGTGGAGCCCGATCGGCGTCGACTTCGGCCAACGCACGGTGAAGGCGGCCCAGTGTCGTCGCGTGCGCGGCGGTTGGCGACTGGTGCGGGCCGTGAGCATTCCGCGGGCCGAGCGCACGGTGCTGCCCACGCCGCTCGAGTGCGCACGTCTTGCGGGCGTGCTGTATCGGCGCGGATTTGAGGGGACGGGTGTGGTGCTGGCCGCGCCTGTGAACGCGACGCTGACGTCGATCATGGACCTGCCGCCGCGCGGGTCGGGCGCGCCGGTGGACACGATCGCGAAGATGGAACTGGCCCGTGCCCACAAGCGCGACGCGGGAACGCTTGAAGTGGCATGGTGGGAGTTGCCCGACCCGGCACGCCCGGGCGGCACGCGCGCCAGCGATGGTGTGGCGGCGATGGCCGTGGGCATGACGCACGAGCACGCGAATGCGTTGCTCGACTCGATGCGGGCCGCGGGTTTGAACGTTGTCGCGATCGAGCCGCTGCCGATGGCGCTGGCGCGGGCCGTGCTGCCGCTGTGCGCCGGCGCGGGCGGGGGGCTGAGCGCGATCGTCGATGTCGGCTGGTCGGCGGCCACGGTGTCGCTCATCCACGGGACGACGCTTATCTATACCCGCGCGGTCGAAGAAGCCGGGCTGAAGAAGTTTTATGAGCGGGCGTTGCCGCGACTGGGCTTGGACGAAGCGAGGCTGGATCGGCTGCTGGCCGAGTCGGAGAACATCAAGACGTCGGAGCGGCGCGGCATCGATCGCGAAGTGCATTCGCAACTCGAAGCCTACGCGGAGACTTTGTCGCGCGAACTGCGGGCGTCGCTGACGTACGCGGGGCATCGGTATCCCGGCGTCGCACGCGGCTCGCTGATGCTTGTCGGCGGCGGGGCCGAACTCGCCGGGCTGGCGCAGCATGTGGGCGCGGCGATCGACGCGACGGCGACACCGATCGCGCCCGCGATGCTCGCGAAAGAGTGCGATCCCTCGTTGGTGATGCGCGGCGCGGGAGCGCTGTGCGGGGTGGCCGCGCTCACAACGCATCCGGGAGAGAGGGTGGGCGCGTGCGCCGAGCAACACATCCAGCAGCAGTGGGGGAGGGCGGCATGAACAGCGTGAATCTCATCCCGGCCGCGCGACGGGCGGCGGCGGCCCGCGAGCGTCGCATTCGCGGTTGGGGCGTGACCGGTTCGCTCTATGCACTCGTGTTGCTGGGCGTGTGCGCGGCGATGGCCGCCGACTCGGGCGAAGTGCGCCAGGCCGCCGAGGCCGCGTTGCGGGCTCAGCAGCGACTGGAGAAAGTCGATCAAGACCTGACGAAAGCCAAGAGCGGGCTGAGCGCGACGCGGGCGCAACTTGAGGCGGCGCGTGCCGTCGGCAAGCATCCGGATTGGAGTCGCTTGCTCGCCTCGCTCGCGACGCTGAAGGGCGAGCGCGTGGTGCTGACGATGTGCGAAGTGACGAGCAGCGGCGTCGCGCCCGAGGGCGATGGCAAGAGCGACGCGAAGGCGGACGCGACGAAAGCGCGGAGTTACACGCTGCGCGTCGCGGGACTGGCGGAGGAGGCGAAGGACGCCTCGGCGTTTGTGGCCGCGCTTGAGGCATCGCAGGTGTTTGATGAAGTGCTGCTGCAGGAGGCGAAGGCAGCGCGCTTCAACGATCGCGATGTCGTGACCTTCCGCGTTGGCGCGGTGTTGCGCGAGGGTCGGGAGGAGAGGCGATGAGTCTGGGATTCAATCTCGGCGGCGGCCTGGCGCGATCGGGCGTGTGGACGATCGACGCGACGGCCATCGCGTGTCTCGCGGGCGCGACGGCGATCGCGTACTTTGCGGGCGTGCGGCCCATGGCGCAGGCGAAGGACGCGACCCGCGAGCAGTTTGCCGTCGCCCGGCAGATGGACCAGCAGCGCGATGAGCGCGAGCGCGCGCTGCACGCGGCGAACACCGAGCAGACCAAGCTCGCGGCGGAGCGTGACGAGATCGGGCTAACGCTCGAGCCCGAGAACAGCATCAACCGGCGCATGGCGCGATTGACCGAACTCGCGGAGCGGGCGGGGCTCAAAGTGACGCAGTTGACGCCGAGCAAAGCGGTGCAGGGCAAGCGATCGCGCATGGTGCCGATCGCGGTCGCGGGGCGCGGGACGTATCCGCAGGCGGCGGCGTTCCTTGCGCTGGTGCACGAGCAGATGCGCGACACCGCGGTGGCGCGGCTGGCGATGGCGTCGACGCCCGAGAATGTCGACCAGCCGGCGGACTGTGCCGTGCAACTGATCTGGCACGCGACGGCGAACGATGGCCCGACGGACGCAACGAAGAGTACCGGCAATGCCGGAAATGCAGGCGGTGTGGCCAATGCCGGCGAGACCGATCAATCCGACGACGTGCGCAAGAAGTGAGCGAACCCGCGCGGCACCTGCTTGCATTCGGGTGATTTGTTTTGTGTAGTTGGTTCGTGGGAATCACCAACCAACGCAAACTCTCGATCGCCGTGCTCGCCCTCGCAGGAGGCGCGCTGATCGTCGACAAGATGTTCCTGGGCGCGACGGGCCCCGCCGCGGCACGCGCGGACGAGGTCGCGGTCCAGGTGGAGACGACGGCGGCGGCACCGGCGCGGTCGCAGCCCGCGCAGCCGACGGTCGCCAAGCGACTGGAGCGTCTGGCCCCGCACGGCGGCGAAGTCGGCGATGCCTTCGCGGTGCCCGCCGCGTGGCGCAAGGTCGCGGTGAAGGCGGCGGAGCAAGGTCCGAACATCGACACGCCTGCGGCGGCCTTTGCGAAGGAGCATCACATCGCGGCGATCATGCGCGGGGGGCAAGACCCGGCGCGGGCGATGGTCAACGGCAAGATCGTCTCGCTGGGGGACAGCATCGACGGGGGCACTCTGGTCGAGGTGAACGATCAGGGCGCGGTGTTTGAGGTGGGCGGCGTGCGGGTCTTGATCGCGCTGCGGCCTGAGGTGAAGGGGCGCGAGGGCGTGGTGCGTCGTGCCGCCGGTAGCGATGGTGAGGGTTCTGCGGCCCAGCCGACGAAGTAGGCGGCGTGCTGGTCTGAAGCGCGGGCCGGGACGCGCCGATATCCACGAGGAACGCGGGGCGATCGCCTCGCACTCGGGGATAGAAGCTCAAACCGGAGATCGCACATGTTCGCCGCCTTCCGCCGTCGCGCGTTCAGCCTGATTGAACTTGTCATTGTCGTGGTGATCATCGGGATCATCGGCGCGATCGCGATTCCGCGGATGAGCCGCGGCGCGGAAGGTGCCGCCGACTCGGCCGTGAAGGCCAACATCGCGGTGCTGCGCAACGCGGTCGACCTCTACAAGACCGAGCAGGGTTCGTATCCGACGGTCGCGAAGTTCGTGGACCAGTTGACGACCTACACCGATGGCAACGGCGACACGCAGGCCACGAAGGACACGACGTTTGTCTACGGCCCGTACCTCCGCGCGGTTCCGCCGCTGCCTGTTGGGCCGCAGAAGGGCCTGACGAAGGTCGCGGGCTCGGCGGCCGCGGACGTGGGCTGGGTCTACAACGAGACGACGGGCGCGATCACGCCCAACACGGGCACGCTGGCGGACGCCAAGGGCGTGAAGTACACGGACTATTGAGGAGCGGGCGGGTCTGCGGCGGTGGTGACATCGCAGCAGTCTCAGGCCCAGGGCCAGCAGGCGTCGCAGGGTTCGCAGTTGGCGGATTGACGCGTGCGAACTGCGGGCGACCGGCGGGCCTGACGATGTGAGACTTCGGGGCTCGCCATGCGACTGATGATGAACCGCCGCCCGGTTGACCGCTTTCGAGCCGCGTGCTCGGGGGCCGTCGGTCGGGCGGCGTTCTCGTTGATCGAACTGGTGATCGTGCTGGTGATTGTCGCGATGCTGGCGGCGATCGCGGTGCCGCGGTATGGACAGAGCCAGGCGCGGTATCGCGCCGACGCGGCGGCGGCGCGTGTGGCGACGGACCTGCAGCGGGCGCGGGACACCGCGCGAGCCACGAGCGGGTCGCAGTTGTTCATGCTTTCGGGGCGGCACACATACGCCTTCGGCCCCAGCGAGCGGGCGGCTTCGACGGTGGATCTGTCGGGCGAGCCGTACGGCGTGCAGACTGTGGGGGGCGATCTGGGGACGGAGGATGTGACGTTCGACGCGTTCGGAAAGCCGAGCGGCGCGACGTGGTTCTACCTCGGTCTGGGTGATGAATGGCGACGGATTGATGTGGATGCCGGGGGCGTCGTGAAGGTGAGCCGCGCGACGCGCGTGCAGGCGGGCGTGACGAGCACGACGGCGACGGGCAAGGACATCAGCACGGGCGGCTCGACTGGACTGGCGGACGACTGACTGACGTCATCATGCAGCAGACTTCAACTCCAACGAGCGACTTGGCCGGGCGATGCGAGCATCGTGGGTGGTCCCGCGGGTTCACACTGATCGAAGTGGTTCTCGCGCTGAGCGTGCTCGGCATCGTGCTGACCGCGCTGGGCTCGGTGCTGACGCTCTCGCTGCGCGCGCTCCCAAACCGCGGCGACGCGAGCGAGCAGCCGCTGATCGTGGCGCGAGTGCTCGAGCAGATGTCCGACGACATCCAGAGCGCCAAGCGCATCACCGGCACGAGCACCACGCTCACGCTTTCCATCCCCGATCGCGACGCGGACTCCGAGGACGAGAGCGTCGAATACTCCTGGAGCGGTTCGCGGGGCGACCCGTTTCTGCGCCGCGAGAACGGCGGCACATGGATCACGCTGATCGACAGCCTCTCGAAGGCCGCGTTCAACGTCGAGCGCTTCGCGTCGCAACTCGACGGCAGTACGGCGTTGGTCGACGGCAGCGAGCAGATTCTGTCGGCGTGGGAGACTGGCGCGACCGCGAGTTACTCGCTGGGCACGACGATGTGGGCGGCCCAGACCGTCATGCCCGTGCTGCCCGCGGACGCGGTGGCGTGGAAGCCCACCCGCATCGAGATCAACGTGCGCAGCGTGACGCCCATCGACGGCGTGGTGGTGGTGGATATCCGCGTGCCCAACGCCGACGGCACGCCCAGCGCGACCAGTCTGCTCACGGCGTCCGTCAATGAGTCCGCGATGACGTCGAGTTTCGCGTGGTACACGGTCTCGCTGAGCGGCATGTCGTCGCTGTCGCCGACGAGCGGGATCAGCGTGGTATTCCGCACCAATGGCAGCGGCGTGGTTGCGGGCCGAATGCAAGGGTTGACGACGGGCGTGGCCTCGCCCGGGATGATGGCGACGTCGGCCAACGGCGGCGCGTTGTGGTCGCCATTCAGTGATGGTGCGATCTACCACCGCCTCTGGGGCATCGTCACGCGACCGACCACGGCCACTTCCGCTGTTGATCGTGCGAGGAGCGTGACCATCGCGCTGACGCCGATGAACAGCCGCGCGTTTTCAACCCGCGTCTACACGGTTGGCAACCCGGAGGCTCAGTGAGACTTATGGCTCATCACCATCGAGAGCGGATGTGGTGGCCCGGATCGTCGAGCAGGGTCGAATATCGCGAACTGTCTGCGGCACAACGGCCCGGCCCGGAGGTTCGGGCCCACCCCGGAGACGCTCGTGCAACGATGCGTCGCGGGATCTCGCTGATCGAGGCGGCGGTGTGTGTCGCAATTGTGGGCGGGCTGGCGGCTGCCGCCGTGAACGCCGCCGGGCAGACCGCGCGGGCGCGCGAAGCGGCGGCGGATCGGGCCCAGGGGATCGCTCTGGCTTCGGAACTGATGAACGAGATCCGCGCGAAGAAGCACAACGTGGGCACCGCGTTGCTGGCGTCGTTGTTGACGAGCGTTGTCGGGCAGTCGCGGGCGAGTTTCGACGAAGTGTCGGACTATGACGGATTCGTCGATTCGCCGCCGACGGACGCGAGCGGGAGCGAGATCGCAAACCGTGAGTGGTCGCGCAGCGTGAAGGTGACGTTCGTCGACGCCGCCGACCCGGAGCGGACATCGCTGCTGGATACGGGCGTGCGGCGGATCAATGTGACGATCACGAAGAATCGGCGCACGATTGCCACGCTGAGCGCGCTTCGCACCGCCGCGGGCGAGGGTGAACCGCGATGAGGACAGCGATTCATGCATTCCGCGGGCGTGCGCAAGGACTCGCAGGAGGACGGACTTCCGGCCCGGCTCGGAGATCCGGGCCACCGCGGAGCTCGCGCCGGCGCGGGTCGGCGTACATCATCGTGCTGGCGACGGTCGTGCTGGTGAGCATCGCGGGTGTCGCGGGTGTGTTGGCGGTGCGCGAGCAACGGGCCGCCGTCGAGACCGCCGTCGATGTCGAGAAGGCGCGGATGATCGCGCAGTCGGGCCTGGAACTGGCGGAATCGCGCCTGCAGAACACCAGTGCCTGGCGCACCGGCATTGCGAGCGGCAAACTGATCTCCGATCAGCCCTTCGCCAGCGGCACGTTCTCGGTGCTGGCGACCGATCCGGTCGATGATGACCTGACCGACTCGACGCAGGACGACCTCGTGCTGGCGGCGCGCGGCGTGCATGGCAGCGCGACACAGATTTACCGCGCTCGGTTCAAACCGACGACCAGCGCCTACGACTCGCTGAGCGTGTCCGCCTACGCGGGCACCAACATCTTGTTCTCTTCGTGTACGCTCCGCGCCTATGGCATCGTCGGCTGCGGCGGAACGGCAGCGGCGGTGACGTCAAATATCTATGCCGACGTCGAAGCGGGCGTGCTCGCCGGCGGAACGACCTATCGCCAGAGCGTCAAGAGCCTTGCCGCCACGCGCACCGTGCCCAGTGCCGCGGACGCGCTCGCCCCATATCTTGCGATGGGAACAGAGATCAATCATTCGTCACTTCCGAACGGCGGGGAGATCAAGGATCTCGTGCTGGGGCCAGGAGTGAATCCCTTCGGTGATGTGAACGCGGCGGGCGTGTACTACATCAACTGCGGGAATCAGTCCGTCACCATTCGCGACGCGCGAATCTCGGGAACACTCGTGCTGGTCAACGCTGGATCGGGGTCAAAGGTGTACAACTCCGCGTTGCTCGAGGCTTCGACGACCGGCTATCCCGCGCTTTTGGTCGATGGCGATTTCACCATCGCGCTCGATGCGTTCGATCTGACGGAGGGCTCTGCGAACATGAATCCCGCGGGCGTGCCGTATCGCGGCACCGCTGACAACGACAAAAACGACAAGTACCCGTCGATGATCAACGGGATGGTCTATGTGTCGGGCAATCTGACGATCGAACACTCATCCACGATCTATGGCCCGGTGCTGAGCCGCAAGGCAATGACGATCAGGGGCAGTCCGGTGTTGTACCCGGTGACGCCGAATCCGACGCCGCCGGGGTTTTCGAGTGCCGGCGGATTTGTCATGGTCTCGGGGTCGTTCACGCGATCGTCTGATTGAGTAGACTCGACGGTGCATGAGCGAGCCTGACGTGGTGGTGGACGACAATGCGCCCCTGTCCGCGACGCAGTGGAAGGCCCTGATCGCGGCGTGGCTGGGCTGGTGCTTCGACGGGCTGGACGGCTATCTCTATCTGCTCGTGGCGGGCCGGTTTGTGCGCCAGTTGCTGGAGCGGCACTCCGAAGGCCCGGTAGGCCATGAGGAAGTGCAGACCAAGGCCGCCCTGATCCAGTGTTTCTTTCTGGTGGGCTGGGCGGTGGGCGGGATGGTCTTTGGGCGGATCGGCGATCGCCTTGGCCGCACGCGAACACTGACATTGACCGTGCTGACGTATGCGGTCTTCACCGGGGCGGCGTTCTTCGCGGACACATGGTGGCACTTGCTCATCTTCCGGTTTGTGGCGGCGCTGGGCATCGGCGGTGAGTGGGCGGCGGGGTCGGCGCTGGTGGCCGAGAGCCTGCCGACGCGGCATCGCACCTGGGCGACGGCGACGTTGCAGAGCGGCTACATGGTCGGGTGCATCGCGGCGTCGTTCACGGCCAAGGCGATGGCGAACCTTGATCCGCACTGGGTGTTTGTCGTCGGCATTTTGCCCGCGTTCATCACGCTGTGGATCAGGAAGGCCGTGCCCGAGACCGAGGCGTGGAAGCACGCGGCGCATGAGGCTCCGCCGCCGGTGTGGGCGCTGTTCCATCGTGGGCTTCGACGCACGACGATTTTGATCACGCTGCTGGCGTCGATCGCGCTGACAACGGTGTGGTCGTTCTTGTATTTCGGGCCGGCGATCATCATGCAGTTGCCGGACTTGCAGAATCGCAGTGTCGCGGAGCGGCAGGTCTTGGCCGCCAACGCGTCGATCTTCTATCTGGTGGTCAACATCGTCGCGAACTACTTCGCGGCGTACCTCGCGAAGTGGCTGGGCCATCGTGCCGCGTTCGCGTTGATGATGGCGGCGGCGGCGGGGACGTTCTGGTTCGGGTTCCACCGGCCGATGACATCGGAGAGCATTTATCCGCTGTACGCGCTGACGGCGTTTTTCGCGTTGGGGCTGTTTGGGATATTTCCACTCTACATTCCGCCGCTGTTCCCGACGAAACTGCGGACGCTGGGTGCCGGGTTCACGTACAACGTCGGGCGACTGGTGAGCGCGGCGGGGGTCTTGGTGGGCGGCGAGATCACCGCCCGCGCGGGCGGACCGGCGGCGGCGGTCGCGTGGATCGGGCTCCTGTGCATCCCCGGGGCGATCATCGCGTGCTTTGTGCCGGAACTGCATCGACGCCCGAGAAGTGAAGTGGAATAAGGCGCTGCGGAGTGGTGGCGCGGGGTGTGGATCGCGTGTCGCCTACGCTTTTTCCGCGTGATTCTGCTCATCGACAACTACGACTCGTTCACATGGAACCTCGTGCAGCGGCTCGGCGAGATTGACCCCTCGCTCCAGCCGGGGCGGGATTTGATGGTGGTGCGCAACGACAAGATCAGGCCCGACGAGGTTGCGGGGCTCGACGGCGGGCGCGGGCCGTCGCACATTGTCATCTCGCCCGGGCCGTGTACGCCCAATGAGGCGGGTGTGAGCGGCGGCGTGATCAACGCCTACGCCGGGAAGATTCCGATTCTGGGTGTGTGCCTCGGGCATCAGTGCATGGCCGCGTTCAACGGGATGATCGTCGAGCGTCACGTCATTCAGATGCACGGCAAAACCAGCCCGATCCACCACGATGGCAAGGGACTCTTCGCGGGGTTGTCCAATCCGTTTGTCGCGACGCGGTATCACTCGCTGGTGGTGCGGCCCAGCAGCGTGCCCCCGCCGCCGGGCCCGGGAGAGGACGGGTGGCTCGTGACTGCCTGGGCGAGGGAAGATGATGGCCAGGGCGGCACGCGCCACGTCATCATGGGCATGCGCCGCATGTTCGCGGATGCGTCGAAGCAGCCGGTCGAGGGTGTGCAGTTCCACCCCGAGAGTTTCTTGACTGAAGAAGGGCCGCGATTGCTGGCGAACTTTTTGGCGATGGGCCCGCGCGGGCGCGTGGCGGACGCGGCTCGCGTGCTGGCGATCCGGTGAGCGCATAGGAGCCGCCGTGCGCCAGTACGCGGTTCCTCTGTCTTTGAAGGCCGCCGGGCTGTGCGGTGCCGTTCTTGCCGAACCAATCCACCCGGCCGCTTGCGCGGCTCGGCTCCTATCGCATCGTTTTTCGATCCCTGCCTCTCTCCTCGCAGCCAATGCAGATTCTGCGCGATCCGCCACGAACGGCGTGCGTACAGAGAGTCGTTGGGAATTCATGCGTGGTCGGCGGTCGCCTTGTGGCAAAGGCGGCACAAAGCCGATAAACCATGGAGACCCGGCGGTGCTCGCTTTGTCGCGCACCGATCGGATCGCATCGGACGCGATCTGCACGCGCCCGAGGCCGCCCGCGCCTGGGGCAAGGAGATTGGCCATGCCGGAAGATCGTCCTTCGTCGTTTTCCACGTCGTCGGCGGCATCGAGCGGCGGGAGCGTCGACCTCGCGGGCATCATCGACTCGCGACTCGATCGCAAGCGCTTCCAAGAGCACCACTGGTCGGGCACGTTCTGGGATTACCTCGACATCGCGATGAAGAACCCCGGCGCGTGCCGCAACGCGTACCAGCGGCTGTACGACGCCGTGGTCTCGTGCGGCAATGAGAAGTACCGGCTGTTCAAGAAGGAGTGCATCCGCTATCACTTCTTCTCCGACCCATTCGGCAACGGCGCGGACGGCATCTATGGCCTCGACTTCGCGCTGATGCAGTTGGTGGACGTGCTGCGTTCCGCCGCCGAGGGCTACGGCACCGACAAGCGCATTTTGCTGCTGCACGGCCCGGTCGGTTCGAGCAAGTCGACCATCGCGCGCCTGCTCAAGAAGGGGATTGAGGCGTATTCGCGCACGGATGACGGCGCGCTGTATTCGTTCAGTTGGATGCTCGATGAGAACTGCGGCGTGTCCGCCGCGGGCGTCGGGGCGCGGCAGGCGGTGATGAGCCACGAGTTCGCGTGCCCGATGCACGAAGACCCGCTGGTGCTGATCCCCAAGGAAGCGCGCAACGACATCGTCGCGAAACTCAACGAGCGTTACAAGCCCCAGTATCACAATGGCCGCCTGCGGATCACGGGAGAGCCCGACCCGTTCTGCCGCAAGATATTCGAAGACTTGATGACGTTCTACGGCGGCGACTTCAAGGCCGTGATGAACCATGTGAAGGTGCGGCGGATCGTGCTGAGCGAGAAGGATCGCGTGGGCATCGGCACCTTCCAGCCCAAGGACGAGAAGAACCAGGACTCGACCGAACTGACCGGCGACATCAACTATCGCAAGATCGCGATGTACGGCAGCGACAGCGATCCGCGGGCGTTCAACTTCGACGGCGAACTGAACATCGCCAACCGCGGCGTGTGCGAGTTCATCGAAGTGCTCAAGCTCGATGTGGCGTTCCTCTATGACCTGCTCGGCGCATCGCAGGAACACACGATCAAGCCCAAGAAGTTCGCGCAGACGTACATCGACGAGGTGATCGTCGGGCACACCAACGAGCCTGAATACAAGCGGCTGCAGAGCAACGAGATGATGGAGGCGTTCCGCGATCGCACCATCAAGATCGACGTGCCCTACAACATCCGCCTCGACGACGAGATCAAGATTTATCAGAAGGACTTCGGGGCCGATCGCATCAAGAACATCCACGTCGCGCCGCACACGCTGGAAGTGGCGGCGATGTGGGCGGTGCTGACGCGGCTCGACGAGCCGAAGAAGGCGGGGCTGTCGCTCCTGCAGAAGCTGAAACTCTACAACGGCAAGAGCATCCCCGGCTTCACCGAGGACAGCGTGAAGGAACTGAAGGAGGAGGCGCCGCGCGAGGGCATGAACGGCATCTCGCCGCGCTACATCCAGGACAAGATCAGCAACGCGCTGGTCAGTCGGCAGGCGTTGGAAGAGCGTTCGATCAATCCGTTCATGGTGATCAACGAGATCGAGGGTGGCCTGAGCCATCACTCGCTGATCAGCGATGAGAACCTGCGCAAGCGCTATCGCGAACTGCTCGCCGTGGTGAAGGAAGAGTACGAGGACATCATCAAGGGCGAGGTGCAGCGGGCCATCAGCGCTGACGAGGACGCCATCCGCCGCCTGTGCGCCAACTACATCGAGAATGTGCGGGCGTACACGCAGAAGGAGCGCGTCAAGAACCGCTACACGGGGCGCGACGAGGAGCCGGATGATCGTCTGATGCGTTCCATCGAAGAGAAGATTGAGATCCCCGAGAGCCGCAAGGATGACTTCCGCCAGGAGATCATGAACTACATCGGTGCCCTCGCCCTCGACGGCAAGAAGTTTGAGTACAACACCAACGCGCGGCTCTACCGTGCCCTGGAACTCAAACTTTTCGAGGATCAGCGCGACACCATCAAGCTCAAGAACCTCGTCAGCACCGTCGTCGATGACGAGACGCAGCAGAAAATCGACATCGTCAAGCAGCGCCTCATCAAGCAGTTTGGGTACAACGAGACGAGTGCGACCGACGTGCTGAACTACGTCGCGAGCATCTTCGCGAGAGGCGACAGCAAGAGCAGGTGAACTTCACGACCGAGTGGCCGTCCAGTGAAGCGTGCCCCCGCCACCCGACCCCGGCACCGGCTGCCAGAAGAGATGGAGCGCGCCAAGATCGCCGAGGAGCAGATCGCCGCCACCCCGCGGGTTGGCTTCAAGTCGCGGTCGCATCACGTCGATACCGGACGTTGGAGCCATGTCGATCAGCGTCCATACATCGCGTGCTCAACTCTTCAGCGCCCGCGCGTACACCGACGCCGCGCGCCAGCGCGACAAGTCGATGGAGCGGCTCGCCACCGGCAAGCAGATCAATCGCGCCAGCGATGATCCGGCCGGCACCGTCGCGGTCGAGAGTCTGAAAGCCTCTGAAAAAGCCCTCACCGCCGAGCGGTCAAGTCTGGACCAGAACACCAAGTTCCTCGGCGCTCGCGAGGGAGGCCTCGGCGCGATCGGCGAACTGCTCATCGACCTCAAAGGGATCGTGCAGATTCTCGCCAACAAGTCCGGCGTCGGCGAGGCCGAGCGTGCGGCGTACGTCCAAGAGGGCGAGTCGATCCTCAAGGCGATCAACCACGCGACCGCGACCACGATCTTCGGCGGCACGCAGATCATCGCCGACGTCGACGCGAATCAGATCGGTCGCGTCACGCGCAGCGTCACCAACTTCGACGGCACGACCGGCAGCTCGCAGTTTTCGCTCGCAAATCTCATCGGGCAGCGCGGCATCAGCCTCGCGAACGGCGATCTCGAAGGCGCGGCCGCCGCCGTGGATCAGGCGATCTCTGATATCGCGTCCAATCGTGCCGCCGTCGGCACATACCAGCAGCAGATCAACAGTCAGATCTCGGTGATCAACGCCAAAATCGAGAACATCGCGGGGGCACGCTCGCAGATCGAGGACGCCGACTTCGCGAAGGAAACGTCGAACCTCATTCGCAGTCAGGTGCTCGAAGAGGCGGCGGCGTACATGCAGAAGATGTCCGCCAAACAGAACGCCCAGACCGCGCTGGAGCTGCTCCGCACCGCGGCACAGTCCGTGGGCGGCGCGGGAACGGCGGCGGCATAAGCCTGACGTGTGCGAACAACGCGGTTTCAGCAGCCGCTCTCGAACGCGCCGACGAACGTGTCGAAGTCGATGAAGTCGAGGAACTGATCGCGGTTCACGTCCGCCGTGGTGCGCCCCGCTTCGAAGTCTTGCACAAACGCGTCGAAGTCGGTGAACTCGACGAAGCCGTCGATGTTGTAGTCGCCGATGCACGTCCACTGGGTTTCGTCGGGCACGCCGTCGCCGTTGCGATCGCTCGTCAGACCGTTGCTGATCTGACAGGCGTCGGAAAGCCCGTCGGCGTTGAGGTCGGCGGGATGGAAAAACGTCAGCCCGCTGCTGAGGAAGTCGGGTGAAAGCGCGAGTTGCGATGAGAGCGTCATGGGGGGCGATTCGAGCGAACCCGCGGCGGCGTTGAACGTCATCAGTCGATAGGGCGTTCCGCTCACGGCGAACTGATTGACCATCGCCACACGATGGGCATCAAGCGCGACAAGTCCGACCGGGGCGTTCAGCGGGTTACTCGCCCATCCGGGGATGACGGCGCTGGTCGCGGTCAGTGCGCCGGGGTTGTTGTCCACAATCGCCTGCCCGAAGACCAGCGTGCGATTGCCCGTCGCAGGGTCGATGCTGAAAAGCGAACCGAAGAAGACGCCGGGGACGATGGACGAACTCGCCGGAACGATGATCTGCCCATCCGCGACCGCGATCGAGCGGACTTGATTGCTTCTCACCGGTCCCGTGCCACCTTTGTTGGTTGGGGCGTTCAGATCGCCGAGCGTCAGGGTGCCGACCATGACGTTGTCAACAAAGTTTTCGCGAACGAATGCCGTTCGCGCGAGCCGGCTTAGAAACGTGCGATCGCCGCTGTCAAGGTTGACGAGGAACACTCCGACATTTGGAAAGTTGAAGCCCGCCTCCGTCACGACGATCGTTTCGGGATTCAGCATCGCAATGCCGCGGGCTTCACGGATGATCGGGCCATTGCCGACGATGACGCCGTCGCTGGCTCGCCTGCCGCTGATCGTCGTGATCGCTCCGGTGTGGATGTTGTACCTGACCAGCGACGAAATGCCGGTGGTATCGGCAGCACTGTCGTCGAAGTCGTCGGCAGCGACGAGCACCTCCGAATCGCTGAGTCGGATCATCTCTCCCGAGCTGTGGAAGGCACGATTGGGCGACCCAAGCGCGACTGTGCGTGCGCCGGTGAAGGGGTCGAGCCAGTAGAGCGACGCATCGGATGACGAACGGGACGCGTGAACGAGAACGCGATCACCCATCGAGAGCAGCGACGTTTGGAAAGAACTCAATCCCGGTCCTGTGCCGCGACTGCCGGTCTTGCCGAGGCGCAGTTCTTGACCCGTCAACAGCGACCGGATCTTCCCGCTGACGGGGTCGACGGAGTAGACCGTGCCCGTCGCGCGAGAGACGACGATCGCATCGCCGACGAGCACCTCGGTGCAGGTTTGAGCCCGCGCATCACATGCAAGAAAGCCGACCGCAAGTCCAAGCGCCAGCGCCGCCGATGGTCTCGTGTTCATAGCCGTGCCTCCCGAGAGAGATTCTCTCATCTTCTCGGAGCGACATCCGTGGTCGCGCGGCGCGAAAACCAACAAACTTGGAAAAAGAAATCGGCCCCCCGCGTTGCGGAGGGCCGGGGAAATCCTTGGTTGAGACGTCGCTCAGCAGCCGGTTTCAAACGACGCGACGAAGTCATCAAAGTCGGTGAAGTCGAGGAAGCCGTCGCCGTTGAAGTCGGCGGACGCCTGGCCGGCCTCGAACGCGAGGACGAAATCATCAAAGTCCGTGAAGTCGAGGAAGCCGTCGCCATTGAAGTCGGCATCGCAGGGCAGGGGAATCGTCGCGACCCAAGCGGATGAGATGCCAGCAGGCGTGGTGCCGATGCCGCAGATGCGCGTGCCGTCGGCCGACACGCTGGTCGCCTGACGGAGGTTCCAGCCGGTGGTGCTGACGCCAAAGCCGTCAAGGACCGACTTGACCGTCCGCATGCCTTGACGCGAGGAGTAGATCACCGCTTCCTGTCCGGCGGCCGAGGTGCCGTAGCCGACGATGATGCGCCCGTTGGCCGAGCAACCCAGCGCGCTGGAGTCATTCGCGCCGCCGGCGAGATCGCCGAGCGGCGACATGGTGCCGGTGCTGGTGGTCCACACAAAGCCGACGGTGTTGCTCACGCCGTCGGATGAATAGCCGACGACCACCGAGCCGTCGGCCGAGCAGGCGTTGGCCTCGCTGAAGTTGCCGCCCGCCGCGCCACCGGGCGCGGGGAAGGGGATCGTGCCCAGGGAGACCATGCCCTGACCGAGCACCCAGCGGAAGGCTTCCGAAGCGTCGACGGTTGAACCAGCGCCGACGACGACGGTGCCGTCAGTGGAGCAGGCGTTGGCGTTGGAGAAGATCTGGCCGCCGGGCAGGTCGCCGATTCCGGTGAGTGAGTAGGTTGAGCCGGTTTTGACCCAGCGGCAGGCTTCGCGTTGGAAGCCGCTGAGTTCGCGCGTTCCGACGATGACATTGGCGTCCGCGGAGCAAGCACTGGCCTGGCTGCCGAAGACGCCGTTGGTGATCGTGCCGCCGAGCCCGATCATGGCGCCGGACTCCCAGCGGAAGGCCTCGTTGCCGCTGGTGCCCAGGCCCTTGCCGACGACGACGTCGCCGTTGGCACTGGTGCCGCGAGCGAGGGAGGAGAACGACCCTCCGGAAAGATCACCCAGGCCGAGCATGCCGCCGGGGCTTCGCCAGCGGAACGCCTGAAAGCCCGGCGTGGACGCCGAGTATCCGACGATGCTGGTGCCGTCGCCCGAAATCGCATATGCCTCGCTGAACGAGGTGATGCCGGGAAGACTACCGAGACCCTGGAACGCCGCGTCGACGCCGAGTGCCGACGTGGCCATACCGCACGCCGCCAGAACGACGACACCCATCACGCGACCGCCCGCGAGGCGGCACGACAAAGAATTCTTGGACATGTCTCTCTCCAGAAGTACACCCGCCCGTTGTCGGGCCTCACGATCGCCGGGAATACTCCCTCTCCGCCCGCAGTGTACGACACGAAAGCGATTCCTCCAACGCGATTTACGCCAAAGTCGCGCAAAGACCGGGCGAACCCCCAAAACCGCCACCAAAGCCCCATTCCGTTTCGAGAATCCCGGCCAAAGGGCTTGCCCGGGGGGCTTCGGCGCGTCATGCTTCATCACCCGGGCGGATCGGGGCACGAGTTGGGCTCGATTTGGGCCCGAACCTGATCCGATCGTCCGGTGGCCGCGTATGGAGACGCGGCGGGCCAGCATGGTTCGGCGGCATGATGCTTGGGCGTGCCCCGCCCGTCGGCGATCACGCCCTCGACACCCGTGCGGGTTCTGGGTTACGGGGTGTGGGTTGTGGAGTGGGCCCGTCCATCAGCGTGTTTTCATCGTTCCTGATCGATCGGAGTTTGAGTTCATGTTTAAGTCTGCTCCCGCGATCTTTGCCGCGTTCGCTTTGGCCGGTTCGGTGTTCGGCGTCGCCGCCGCCCAGGTGGCGGTGCCGCAAGCCGCAAAGTCGTCGTCGGCCAAGACGTCGACCAAGCCCGCCACAAAGACCGCGCACGCGGCAGGCGTCCCGCTCGTCTCGGATCTGGACATCAGCCGTATGGAGATCGTGCAGCCTGAGCGTCGCGGGCCATACAAGCACATCGGTCCGGGTTGGGTTCAAAGCCCGCTGAGCGATGCCGAGCAGATTCGCCGCTTTGGTCGCATCGTCACTCCTGCGGTGCGCGGCGGGGCGGAGTTCGCGCGCGAGCCGATCTCACCCGAACTTCGTGAGAAGATGGAGCAGGCGGTTGCGAGTCGAGCCCGACTCGCGCCGGAGCGGGCGGGCATTGCGCCCACGGCTCCCCCGGCTCCGCCCCCGGCCACTCCGTGCGAAGAAGTGACCGCCGCCCGAGTGGTGCCCGCGTATCAGTTCTTCCAGCCCATCGGCCCCGCGCCGATGGCCGGGCTTGATGATCTCAACAGCCCCCAGACGTTTTTGGACAACGAGTACTGGAGCCAGATGCCCGCGACGGGCGCGCTCGTCGCGGTGGCGTGCGAGCCCGAACTCAACGACCCCACGCCGCTGGAGCAGAGCGTGCTGGTCGGCTCGATCGGCGGCGGCATGTGGCGCTCGGCGGATTCGCTCGCGACGCCCATCCTGTGGAATCGCGTCTCGGACGCGACGTACCTGGACCGCGGGAACGCGGTCACCGCAGCGGACACCTTCGGGCTCAGCGATTTTGGCACCATCGAGTACTTCCCCGGCGACAGCAGCACCGTGTACGCCGCCGACGGCTCGTTCTTTTACTTCAGCGAGAGCAGCGGCATCTACCGCGCCGATGACGGCGGCACCGCCAAGTGGCTCGAGATCGGAACAGCGCGCATCGTCGGGACGCGAACGATCATCGACAGCCCACTGCCGTCCGACTCGATCGTCACCGCGATTCTCATTGATCCATCGGACCGCAATCACATCTGGGTCGGCTACTCGGACGGCAACCAGGAGAAAGGCGGGCTTCTCGAGTTGCAGGTGCAACTCAAGCCTCTGCCCGGTCGCCTCAACCGCGACTACTACGACGTCATCTCGCGCGTCGATGTCGAGCGCCCGTCGCAGTGGCCGTTCTTCCCTCCCGTGACCGGGCTGAAGATGACCTCGTTCGGCGTGCCCATGGTCGCGATCCAGAGTCGGGGGCTTTATCTGCAACTCCCGGGTGACAACCGACTGCTCACGGACCAGGTGATCGGTCGCGACCTCACCGACGGCGCGTTCCTTGCCAATGGTCAAGACCTCGCCCGTGTCATGCTCGACTCCTCGCCCGACGGCAACATCTGGTTTGCGCTCGGCGTCAACACCGATGGCCAGGTGGGCAACGCGCTCCGCTGCACCGATCCCGGTCTGGCGATCTGGGAAGTGCTGCCCAAGGGCCGCGTGATCGCCGCGTCCGAGAATGAGACCCCCGACCAAGGTCTGCCCAACGCCCTGGATTTCTTCGGCGGCGTGACGGGCTTCATCTCGCTCAATCCGTTCAACACCAATCAGGCGTTCCTCGGCGGGCAGTCGCCGTTCTTCGCCGACGCGGGCCTCGCGGCGACCTATGAGTTCCGCACGCCGATCGACAACGATTTCCAGCTCAAGCGTCCGACGTGGTACGAGACCACGCGCAGTCTGGAGAAGCCGTTCAACACGATGACGGTGGACGATCAGGCCAAGCGAGTGCGCTCGCTTCACACGCGGCAGAACGCCGCCGCGTGGGATCGCGCGGGCAACATGTGGATCGCGCACGAGGGCGGCGTGGCGATGCTGCTCGCCGACAACATCGGGCGCGACAAAGCCCCGAGTTACGTCGATCGCAACGGCACCAGTGCGACGATCTCCAATGACCTTTACTTCACGCCCGGGCCGCTGAACATCTCGCACGCGATGAGTGCGCACCTCAGCCCGCACGACGCCAAACGCATCGTCGTCGCCACCCGCAACAACGGCGCGGCCGAGATGGTGTTCAGCTACGTCAACGGCGTGGGCAACACGGCCCAGTCTCGATTCCCGTCGATCAATGGCGTCGGTCAACTCGACCCGACACAGAACGATCCAACCGCCGTGCGCGACACGTTCCTGGGCGACGAAGTGGGGGACATCCGATTCGATCTGCGCCCTCGCCTTGGCTCCGACAACGGCCCGACGCAGCCCGCGCAGTTGTACATGTATTCGAGCAACGAGGGCATGCTCCGCCGCAACGGGCGTGACGTCATGCTTGAAGACGTCTTTCCTGATGATGAACTCGACACCACCGAGATCAAAGCGGGCACGTTCGGCGACGTGAACGGGAACTTCCAACTCGACGCGACCAATGCCGGCTTCCCGCTGCTGCAGTTCCGCGCCATCCCGCCCAAGGACGAGCCCGACCCCGCGAACCCGATCAACGTCAAGAACGACGCGTACTTCAGCGGCCTGATGACCGCGGGCACGCGCATTTGGATGATCGCCGACCCGACGCAACTGATGAAGTTCCCGTACGACGTCGACTCGCGCGGTCACGCCGTGTGGAACGCGACGGCACTGCCGAGTTCGCTGATCTTGATTCGCCTGCCGCGCAATCGCGTGTTGCTGGGCGCGGTCTCGGCGCTGGGCCTCTCCAACGACCGCGATATGTCGAGTCTGTGGTTCACCACGACCTTCTCCGGCCCGAGCCGAGGGCGACTGTGTCGCATGGACCAGCGGTACACGATTGAAGCGGACACCGAGACGAAGGTGTTCGAGTTTGACACCACGACGCTGTTGCCCAAGTACGAGGCCGCGGCGGCCGTGTATCCGCCCGCGGGCGAAGGCCCCGCCACGGGCGCGCCATACGACGTGGTCGTCAACCCCAAGAACCCGCTCGAGGCGTATGTGTGCTTCCTCCAGAGTAGCGACGACCCGCGCGCGGTCACCGACGTGCTCTATCCCGCGGCTCGCGTCGCCCGCGTTGCCAAGGTCACCATCGTCGAGACCAAGGATCCAGACACCGGCGTCGTGACGCGATCGACGGTCGTGCGCTCGCTCTCGTCACCCTTTGGCCTCGACACCACCGCCGGCGGCGGCGAGACGCTGTTGCCCGGCATCCGCCCCACCAAACTCGGCGTGCTGTGGAATGAAAAGAAGGGCGGCAACGACGTCGTCTACCTCGGCACCAACGTGGGGCTGTGGCTCACGACCGACGGCGGACGCACATGGGACGTGGCCGACCCGATGATCCCATTCGCGTATGTCACCGACGTCCACCTCGTCGACGACAAGAACCCCAAGACCAGCGAACGCTCGATCAACAACGGCATGGTGGCGGCGGCGTTCTTCGGCGCGGGCGTCTGGGTCGGCCAAAGCAAACTCCCCGAGTGCATCGCCGACTTTGACCGCAACGGATTTGTCGACGGGGACGACAACGACCTTTTCATCAAAGCGTTCGAGAACAGTTGCCCCGAGGCCGACCTTGACGGCGACACCCAGATCACGTCCGACGACTTTGATCTGTTCGTTGAGAACTATCAGGACGGGTGCGCGGATTGAGCGACTTCTTGGGTGCCGAGCCAGTCGCAAGACTTGGGCCGCGCGTGCGTCTGGAGGCCCCAACGGCCCGAGAAAGTCGGGGTGCGTGCTGACTGGCCGGGGTTCTTCCCGGTCTTGGGAACACCGACCGCAAGATGCTGTAAGTTATAGAATTTGCCAGAAAAAATGCATAGATTTGTGTTTACTCAGCAACCAAAAGGCGTAAAATGCGCATGGGCGTGGTGTGTCGGCGGGTGGCCGACGACACGCTCTCCACGCAGCCCCCAGTTTCGCCACTGTACCCGGAGTCCCACGATGCGCTCGAAGCATGTTTGCGCGTTCCTGTCTGTCAGTCTCTTCGCTCTTGCCAATGCCGCTGGTCAGGCGACGTTCATCCCTCTGGGCGACCTGCCCGGTGGCGCGACGAGCAGCGCGGCGTACGGTGTCTCGGGCAACGGCAAGTACGTCGTTGGCGCGGGCACCGTCCCGACCGTCCGGGTCAGCGACGGCGTCACCGTCGACTCGGGCCGCGGCTTTGTGTGGACCCTTGGCGGCGGCATGGTGCAGCTCGACGCCCTGACCGGCGCGGATGTGGCCCGCTCGGGCGCGAACGCCGTCAGCAACACCGGCCTGATCGTCGGCGAGTCTGAAGGCGCGGCCGGCTCCAACGCCGTGTCGTGGATGTTCGGCTCGCCCGCCATCACCAACCTCAACGCTTCGCTCGAGAACGCGACCGCCCAGGGCGTGTCGCGCGACGGCAGCACGATCGCCGGCTTTGGCGACAGCCTCCAGGCCAACTCGTTCTTCGAGGGCTTCAAGAAGATCGGCACCGACCCCGACTTCGTGCTCAACGACATCTCGGGCGGCGACATCTTCGCCACCCCGTACGCGATCTCCGGCGACGGCAACGTTGTCGTCGCCTCGGGCTCGTCGGACTTTGACAGCGGCGAAGTCGCGATCTATTGGGAAGGCACCGACCCCGAGCCCTTCGACCTCCCCGACATCAACCTCGGCGCGACCGACCTTGATTACTACTGCTTCGCCAACGGCGTGAACAACGACGGCACGTACATCGTCGGCCAAGGCTCGCCCGGCATCTCCTTCTTCGCGCTCAACCGCGAAGCGGTGCGCTGGGTCAAGGGTGGCGGCGGTCTCTACACCGTCGAACGCCTCGGCGGCAAGGTCTCCACGGGCTACGGCGTGACGGACGACGGCAACACCGTGGTCGGTCGCGGCCGCCTCGTCGGCGCGTCGACCCCGGTCGAGGCGATCATCTGGCGCAACAGCGCTCCCACCAAGTTCCAACTCCTCAAGAGCGTGCTCGTGAGCGAGTTCGGCGTCGCCAACCTCACCGGCTGGACCCTCCGCCGCGCCAATGCCATCTCGGCCGATGGCAAGGTCATCGTCGGCGACGGCACCAACCCCTCGGGTCAGAACGAGGCCTTTGTGGTGATCTTCGGCAACCTCTGCGCCGCGGACTTCAACGGCGACGGCTTCCTGGACTTCACCGACTTCGATGACTTCGTGACGGCGTTCGAGAATGGCCAGGCCAACGCGGACTTCAACGGCGACGGCTTCCTGGACTTCACCGACTTCGATGATTTCGTGGCCGCGTTCGAGGCCGGCTGCGGCGGCTGATCATCGTCCCCCGCGGCGATCACGCTGACGTCGCGCTCCACGTGTTCTTCTCTCTGGTCCGCGTTCGCGCGGCATACAGAAACGCACCAGAACCCCCGCGGCACACGGGGGTTCTTGGTTTTTTCGGCCGTCTTGCGGCACGGTCCACGTCGATGTGATACCAATCACGTTTGAAAGCGAGGCGTGTCATTGGTGGCCCGGATTTCCGTGCCGGGTCGTTTGTGTCTTGAGTTCTTGGGCGGAACGGCCCGATCCGGAGGCTCGGGCCACCATCAAGCCGCCGGATTCTTCTCCGTGATTGGTATGACAGCGCGATTTGTGCAACGAAGCAATCTGCTGATAGCGGCGACTTGCGAAATCCGTAGTTTGGAGACAGTGGGGTCCGCGCGATGTCTGTCGCGTGAGCGTGGCGTCGTGCCGTCGGGCACGCCGACCTGTCCTGTGCCAAGGGTTTCGCGATTTTTGAGGAGTGTGCAGATGAAGAGCAATATCACAATCGTGCTTGCCGCCGGTCTGGCGATGGGCGTCGCATCAGGCTCGGCTCTGGGCGTCAGCGCCAAGGCCTCGGGCGAGAAGCGTGCGGCGAACCTTGCCGGACATGTGTATGTGAACGCCAAGACCGGCGAGCGCGTCTTCTACCGCCACTTCGAAGGTCGCGAAGGCCCCCCGAAGTGGAACAACGATGACTCCACCAACAACGGCAACTTCTTCTTCGCGATTGACAACCCGGCCCGCCCGACCACCAGCATCCGTCCCCGCTTCGGCGCAGAAGTCGCCGATTCGGGCGACATCACCGGCGGCGTCGGCGTCGGCTCGTTTGTCGACGGCTTCGAAATCGGCTTCGCCACCGACATCCCCGGCGTGCTGGCAGACGCCACCGTCCCCGGCCTCGACGTCCTCATCACTTTCTACGACAACGATAACGGCACCAACGACACCCGCGCTGATCGCCTTGCGATCTTCAACGTCTCCGACCTTCCCGGTACGCAGGGCACCGGCAACGCATGGACGGTCACCATCGATCTCGCCGGCGGCGATGAACTCCAGCTCGGCGACCAGGACCTGGACAGCGACGGCAAGCTCGACTTCGGCTGGTCCTACTGCTTCCAGCAGAACCAGACCGCGCGTCCCAAGGGTGCCATCGGCCCCTTCGAAGTTCTCCCCGGCGGCTTCGCCTACACCAACGGCGTCACCAGCACGTCCACGTCCAGCGGCGTCGTCGATGGCGAAGACTGGTATCGCCCGCTGACGATTGACTCGTCGGGGCTCGTGAGCCCGCGTCAGCCCTACATCACCACCACCGCCTGGGGCTGGGCCGCCAACAACCCGCCCGGCGCGCCCGCGTGGGAAGAGAACTTCGCGTCGTTCTACCTCGTCCTCTTCGGCGCCGAGACTTGTGCCGCCGACTTCAACGGCGACGGCTTCCTCGATTTCACCGACTTTGACGACTTCGTCTTCGCGTTCGAAGGCGGCGACCCCAGCGCCGACTTCAATCAGGACGGCTTCCTCGACTTCACCGACTTCGATGAGTTCGTCGCCCAGTTTGAGGCGGGCTGCTGAGTCACAGCGCGGTTGACCTGGCCATCGAAACGGCTCGAAACGCCCCGCCCGCGCGGGGCGTTTTCATTGATCCGCGCTGCGCAGAATCCGCACTGACTTCGGGCAGCGTCGCGTCGTTCTTCGTGTAGTTTCCGGTCCTTATCAAAAGATTGCTGGCGCGAGCGCTGGGCCCATCACTGTTGCAGCGGCCCAATCGAGATGTCCGCACGAATCTCAAAGCAACAACGCGGTAGCCACGCCTCGCGATATCAGTACCTTGACTCTGGGTGTTCACCCGCTGGCGCGCCTCGCGTCATTTTGTGTTCGAACGTCACTCAGGAGCATGTGCCATGAAGAAGGGTTTTGCATTGGTTGTGGTGGCTGGCGCGGCGGCAAGCCTCGCGAACGCCGCCGTGGTCGAGAAGGCCGAGATCGGCAAGGCGTCCCTCGCCGGACACGTCTACGTCAACTCGAAGACGGGCGAGCGCGTCATCCTCAACGGTTTCGAGCCCCGCGAAGGCCCGGAACGCTGGAACAACCGCGACAGCACGAACAACGGCAACTTCTTCTCCGGCATCGACAGCCCCACCCGCTCGACCACCAGCGCACGGCCTCGCTTCGGCGCTGAAGTCCTCGACACCGGCGACATCGCCGGCGGCGTCGGCGTTGGTGCTCTGGTCGACGGCTTCCGCCTTTCCTACGCCACCGACATCCCCGGCGTCACCACCGACGCCGAGGTTCCCGGCCTCAACATGGTCATCTGGTTCTACGACAACGACAACAGCAACCTTGCCAACGACACGCGGGCCACGCCGGTCGCGGGTTTCGGCATCGCCGACCTCAACGGCACGCAGGGCACGTTCAACTCGTGGTCCTTCACGATCGACCTCGCCGGCGGCGATGAGTTCCAACTCGGCGATCAGGACCTCGACGGCGATGGCAAGCTCGACTTCGGCTGGTCGACCACCTATCGCCAGACCCAGACCGGTGCCAAGGGCACCATCGGGCCGACCCTCGTTCTCCCCGGCGGCTATTCCTACACCAACGGCATCACCAGCACCTCGACGTCCTCGGGCGTCAACAACGGCTGGGAGTGGTTCGCGCCGCTGAGTTTCAACTCCTCGGGCCAGTCCTCGCCGGGCCACCAGACGTTCCTCGCGAGCACCTCGACCGCGTGGTCGCCCACGTTTGACCCCACCGCCGCCGGCTTCGCCCAGCCGTTTATCTCGACCGCGATCATTCTCTTCGGCGCCGAGGCCTGTGCCGCGGACTTCAACGGCGACGGCTTCCTTGACTTCACCGACTTCGATGACTTCGTCTTCGCGTTCGAAGGCGGCGATCCCAGCGCTGACTTCAACCAGGACGGCTTCCTCGACTTCACCGACTTCGATGAGTTCGTTGCTCAGTTCGAGGCCGGCTGCTAAGCCGGGCGCGGCGAGCCCATCGCTCGATCGCCCGTCGCGGGACGGCACACCCCGCCCCGGCGCGCGAGCATGACCCGCCGCGACATCAAGTGTCCTTCGCGCCACGCCCCGCCGACCACGGGGCGTGGTGCATTTTCCGCCAGCGCGTGGCGTCGGTCGGGTGCGGTAAACACAACGGCCCCGCACTGGGCGGGGCCGTTGGAAGATCGCTTGGGCTCGCGCGGGCGATCCCGCGATCGGGCTTACTTCTTCGACGCCTTGGCCAGCACTTCGTCGCGCTGGGCCTCGGACATCTTGTTCATCTCGTCGATGCAGTCCGGGCAGCAGAAGCCGATGGTCTTGGTCTTGTAGGTCATCTTCACCGCGTCGCCGTCGAGCTTGTGCCCGCCGATCGGGCAGATGGTGTTGATGGTCGTCGCGCCCGCGGCGGCAGGCACAATCGCGGCCGCGGCCACCGTCTCCTTCGCTGTCGGGCCGCCCATCGCGGTCTTCTCACACTTCTCGGCGCAGGCCTTGTCGCAGTTGCCCATGCACTTGCCCGCGTCGCGGCATTCCTTCTTGTCACACTTGGCCGGGTCGCACTTGGCGGCCTTCATATCGCACTTCTCGCCGCAGCACTTGGCGCAATCGCCGCAGCTCTTGCCGTCCTTGCAGCAGTCTTTCTTGCCGCAGGTGGCGGTGTCGCACTTGGCGGCTTTCATATCGCACTTCTTCTCGCACGAGTCCTTGCAGTCACCCATGCACTTGCCGGCGTCGCGACACTCTTTCTTGTCGCAGTGGGCCGGGTCGCACATGGACGCCTGTTTGTTGTTCTGGCAGCCGGCGAACGCGAGCGCCATGAGGCCGACGAGCATCGAAGCAACGAGGGTACGGGTCGACATGACGAAATCCTTCCTGGGTCTCAAGTGAGACGATTGATTGATGGAGGCACGAAACCTGCCGCGCCGCGGCGACATGCCGGACGCGACACTCGAAACAGATTCTGGACATCATTGGGCGCGTGGAGCCAGCGCGGCTACGTCGTGCGCACGCACAACATCGCGCGCCGAACGCTCGCGTCCGGTGTGTGCGCCGCACGTGCCCCGCCGCTCGTGAACCCCGCCGCCCGCGACACAACAAATGTCAGCCGATCGTCAGGCGTTGGCGTGTTTCGCTCTGCGGCGGCGCGGACTTCAACGCGAATCGTCGTCGCGTCGGTGTTCAAGGGACGCTGGGTGTTGACCGGCGTGTTGCCGGGCGCGTTGGAGGGGGCGCACCGACGCGGGCCATCGGTCTGACACGGGCGCGGCGCGCACGCCTCGTCACAGCAGCAACATTGCTCTTGGATCGGGTCCGCGTCGTGCGGCGTGGCGCTCACATCGATCCGCAGCGTCAGGCTCGGCGCGAGCCATGCCGCCAGCACCTGCTGCACAACCAAAATCGCGATGAGCGCGAGCCGCGTCATACCTGATCAATGATACGGCGGGCCGGGCCGCCTCGTTCAACCCCAGGATCGGCTTGCCAGCCCGGCAGCGTTACCGTGCCGCAACACCCCGACGCGTGAACCCATGGATATCGGGCGTTCTCTACTTCACCCCCGCTGGCCCGGTCGCGCCCTCCCCGTCCTTCGGCTTGACCTCTGCCGGCCCCAGCGACGGCACCACCTTCTTCGCCGCGTCGATCACGATCGGTAGTCGCTGCTCGGGCGGCAGGCACCGCTCCGCCGCGTACCCCACCAGGCGGGCGGTCATCGTCTCGATGTCGGTGAACGCCGCCCGGTCCTTGAGTCGCTGGATGTAGCGATACCGCTGCACCGCGCTGCGACGGTTCCGCAGTTCATTCTCGATCGCGAGCTGCGCGTCGTATTGCGAGCGGCTCTCGCGGCGGATCTCTTCCAGATAGAGCCACGCTTTGTCGTTGCCCCAGTCGAACGGACCCACATACCGACCTGGCGACAACTGCTGCGCCACCTTGTTCAGCACCGGGCTCGGGAAAATCTCCGCGCTGCTCAGATCATCCGGGTTGGGGATGTTTGTCAGCGGCACATCGCGCACGCCGCCCTTCGCGTGGTCGTAGGTGTTCACCTCGCGCGACGCCGCCGAGATGAAATCCTCGCCCGATTCCAGTGCATCGGTGATCTCCGCCACCCCGGCCTCGTTCGCCTTGGGCACGGTGATCAGGCGGAAGCGTGCCGCGGGGTCGGGGTTGAAGACGTCGTAGTTCCGCTGATACGCGAGTTGAATGTCGCGCTGGCTCACCGATATCCGTTGATAAATCCGCTTGCCCAGCTGGAATCGGATCAGTTCCTCGTTCTCGCGGCGTTTGCGCCACTCGGTTGAATCAATGCCCGATTCCTCGCGCAGTTTCTCATCCGTGATCGCGCGGCTGCCGCGGTTCTCGCTGAACAGGTTCGACTGCGCCTTCTCCATGAAGAAGAAGAACCCCTGCCGCTGCTCGGGCGACAGACTCGCGAGCGCCTCGGCACGCAAGAGTTCGTCCTCCACCTGCTGGTTCAGACGATCAAGCACCTCGCCGCTGGTGAAGTCGTACCACGTCCGCCGCGCGCCCCGGGGGTTGGTCTTCTGCAGGTCCGTCCACTTGGCCTTCAGGCGGCTCAGCAGCGGGTCAAGAAACGCCGAGGCGTAGATCGCCTTGTTGTTGATCTCGCCGATCTTCGCATCCACCAGCACGGCCTCGCGCGTCGCCACCGCGCCCGCGCTCGCTGTCGGCATCCCCGTCGACGTCGTCACATCCAGCACGCCCTCGGACGCGCCGATCGGCCCCGTCACTTCGACGCGCTCGCGCGTCGCATCGATGGCCCGGATGCTCGTTTGCTCGGTCGTCGCGTCGGGCGCGATGCTCGCCGCCCGTGCCGGCGCCGCATTTACTCCCGCACCCGGCTTCATTCCCGCGGCGGCGGTCGAATCACCCGCGAAGTCCGCCGGTGTGAGGGTGGTCGAGACGGGCTTGTTCGCGCTGCCGCAGCCGCCCGCCAGCAGCACCAGCCCCGCGCACGCGAATGACCCGAGGCAAAGCCCAACCGACAACGCGATCTTCGGACGCCGAGCGACGGAGGTGTGTTTCATAGCAATGCCCGAGAAATCCGGCCCGCAAGAACGCCAAGGGAAATCGGCCGGGGGAAACCGCCGCCGCACAAAGCCCCACGCGGCACGCTCCTACGCTTGTTCCTCGCGTGGCCGTGCTTCACGCCCCGCCGAACCTACGCAGCCATTCGCGCAACGCCGCGGCCCAAGGAGCCCCTGCCAATGTCCGACGAGCCCAAGATTATCATCGATTCGGATTGGAAGTCGCAGGCCCAGGCCGAGAAGGACAAACTCCAGCAGAAAGTGCAGAAGGAAGTCCCCATTCCTGTGGGCGGTCCCGCCGACGCAGGCGCGGCCCAGTCGGCCAGCCCCTTTGCTGATCTGGTGAGCATGCTCGTCACCCAGGCGCTCATGTACATGGGCGCGTTCCCCGACCCTCGCACCGGCCAGGCCATGGTCTCGCTGGAATACGCCAAGCTGCACATCGACATGCTGGGCACACTCGAGGAGAAGACCAAGGGCAACCTGAGCGAGGCGGAGGCGAAACTGCTGACCCGTGCCGCGGGCGAACTGCGGATGGAGTTTGTCGAACTCTCGAAGGAAGTCGAAAAGGCCGTGGCTGAGGGCCGCATCAAGCGCCCGGCGGGACCGGGCGCGGGCGGTGCAGGCTCAATCGGGTCGGGGATCGTGACGCCGGGTGGCGGCGGGATCATCGGGGGGTGAGCATCTTCGCTCGCACTTGCCGTCATTTCCGAATCTGCCCCACAATCGTCGGATCGGTGATTTTGTCGTCATCCACGAGCAGGAACGCCTTACTGAGAATGATCGAGAGCGTGTTGTCACCCTCGAACGGCAGCATAATCTTTGACAGATCAACTCGCGTGCCCGACGTGGGCACGATGCACAAATATTGATCGTTGGGCGACATCAGGATGTTTCCCGAGCCCAGATGAATCTTGTACTGCCTGAGCTTCCCGCTCACAAGCAGGAATCGCTCCGTGACAACGCATCGATTTGCGATGCGCAGACGCGGCAGCAGGCGCGACAAAACGTCCCCTCGCGTCTCTCCTGTCGCGGACAACTCGCCGAATGAATAGCTCCACCAGTACGCCCTGAATCTCGTATCCACCCCGCCGTCCTGCCAGTTTGGGTTGTTGCCAATCGACGACACCCCGACAAACAGATCAATGTCGCGCATGACCTCCGAGAACACCAGCGGCGGGACGTCCTCCACCGGCACCGGAGTGCCCCGATCATCCTCGTCGGGTCGCGGCGGCGGGATTGCCGCATCCGCGGGCAAGCGATAGAAACGAACCTGATCCGTCGCCAACCGCAAAAACGCTCCCGCGTCGTTGGTGTCCGTTCCCCACTGATCACCGATGCCCTCGACCCAATACTCGGCTCGCAGGTTCCAAGGCGGAAGGTCGCGCTGAGGAGGCGGAAACTCCGCGTCCACAAGCAGCCGAAGACGATCGCGCCAGCGGCGAATGCCGCACAGCGCGTGAAACTGGTGCTGCTTAATCACATGGGCCGCGAATCGATTCGAATAGACGCGCGTGTTTCGCTCCGCATCGGTCAGGAGATACACCTCGCGATGCGCCTGCTTGAATGGCTGCACAATGCCGCGTTCTTCAATGAATCGTCGCCACGCGACCACGTCCTCGACGCTCGCCCGGATCGGGTGCCACAGGCGTGCGCGGCACATCATCGACTGCGGTTCAAACGACGCGCCATCACGCCGCGACAAACCTTGCCCTTCAACCCAGACCACCGGTGTCCACACGCGGCCGTCCGCATCCGCGACATCCCAGATCAATCGACGAGCGACCGTGCCGACGAGCGGATGGTCCAAATAGCGATCTCTCCAAACGCCAAAGGCCCATTCGCGATTCTCCAGATACGAGGCGTCGATGCGGTCGCGCTGGGCAGGGAGCATCGTCGCGATGTCCTTGGCGACACCCTTGAGTTCTTTGAGTTCTTCGGCGTGTTGTTCTTTGATCGCTTTGGGAATCGACTTGGCGATGCTGCCGTCGGCTCGCACGACCTCCAACGCGACGCCGTTGTTCGCTCGCACGCACACGCGAACGGTGAACTCGCCCAACTTCTCTTCCCGAACGCCGACGTCGCTCATGCCATAACCGGGCACCGCAAGTTCTTCGATCTCTTCGCGCGACACGCCCTCACGTCGAGCGACTTCAGCGAACGCCGCGTCGATCACCCGCTGCGCCGGGATGAACTTCACCTTCAACTTCAGGCGTGCCAGCGCCGTCAACGCGGCCTGTCCCGGCAACCGCCCCAGCGCGTGAATCGCGGCGTGACCAACCTTGATCGCACGCGGCCCCCGCCCCGGAATCCGCCGAAACGCCGACATCGCCAGTTGCCCCATCGCCCGCGACAACTCCTCACCGCCGCTGATCTCCGCGCTCAGCCAACACAGCCCGCGCAACGCGTTCATGTTGCTGTCGGCGATGAGGTACGGCGACACGACGGCGTTGACATTTCCCGTCTCCAGCGGCACCAAACTCGGACGATCGGCAAGCTCGAACCACTCCAAGACCCGTGCGACAAACGCCGCCTTACCAGTCTGTTCCACGAGCGAGCGACCGTCTTTCAGCCACTTCTTCGAGGGAGCGCCGCTCGTCGCGCGCAGGCAATGCTCGATCATCCGCGACCACGGCCCATCGAACCTCGGCTCACGGGCCGCGATCCACTCCCGCGCCGTGTCGGCCCAGACCTCGCCCGACGCGAGGTTGATCGACGCCGTGATTCCAAGAAGACTTCGGATGCGCCGAATCCACGAGTGATCAGGCTTGGTCACCCTCAGTTCTCGATCAATAAGTCCCGCGAAAAATTCGCGTGCCGTTTCGGTCAGATCGTCGCGCGGCCGCGACTCCCATGCGTGAAGCTGCCCTCTGACATGAACCGATTCCACACCCCACATCCACTTGGGCATTCGAACTATGAAGCGATCGAGCTCATCGCTCGTCCAGCTCAAGTCCTCGTGCACCAGGCGCGCGAGTATTGTGCAGACCCAGTAGTACATGGTCGCTTCGGGTGAGCGCGGCCACTGACTCAAGCCTCCGTTCTGGTCTGTCGCTTCTCGCATTGTCGGAAGACGATGCAGAGCTTCTATCGCAAATGCACGCCTGAGCACTGGATCGACGCTGTCAATTCGAGCGACGAAGACGTTGATCGGAGGCTGGGAGCTACGCACACCGCCACCACGCACGGCTTCATCGAGCTCAACGAACACCTGCTCGACTTCTTCGGAGATCGCCACAATCAACCTCCGATCAGCGCGACCAGTCGCAGAAACGTGACATCCACGCCCCGCTCGAGCGTGACGACCTCATCAAGCGATGCGGTTTGTCGCGCCCCGACAAGCACAAGCAGCGTGTTCCTTTCATACGCCCCGCAGGCCATCGCGTACTGCGCTTTCCAGTCAATCTCTCGTCTCGCGGGTTCCTTTGCGCCGTTGAGACTGATCTCGGTCGCCGATGGCTTCACCAGACCGCGAAACGCCGCGCCGGCCCCGCGGTTGTGGTCTTGAACCTCTTGATACACACGTGCCCGAATGATCTCGCGCACGGTGACCAGTTCCGATGGAAACTCCAGCGTGATCGCTTTTGATCGATCTCCCGCGGTCGTTTCATCGCAGATATCAACGACAATCGCCATGGCGTCGCTCCCGTATTGCTTCCGAAGGTAACTCGAACGGAAACGCGGGTCAATCCCTCTGTGACGACGGCCGCGTGGCCGCGTGCCACCTCCGCCCGAGTGCGTGCTCGCGCTGCTCGCGTGTCAGTCCTTGCCCGCCGCCGTAGACTTCCCCTGCTCCCCGACCCCGTGTCCTCGCGGGCCTGTGTCGGGGCGACGGTTCTCTGACGTTCAGCAAGGGAAGGCCACGTGTCCAATACCCCGACTTCTTCTGCCGCCCCCAAGGGCTTCTTCGAACGCCACCACTTCCTCCTCCGGCGTCTCCATTCGCTGACGGGCATCCTGCCCATCGGCGTCTTCCTCATTGCCCACCTCGTCACCAACTCGTCCCTCGCCTGGGGCAAGTTCGGCCTGCGTGGCGAGGGTGCCCACTACCCCTTCGGGGCCGACGGCGTCTCCCTCGCCGAAGGCGGCATCGCCTACTTCCAAAAGGAAGTCACCTGGATCAATGAACAGATCCCCCATCTGGTCCTCATCGAGATCACCCTTTGGGCCTCCATCGCCTTCCACTCCATCCTCGGCGTCATGTACGCCATGAGCGGCAAGGCCAACACCGGCAGTTACCAGTACCAGTCCAACTTCCGCTACCGTCTCCAGCGCACCAGCGGCTACATCGGCATCTTCTTCATCTTCTACCACGTCGCCACCCTCCGCTGGGGTTGGACCTTCCTCGTCCCCGACGGCACGCAGTGGTCCGCACAGTTCGCCGCCTCCAGCCTCGCGAGCGCCCTCCGCGGCGGCTCCTTTGGCTGGGATGTCGCCCTCGGCCTCTTCTACTTCGTCGGCGTCACCATGCTGGTCTTCCACTTCGCCAACGGCCTGTGGACCGCCGCCATCACCTGGGGCCTCACCGTCAGCCAGAAGGCCCAGCAACGCTGGGGTTTCGTCTGCGCCGGGCTCGGTGCCGGCCTCATGCTCGCCGGCTGGGCCTCGCTCTTCGGCGCGCTCATCCTTGACCCCGCCCAGGCCAAAGACGTTGAACTCCAGATGCGCGGCAAGCCGGCCCTCACCGACGCCGCCAACCCCTTGCATTGACCCCCTCAATCCGTACGCAAAACGCGGCCTCGACAGTGCATCGGCCCGCGAAAACAAGCGAACACAATGACATCGGGGCGCGTCCGTGTGCCGCCCCCGGCCGGCCCCACCGGCCTTGCGAAGGACGTGACGTATGGCGCATCGTGTGATCGTGGTTGGTGGCGGGCTGGCGGGTCTGGCGGCGACGGTTCGCATCGCCGAGGCCGGCGTCCCCGTTGACCTCTTCAGCATGGTCCCCGTCAAACGCTCGCACAGCGTCTGCGCTCAGGGCGGCATCAACGCCTGTAATGAAGTCGCACGCCAGCAAGGCTACAGCGAGTACGAGCACTTCGACGAGACGATCTACGGCGGCGACTTCCTCGCCGATCAGCACCCCGTGCTCGAGATGGCCAACTGGGCCCCCAAGATCATCGACCTGCTCGATCGCATGGGCGTGCCCTTCAACCGCACCGCCGAAGGCCGACGCGACCTGCGTCTCTTCGGTGGCTCACTCTTCAAGCGCACCCACTTTGCCGGCGCGACCACCGGCCAGCAGTTGCTCTACGCCCTCGACGAGCAGACCCGCCGCTACGAAAGCGAAGGCAGTGTCAGCAAGTATGAGTTCTGGGAGTTCCTCGCCCCAATCGTTGAGAGCGGCCGCTGCGTCGGCATCGTCGCTCAAGACATGCGCACGATGCAGATCCGCTCCTTCCGCGCAGATGCCGTTGTCATGGCCACCGGCGGCAACGGCCTGGTCTTTGGCAAGAGCACCAACAGCATCATCTGTACCGGTTCCGCCGCCGCGCGCTGCTATCAGGCCGGCGCGTACTACGGCAACCCTGAGATGATCCAGGTCCACCCGACCGCGATCCCCGGCGCGGACAAACTCCGCCTCATGAGCGAATCAGCCCGTGGCGAAGGTGGGCGTGTGTGGGTGCCGCGCAAGGCCAATGACAGCCGCGCCGCGCGCGACATTCCCGAAACCGAGCGTTACTACTTCCTTGAAGAGAAGTATCCGGCGTACGGCAACATCGTGCCGCGCGATATCGCGACCCGCGAGATCTTCGACATCTGCGTCAACCAAGGCATGGGCGTCGGCGGCGGCAATCAGGTCTATCTCGACCTCACGCACCGCGACCCTGACTACCTCACCAAGAAGCTCGGCGGCATTCTCGAGATCTACGAGAAGTTCGTCGGCGAAGACCCGCGCTTCACGCCTATGAAAATCTTCCCCGCCGTCCACTACACCATGGGCGGCCTGTGGACGCAGTTCGTCCCCGGCTCCTACCAACCCGCCGAGCCGCGCACCAAGCACAAGTCCGGCAGCCGCGCCCCGCTCAACGCCGAAATTGGCCAGGGCATGCAATACGGCGCGCCCACCAACATGATGACCAACGTCCCCGGGCTGTACGCCTTCGGCGAAGTGAACTTCGCCTTCCACGGCGCCAACCGCCTCGGCGCCAACGCCCTGCTTTCGTGTCTCTTCGACGGCCTGTTCAGCGGCGTCTCGGTCGTGAACTACATCAAGAACGAAGCCCCCAGCAAGAACGAAGCCGCCGCCATGCCCGCCGCGTCGTTCGACGCCGCCGCCAAGGCCGAGCAGGATCGCTTCGATCGTCTCGTGGCCACCTGCCAGACCGGCAAGGCCGCCGACCCGGCGACCAACCCCTATCAGATCGGCAAGGAAATGGGCGACGAGATGACCGCCGCCAGCACGGTCGTCAAGACCGAGGCCCGTCTCAAGCAGTGCCTCGCCAAACTCGCCGAACTCCGCGAGCGTGCCTCGCGCATGCGCCTGGGTGACAACGCCGCGTGGAGCAACCAGGCCCTTAGTTACGCCCGCGCTCTGGGCGACATGCTCATCATCGCCGAGGCGATCGCCCTCGGCGGCCTCGAACGCAAGGAAAGCCGCGGCGCACACTACCGCACCGACTATCCCACCCGCGACGATGCCAACTTCATGAAGGCCACCGTCGCGCGTTACGACGTCGCCAGCAACGGCACCAAAATCACGTTCGAAAACCTTGACGCCTCTCTCATCGCGCCCACCGCCCGCACCTACGGCAAGGTCGACAAACCCGCCGAAAAGAAGGAAGCCGTCGGCGTGTGAGTGATTTGCCTTTGACGCCCCTCCCGGAGGGGAGGGGTTGGGGGAGGGGTTGAAGCGACGAGCACGATGTCAACACTCGCGGTCCAAAGCAGGATTCCTGATCGCCACGATTCGAGATTCTCCGAAAGCAACCACGATGGCCTCGCGTCCCAGATCATCCCGAGCGCACCCCGAGTCGGATCGTCCGTCTCCGGACCTTGCGCGCACGATGAACTTGGCGCGGCGTGTCACCGAGGTCACAGGTTGCCCCGTGGTCGGCGGCATCGCCGTCGCGCTCCACGGCTGGCCCCGCTTCACCGGCGACATCGACATTTACAGCACCGACTTCTGGGAGACGCACCTGCGACTCGCCGACGCCGGCATCCAGTGGGACCCCAAAGGCCGCGAGCACATCATCGATGGCGTGGCGATTCACATGGTGAAGGACGATTCGCTCGGCGGTCCGCCCAAGCGCATCAGCACGATCGATGGCGTCAAGGTCATCAGCCTTGCCGACCTCATCCGCGGCAAACTCACGGTCGGTCTTGATGTCGTGAATCGTCGCAAAGACATCCTCGATGTGCTCGAACTCATCCGTCTTGTGCCCCTCAAGAAAGACTTTGCCGCCAAACTCCCGACGCACCTGCGCAAGCCGTTCAAGACGCTGGTCGATGAGGTGCATGAACCCCGCCGCTCGCCCGTTCCGCCTCTGAAGTTCTGGAAGAAGTACGCATCATGATCAACGCACTCGCACCCAACGCTTCACACAACGCCGCCGCCGCCCGCCGCGCCGCCGCCAAGGACGGCCGCACCATCGTCTTCCGCATCCAGCGCTGCGACGGCCCCGGCAAGCCCTCCTACTGGCAAGACTTCCCCGTCCAAGTCCCCCGCAACGCCAACGTCATCTCCTGCCTGCAGCAGATCGCCCTCAGTCCCGTCACCACCGAGGGCAAGACCGTCGCGCCAGTCGTGTGGGACTCTGGCTGCCTCGAAGAAGTCTGCGGCGCGTGTACCATGGTCATCAACGGCAAAGTGCGGCAGTCCTGCTCGTGCCTCATCGATGATTACGCCCCCGGCGAAGGTGACGTCATCACCCTCGCCCCCATGAGCAAGTTCCCCGTCATCCGCGATCTGTGGGTCGATCGCTCGCGCCTCTTCCACAACCTGCAGCGCGTCAAGGCGTGGGTCCCCATCGACGGCACCTACTCCCTCGGCGCCGGCCCCACCGAAAGCCCCGACAGCCAGTCCACCCGCTACAAGCTCTCCGAGTGCATGTCCTGCGGCTGCTGCCTCGAAGCCTGCCCGCAGTTCAATGTCGAGCCCGACAAGAGCACGTGGGACACCGCCTTCATCGGCGCCCACGCCATCAGCCAGGCCCGCCTCTTCAACGAGCACGGCACCGGCAAGGTGCTCAAGGATGAACGCCTCGATGCACTCATGGGCCCCGGCGGCGTGAGCGACTGCGGCAACGCCCAGAACTGCGTGAAGGTCTGCCCCAAGGCCATCCCGCTCACGGAGTCCATCGCCGCCATGGGCCGCGCCGTGACGATCCACTCGCTGGTGAAGTTCTTTAAGGGGAAGTGAGCGGGCGACGAGGTACTGAGGACGTACTGACTAAGCGCTCTCAATCTGTGCCCCGATCATCCTCGCAGAGCCTCGGATGATTTGTGGTACAAACCGTGATCGGGCCACCTGCCGACATCACGAAGGTCGATCCGTCGGACTTCCCCGACCACGACGTCCTCCTTGCCGAGTTCCCGTGCCAGCCGTTCAGCATCTTCGGCGCGCAAAAACCCCCCCGTGGCGACGCGCGTCAATCGCCGGTTTCCACCTCGGCAAAGTCGTCGAGCCGAGACGTTACATTCACGCGGTACGATTTGTCCATGAGCAGCGCGAGTATCGTCGTAGCCTCATACTCTCCCACAACCATGCTCCGACCGCCGTCCGCAATGTACAAGAGGTCATCAAGCAGTTGAACCGCGCGTTCGATGGAATCTGTTTCCGTTTCATTCCCATCTGAGTTCATAGAGATAACCTCCAGAGGGCGACTGCTGGAATCAGAACATGCGCCCAGAGAGTACCCCGTCAAGAGACAAAGCGCCACAGCGCAAGACGCTGCTGGAGACCTCCGCGCTGATCGTGGGTTACGCCATGAGCCGGCTGGACAAGGCGTATCTCGAGGCTCGCGGGATCAAGAACTGGAAGGCAGCGTTCGCTGATGCGGGTAAGCTGCTCGATGTGGCTCCCGCGTCCATCAAGAACCTGCGGGATGAGTTCGATCCGGTCCACGGGAACGCACGCCGAGGATGGGTGGACCGCCCGATGCGTCCCAATCGCCAGCGCGTCATGGGTGAATTGTGCGATGTGAGCGACGACGCGCTCCTGGAAATGATCGACCGCATCCTGGCCGGCGACCCCGAAGCCGTACAAGAGGTCGTGACGCCGCTCAGCAAACCTGCGGAGCGGATGCACAACGTCGCAGAGCGGCTCCGAACAGGGCGACTTGCAGAAGAGTTCTTTCTCGCGCATAGCCAAGCCATCGCGAGTGTCGCGTCAACGCTCATTCTCGATCACCGCGCGCTCGCACGCGGGTACGACTTCGGCGTGCGCGAGCGCGACGGCATCGCCATCGAAGTCAAAGGGATGAAACAGACGCGCGGCGGCATCGCCTTCACCGACCGCGAGTGGACCGAAGCGAAGTCCCGTCGCGCCGATTTCTGGCTGGTCGTCGTCGGCAACATCGAGTCCAATCCCATCGCCCGCCTTATCCCTGACCCGGCGGCGGCCCTGAAGGCCGAGTGTCGCTACCAGACCACGATTGCGGCAACATGGCGAGCGACCGTCGCGGTTGCCTGATGCCGCTCCAGTGGTTCAACCTTCCACGGCAGCTATGCCATTCTCCGATTCATCCGTCTGCGGTGTCTTTCGGCCCCGAAGGGGCCGTGGGGTGTAGCCACGGGTGGAGCGATGCTGCTTTGAGCATCGCGGAACCCGTGGAAACGGGTGCTCTCTATCGCCTCGTCGCCCCGGAGGGGCGAAGGATCCCCGATGCCGGGCACGTACTCCCAACTCCTGCTCCACGTCGTCTTTTCCACAACGGGCCGCGCGCCTTGGATCACCGCCAATGTCGCGGAGCGTTTGTATCCCTACATCGGCGGCATCATCCGGGCCGAGAAGGGCGTGCTCTACGACATCGGCGGCATCGAAGACCACGTGCACATGTACCTGCGGTGGCGGCCCGATGAATCCGTGTCGGGTCTGATGCGCACGGTCAAGTCCCGGGCATCGAAATGGGTACACGACACGTTCCCACACCTCGTCGCGTTCGCATGGCAGGAGGGATACAGCGTCTTCTCCGTCCGCAAGTCGCAGGAAGAGGCCGTGAAGAAGTACATCGCGGGGCAGGCCGAGCATCACAACAAGGAGGACTTCGAGTCGGAGTTGTTGCGGATGCTCCGCGCTCACGGCGTCGAGTTCGACGAAAAGTACGTGTTCGACTGAGCGACCTTTCAGTCACGCGTTTCCTCTGCCCCTCCGGGGCAGCAGAGAGAAGACACTCTCGCTCCCACGGGTTGCGCTGCGCCCGCGAGGACGCGGGCTTCGCTCCACCCGTGGCTACACCCCGTGGCCCCTTCGGGGCCGAAGGCGACGTGTTGCGACATGTGCCGTGATAGTCAACTGCTCCTCGGCGTGGACGCCGCAAAGCCGTCGATTCCCGTACCTGCTCGTCTCTACCGCGTCGGCGGCGCAAACTCGCGCGACGGCGGGGTAGATATGTGGGCCAACTTCGGTCCGGCGATTCAGGTCAAGCACATCGCGTTGGATGTGCAGAACACGCCGCCCATTGTCGAGAGTGTCTCTGCCGAGCACATGGTGATTGTTTGCACGGACGCGGACAAAGCCGTGATCCAAGCCGTGCTGACCCAGGTCGGTCTTGGCGGAAGGGTTTGCGGAATCATCACCAAGGCAGGCCTCGCCTAGTGGGACGGCCTTGCGCTCGGACCCAAGCATGCCCACGACATGGCTGTGCCGCTGTTCAAGGCACTCTTGGCCGAGTTCGACAACGAGTTTACCTTGGCGGACCCGACCGCCATTGACGTGCTCATCAAAGAGCGCGGCTACAACAAGCTCAAACTCGAAGGAGCATGGAGTGTCGCCCAGCCGGTGACGCGCACTGTCAAGCCAAAGAACGTAAAGGTCCCGAGAGAGATTAAGAAGCCAAAGCGCAAGTAGTAGAGTCTGATTTCTCTGGTCGGAGGTTCCCCGATCACCGCCTGTGCCTCACATCATCCGTCGCTTTGGACGGATGATCGTGGTCTTTGCTTTCCCACACGCTGCTCGCTCCTCGGGGACAGGGCAACCCACGCCTTTGTGACTTCGTGACTTCTTCTCCCGCACTCCGCCTCTTCGTTTCTCCGTCTCGCTCTTCAATGTCCACGTTTGCGCGCAATCTTGTGGACATGCGCGCAAAATCACCACGCCGCCCTTGCATCGCCGTGCCGCCGCTGTAGGCTCTCCTCATCTCGCGCCCGCGCGCCTCCGTCCCGGAGCCTCCCATGCCCGCCACGCACTCCATCCCTTCTCAGGACGCCGCTCGCGCGCGATGCGATCCGCGATCGGCGCGACTCCACGCCTCTCTTCGAGAATCCAACCCGACCACCACGCCGCGCCGCGCCCGCGACACCATTGCGACACCTTCGATCTGCATGGCCGAAAACGGCGAGTGTGATCCAGCGTCCGCGATAGGCTTGCCCGACATGCTTGATGCCGACCAGTGTTATGCCGCCCTTGTCGCCCGCGATCGTCGATTCGACGGCGTGTTCTTCGTCGGCGTCACAAGCACCGCCGTCTACTGTCGCCCGGTCTGCCCCGCGCGTCGCCCGCTGCGAAAGCGCTGCGTGTTCTTCGCCAACGCGGCATCCGCCGAGCGCGACGGCTTTCGCCCTTGCCTGCGCTGTCGCCCGGAACTCGCGCCCGGCCACGCGCCGATGGACGATTCGGGCACGCTCGCCCACGCGGCGGCACGACGGATCCGGGCCACGCCCGCGATCTCGCCGACAACGCTGGCTCGCGAACTGGGCGTCAGCGAACGACAACTCCGTCGCATCGTGCAGGACAAACTCGGCGTCGCGCCGGTGCAACTGGCGCAGACGAGTCGACTGCTCCTCGCCAAACAACTGCTCACAGAGACCTCCTTGCCGATCACGCGCGTCGCGATCGCGGCGGGCTTTGGCAGCGTTCGACGCTTCAATCATCTGTTCGCGGATCGCTATCGCCTCGCACCCAGCGACTTCCGTCGCGCACCACGCGAAAAGCGAGCGACGTCAAGCGAACGCGGACTGAGTGTGCGGCTCGCGTATCGCCCGCCGCTCGCGTGGGAGAAGCTCCTGACGTTCCTGGCGGATCACGCGATTCCAGGCGTGGAATGGGTGGACTCCGGGGCGTACTTGCGAACCCTGCGGATCGGGAAGTGCGTCGGCTGGTTGTGTGTGCGCCCCGAGCGCGACACATCGCACATGACGCTGACGATCTCGGATGGATTGACGACCGTGTTGTCTGAGGTCATCGCGGGCGTGCGAGCGCTGCTCGATCTGGATTGTCGACCCGATGTGATCGACACTCATCTTGCGGCGGACCCAATGCTCGCGCCTTCGCTGGCGAGCCAGCCTGGTCTGCGCGTTCCGGGCGCGATGGATGGCTTTGAGCTCCTGTGGCGCACGGTGCTCGGACAACAAGTGTCGGTAAAGGGCGCGACAACCTTGTCGGGTCGCGTCGCGCGGGCGCTCGGCGAGCGGATCACGACGCCGATCGCGGCCCTCACGCATCTGACGCCGACGAGCAGGCGCGTCGGGCGATTCGCGCCCTCGGCGTTGCAGGAACTCGGCGTCACCGGCTCACGCGCGACGTGCATCATCGATGTCGCGCGTGCGATCGAGGGCGGGCTTGTGGTCAAGCCCGGCGCGTCGCCGGAGATCGCCGGTGCCGCGCTCCGGGCGATTCGAGGGATCGGCCCGTGGACCGAGGCGTATGTGGCGATGCGCGGGCTGGCGTGGCCCGACGCGATTCCGGAAACGGACTTGTTCATCAAGCGGACGTTGGAGCGGTTGCCGCCAGGCGCGAGCGAGCGATGGAAGCCGTGGCGAGCGTACGCGACCATGCATGTGTGGAATCTGGCGTCGATGGCGGAACAGACCAAGACGCCGCCACCGCGAGTGAAGGAGAAGAAGCAATGACCGCGACGAGCGAGCGATCCCGCACGCGAAGGGGCAACACGCGCACCAAGCCGACGTCGCCGACATGCGCGACGGAGCGATACTTTCGCACGTCGCTGGGGATGATGCGCGTTGAACTCAACGGCCGCGACGAGATCGTGTCGCTCGGGCTCGCGCCGGATGCCAAGCGAGCGTCGCCCACGCTGAGCGGCACCGCCCTCGCGACCGCGGAACAACTGGATGAATATCTCCGCGGCGAGCGGAAGGCGTTTGATCTGCCGCTCGCGCCGCCGGGCACGCCGTTTCAGCATCATGTGTGGCTTGCCCTGCGCGCCGTGCCGTTTGGCGTGACGACGACGTATGCCGCGATCGCGAGGGCGATCGGGCGACCCAAGGCGTCTCGCGCGGTCGGGGCGGCGTGCGGCGCGAATCCGATCGGAATCGTCGTGCCGTGCCATCGCATCATCGGCAGCGGCGGCTCGCTCACGGGGTACTACTGGGGCACGCAGATGAAGGCGCGATTGCTCGCGCTGGAAGGCGCGGAGAACGGGTCGCTGTTCACGCGATGAGTTGATGCGCGGTCAGCGCTCGCCGAGGATTCGCCGCGGCTTGGGCGACCACTTGGGCTGGGTCTGGAGCGAGACGCCTTCGCGGATTTTCTGCACGGCGACCTCGGGATCATCGGTGAGGGTGATGAGGTCGATGTCCTCGGGGCTGATGGTGCCGGCGCGGACGAGGCCTTCGCGGATGAAGTTGATCATCGGGGTCCAGAACTCGACGCCCATGAGGACGATGGGGAAGTGCTGGACCTTGCGGGTCTGGACGAGGGTGGCGATCTCGAAGAGTTCGTCGAGGGTGCCAAATCCGCCGGGGAGGGCGACGAAGGCGTGCGAGTATTTGACGAGCATGACCTTGCGGACGAAGAAGTAGCGGAACTCGATGAAGCGATCGACGTAAGGGTTGGGGCGCTGCTCCATGGGGAGGACGATGTTGCAGCCGATGGATCGGCCGCCGGCTTCTTTGGCGCCGCGGTTCACGGCCTCCATGATGCCAGGCCCGCCGCCGGTCATGGCGGTGAGCCCGAGGCCGGCGATTCGGCGACCCATCTCGCGGCCGAGTGCGTAATAGGGGTGGTCGTCCTTGAAACGGGCGGAGCCAAAAACGGTGACGCAGGGGCCAACAAAGTGAAGGGCGCGAAAGCCCCTCATGAACTCGGTAAATATACGGATCGCGCGGAGGAGTTCGCTGCCGCGCGTGAGCGGGCCGGAGAGGAAGTCTCGGACGTCCTGGGTGGCGGGGCCTTTGCCCCAGAGGCGCGTGCCGTTGGGTGCTGAGCCGTTCGCGGGAGGCTGATGATCGCTGGCATCTGGAGGCATGTGAGGTGATTCTGGCAGGAGTGGGGCGAGGGTCAATGTGTTGGGGTCATTGCATGAGAAGGCCGAAGATTATGAAAGCGGTTTCGCGGTGGAGGTCCGAAAACCGGGGGTTTTCCCCAGAAACAGGCAAACTCATGGGGAAATACCTAAGCGTTATTGACAAGCGTCGCCTGGTGTAGTGCAATAGGGTGATCGAATCACGCATGAAGAATGCGGATTTCGTTCGATGCCGACCGGGCCGTCGGCGAGATTCAGGGCCGTGTATCTGACAGAAAGTCACTCATGCGGGTTTCATCGGGGGAAGAGACAGTGCATGACGCGGCGACACGCCAAGTGATGGCGTGGCTCGCGTCGAATCCGTTGTGGCCATCCCTGACAACGGATGCCGGTGGCTGCGTCGCGGTCATTGACGCGACGGGCTTGGTGCTGTTTGCCAATGAGGTGACGGCCGACACTGTGCATTGTCCGGCGCAGCATCTCATTGGGCGGACGATTGAAGAATTGTTCCCGCCGGCGATCGCCAAGGAGCGGATGGGGTTCATCCGGGCGGTGGTGGACACACAGCGGCCGCTGATCGTCGATGCCGTGTTTCATGGGCTGTATCGGTGCTCGTGCTACCGTCCGATGGAGGGGCCGGGCGGCGAGAAGTTGATCATGTGCGTCGGGCGCACAGGGCACACAAAGCCCGGATTCAAGCCGCCGCCGGGGACCGACTACGTGCGAGCACGGCATGATGACGCCGGGCCGTTCGCGTCGCTGACGGCGCGGGAACTTGAGATCCTGCGGATGGTCGGCGAAGGGATGACGACGGCGGACATCGCCAAGCGCCTGCATCGCAGCGTGAAGACGATCGAGTGGCATCGCGTGTCGCTGGGGAACAAACTCGGGGCGAACAATCGCGTGGAACTGGCGCGGATCGCGATCGATTCGGGGTTGGTGTCGGCGAATGTCTCGGGGAATCGCGATGTGGAAGCGGCCGTCGATGTCGAAGCCGGAGACGGCGACGAGAAATGACGCGGGGCGAGGTCGGATTCGTGTCGGGCGGGGCTTGCAAAGGTCGGAATCTCTGGTACAGTCTTGTTGAGAGTTGGTTCTCAATAAGGACCTGCGTGTCAGGATCGACCCGTGAGCGAGCGAGTCACACAATCCGCGGAGCTGGCGATGGTTGCGGCTTTGGCCGCGGCCGGTAATCGGTTCGCACGGGCGAGGCAACGGGTTGGCGGCGCGACGCGCGCGTGGGCGTGGGGCCTGGCGATCACGGTCGTGGTGGTGCTTCAGGCCATGCTGCCCGCGATGCACGCGGCACAGCATCTGGCGGGCGCGACGGATCGCGCGATGGCGTCAGCGGTCGAGACGAGCGTCGCAAACGCCGATGGTCATGGGCATCACTCGTGTGGCGATGAGGGCGCGGTTCACGATTCGCGCGACGGCGGAGACGACGAGGGAACAGGTCAGAAGCCTGTGTCGCCGGGCGATGGGTGCGATGTGTGTAAGACGCTGCTGTTGGCGAAGTCGCTGGGCGGCGTGATGCCGCTGACGGGCGATGCGTTCACGGGTGAAGTGGTGGTGATCGCGGATGCGATGGGCTACGCGCGGATCGCGGGCGAGCGGATGGAGATGCCGCGTGATTCGCGCGGTCCGCCGACGATGTGAGCGCGGGTCGCGCGTGGTTGTGATGACCACGACGAAACCGGCGCGGCAACAGACACAATCTGGATGGGCTTTGAAGGAGAAACCGGTCGCGGATGCGGCGGGGATGTTCTTCGAAGCACCGGTACCGGCCGCTTGCGCGGCACGGCTCTTGTGAGATCGCCGTCCATAGGAGCCGAGGTGCGCGAGCACCCGGGGAACGACCAACGACGCGAGGCCCGGCTCGGAGATCCGGGCCACCAAAGACCGGCCGCTTGCGCGGCACGGCTCTTGTGAGATCGCCGTCCATAGGAGCCGAGGTGCGCGAGCACCCGGCGAACGACCAACGACGCGAGGCCCGGCTCGGAGATACGGGCCATCAAAGACCGGCCGCTTGCGCGGCACGGCTCTTGTGAGATCGCTGGCTATAGGAGCCGAGGTGCGCGAGCACCCGGCGAACGACCAACGACGCGAGGCCCGGCTCGGAGATCCGAGCCACCAAAGACCGGTCGCTTGCGCGGCACGGCTCTTCCTCGAGGCGTTGTCACTCGATGACACGGGTTGACCTCTTGCTGTGCTTTCCTGGAGATTCACATGGCGCGACACCATCACGCCTTCACACTCATTGAGTTGCTCGTGGTCATCGCGATCATCGCGGTATTGATCGGCGTGCTGCTGCCCGCGCTGGGAAGCGCGCGACGGGCGGCCCGGGCGACGAAGTGCCTGGCGAACATCCGTTCACTTGAACTTGCGCATACGACGTATGTGAACGAGAACAAGGAGCGGTTCGTGAGTGCGCTGCTTCCCGAGAGTGGCGTGCCGACGATCGCGAGTCTGAAGCAGAGTTGGCCGTATGCGTTGCGCGAGTCGTACGGCTCGGAGGCGATTCTGCGTTCGCCGGGGGATACGAGCAAGTTCTGGCCCAGCGCCGCGGGCGGGCAGAGCGGCGGCGTGACGCTGACGCAGTTCGTGGATGAGTACGCCGGCGGCGGCAAGCCATCGCCGACGCGACTGGCGCGATGGACGAGTTATGGATTGAACAACTGGGTGGCGGGGCCGCACTTTCCGCTGCTGGAGTCGGGCGAGCCGTACGACCGGCTGAGCAAGGTGGCGAATCCGAGCGCGACGGCGCACTTTGTGATGATGACGCGCGGCGATGAGCGTGCGATGAACTCGCCGCGGTTCGCGGTGGCGGACCACATCCACGCGGAAAACTTCAGCGATGGCGGCGCGGGATTCGAGGCGAGTGTCGCGTCGACGCAGATCGACCTGGCGGCATGGGGAGGCAAGCCGAAAACCGCGAGCGGCAAGGCGAACTACGGCTTTCTTGACGGGCATGCGGCGACGCTCGCGTTTGAAACGGTGTATCGCGATTACGACCACAACCAGTTCCGTCCCAGCGTGGCACGTTGAGGACTGAAGCACGCAGTTTCATGTACACACGATCGGAGAATTTTCGATGAATCGCATCTTGGCCGCCAGCGTCGCGTTGTTGATCTCGGGCACCTCGGCGCTGGCGCAGCACGCGGGCGACATTCTGCTGTTGAATCGAGGTTCGACCTTGGTGACGGGCCAGGTCGAACAGGACGGAGCGCTGGTCGAAGGAACGCGGGTGTTTCTGACCGAGTTTGGCGTGTTTCCCAACTTCACGGATGAGCCGGGGATCAACTCGCCCGTGGGGGAGTTTGTGTCCGGCACCACAATCGGATTCACGATTCGTAAGGCTCTGCGGAAGTGGGACGGCAGCGACTTCGACGGCGTGCCGGCGGAGCGGATCTCGATGAAACTCGGCCCGCTGGGGCCGATTTCAACGCCGACGAGCGATGTCGCGGTGACGGGGTTCAGCACGCTCGTGGCATCCAACGGCGAGTTTCATCGGCACTATGGCTACACGCTCGGAGCCCCGGCGAGCGATGGCGTGTATCTGCTTGAACTGGAACTGTGGTGCGGGAACGCGCCGATCGCCAACTCACTGCCGTTCTGGGTGGTCTTCGGACAGAACGCCGACCCCGGGGATCTCGATGCGGCCGGTGCGTGGGTGCAGGCGAACTTCGTCAATCCCTGCCGGGCGGACTTCAACGGCGACGGGTTTCTGGACTTCACCGACTTTGATGACTTCGTCGCGGCGTTTGAAGCGGGGAGCGCGAGCGCGGACTTCAACGGCGACGGATTTCTGGATTTCACGGACTTTGATGACTTTGTCGCCGCGTTTGAGGGCGGTTGCTGAAGCGAGATTGAAAGCGCCGGGCGGGTGATCAGACCAGTCCGGCGCGTGTCGTGCATGTTGGCCGAGGGATCCCCGGTCGACATGCCCAACGTGAGTACGGGATCTGCTGTTTCCGAGTGTAGAGGAGTTCTGAGATGAAGACGTTGAAGTTTATGGTGAGCGTTGTGGCGGTGTGCGCCGGCACCACGATGGCCGTCGCCGGTCCGGGGCACGCGGGCGATATCACGCTCACGATCTCGGGCGGAAAGATGTTTACGGCGATCGTGCCCGAGGGCGGCGGTACTGCGGAAGCCCAGCGCGTCTTCGCGAGCGAGTTTTTTGATGTTGCGGGATTCGTCTTCGCCGACGAGCCCGGGTACGAGATCGACGACGGGACCTTGACGCCCGGCAGCGGTCTGTTCCTGACGATGCGCAAGGCCGTGCGCTCGTGGAATGGCAGTGATTTCTCGACGATCGCCGCGCAGACGATCACGGCGTCGTTCGGCCCCAACTCGATCACGAGCAATCTGACGGACGTCGCGACCAGTGGGCTGCTCTTGCCGGTGGACGCAGCCGGCGGGCTGCATGATCATCCGGAGGTGTACCTGAACAACGCCTTTGCGGGCATCTATCTGTTGGAACTCGAGCTCTCCTCGGATGCGGGGCTTGAGTCGACCGATCCGTTCTGGATTGTGTACAACTACGGGGCCGAGGAAGCGGATCACGACGCGGCGATCGAGTGGGTGAACTCGACGCTCGTTCCCGGGCCCGGCTCGCTTGCGCTGGTCGGTCTTGGACTTTTCGCGACTCGTCGTCGTCGTTGATAGACGATGATGCGAGTCGATAATGTTGTCGGTTGCCGAGGTCATGTGCGGCGCGTCCGCACAGATTCCGGAGGAGACAACCGACTGCGCCCCGCGGCACCGAACGGTGGCGCGGGGCTTTGCGTATTGTGCGCCTGTGCTTGCGGGACGGCAGACGAGGGCTCGGGTCCGCCGCCGATCGAAAGCAAATCATGGGAGTGTCTGATGGCAACCACGTTTGATGCGACCGGCACCTCGCGAGAGAATGCGCTGAAGGTGTCGGGGCTGCGCTTCCGACACAGCGCGGGATTCATGGAGGGCGACGGCTCGCGCGGAGATTTGGGCGGCATTTCCGGTTGGACCGTTGACATCGGCTCGCTCACGCTCGCACGCGGCGAGCATCTGTTGCTGACGGGTTCGTCGGGCAGCGGCAAGTCGACGCTCTTGCAGGTGATCGCGGGTTTGTTTGACCCGAGCGACGGCCGCGTTGAGATTCACGGGACTGCAATCCACGGGCTGCGCGGCGCGGCGCGGGATCGCTTTCGCGGCAGGCACATCGGAATGATCTTTCAGACGTTCAATCTGTTGCACGGATTCTCGGCGATCGAGAACGTGATGGCGGCCCTGATGTTTTCCGAGGTGCCGACGCGCGAGCATCGCGAGCGGGCGGCGGGGCTGCTGACGCGGCTGGGCATCAGCGATCATCATCGGGATGCGGATCGGATGAGTGTGGGTCAGCAGCAGCGGGTGGCGGTGGCGCGGGCGATCGCGTGCGGGCCGGACCTGGTGCTGGCGGATGAGCCGACGGCGAGTCTTGATCCCGAGAACGCGCGGGGCGCGGCGGAGTTGATTCGCGAAGCGTGCCGTGCGAGCGGAGCGGCGTTGCTGTGTGTGAGCCATGATCCCGCGCTGCACGATCGGTTTGAGCGGCGGGTGGCGTTGCTCGATTTGGCGGCGGGCGCGACGTCGGCGACGGGCGCGACGGGCGCGGCGAACGGGGGAGGTCGCTGATGGCACTCACCGATTGGACGATCATCCGCAAGAGTCTGTTTGGGCGGCTGTTCAGCACGCTGACGACGACGATCACCGTCGCCGTCGCGGTGGGGTTGCTGCTGGTGCTGCTGATGATGCGAGAGAGCGGGCGTCGGGCGTTCGAGCGTGGCAGCGGCAACATGCACCTGCTGGTGAGCGCGGACAGCAGCCCGCTGAACAGCGTGCTGAACTCGGTGTTCTATGCGGCGTTGCCGCCGCGGGCGATTGAGTATGCGCGGTTCAATGCGATGATGGCGAAACTGCCGCCGATGGAGTTCGCGATTCCGACGCAGCACGGCGATTCGTACAGAGGCTTTCGCGTCACGGCGACGACGCCGGAGTTTTTCGCGAAGTTTGTGCCGCAGAGTGGCGAGACGTGGCGGTTCGCGAGCGGCAAGGCGTTCGAGGGTGAGTGGCAGATCGTGGCGGGGGCGCGGGCGGCGCGCGAACTTGGGCTTGTGGTCGGGCAGAAGGACATTGTGCTGACGCACGGCAGCGGGGCGTCGCGCGAGGGCGGCGGTGAGACGCATGTCCACAAGGAGTACGGCTTCACCGTCGTTGGCGTGCTTGAGCCGACCGGGAGCGCCCACGATCGCGCGTTGTTCATTGACCTGAACAGCGCGTGGATTCTGCACGCTCATGATCGGCACGAGCGGGAGACCGCTGCCGAGCACGCCGAGCACGCGCACGGGGACGAGCACGACCACGACCATGACCACGGGCATGGGGAGGAGAAGAGGCTGACGGCGGCGGATTTGACGGACGAGGATCGCAAGATCACGGGCGCGTATCTGCGGTTGCTGACGCGGGATGGATCGGACACGCCGGCGAACCTGCCGCAGGTGTTCTTTGCATTGCGTGCGGACCCGACGATCACGGTGGCGCAGCCGAAGCAGGAGATCGACAAGCTGTTCGAGATCGTGGGGAACATCGATCAGATATTGGTGGGGATGGCGATGGTGGTGATGGTCTCGAGCGGGATCGCGATCATGCTCGCGCTCTACAACTCGATGGAGCAGCGGCGACGGCAGATCGCGGTGCTTCGGGTGCTGGGGTGCAGTCAGTGGCGCATTTTCGGGCTGGTCATCACCGAATCCGCAGTGGTCGGCATGGCGGGGGCGGCGGCGGGCGTGGTGCTCGCGATGCTGGGCGGGCGGGTCGTCGCGGCGATCATGAAGCAGCGGCTGGGGATCGTCGTGGATCCGAATCTGACGCCGGAACTGCTGGTCGTGGTGGTCGCGGCGACGGCGGTGCTGGCCGCGCTCGCGGGGGTGGTGCCCGCGCTGCTCGCGTATCGCACGCCGGTGGCCAAGAATCTCAGGGCGATAGGGTGAGGTCGTCGAATCGAGCAGAGCGGAGGCCGCGATGAAGTTCTTCTGGTTGCTGGTGGGCGTGGTGGTGATCGCGGCGGGCACGATGGTGTTCGCGGGGCGCGCGGTGCGCAGCGCGCCGACGACGAGCGCGTCAAGCACCGCCGCGCCGGTCGTGGCAAAGGCGACGGAGGACGCGACGCCGCGCGCGGCGGAAGTCAGTGGCGATGCATCGCCGGCGAACCCGGGCGCGACGGATCACATTGTCGCGCCGGCGAAGGAGACGCCACTGCAAGCGCCGGCGGGCGCGGCGGTGAGCGTGCCGTCAAAGACCGAAGCGGTGGCGGTCGAGCCACCCAAGCCCGCGCCGCCGCCCGCGAAGGCCGAGCCTGCGATGGAAGTTGAGGCGAAGGCGGAAAGCAAGCCCGAACGCAAAAGCGAGACCACACCTGATCGCACACCGGACGCCGCCGCGGGTGATGCGGGCGCGGTGGGTGGACATGCGGCGCACGACTCGCTGGTGGATGCGATCGCGGCGGATGCGATGCCGCGAACTCCCGACGGCGATGTGATCGTGCGGCACGATGACGCGATCAAGATCGTGAAGAAAAGCACGGGCGAGATGATCGTGGACGATCGGTACGCGCTCAAGGGCGACGGCAGCGATGCGACGCCGTACGAGATCACGTGGGAGTATCTGCTGTCAGCCCAGGAGACGTACGACCCGAAGAAGGGCAAGAAGAAGGTGCCCGAGCGGCTCGCGATGCTCGACGGCAAGCAGGTTCGTATCACAGGCTACATCGCGTTTCCGTTGATGGCGCAGTCGCCCAAGGAGTTGCTCGCGATGCTGAATCAGTGGGACGGGTGCTGCATCGGCGTGCCGCCCACGCCATATGACGCGATCGAGGTGCGACTGGACAAGGCGGCGACGCAGGAAGAGAAGTTCACGAACTACGGGAGCGTGCAGGGCGTGTTCAAGGTGACGCCGTATGTGGTGGGGGAGTGGCTGGTGGGGCTCTATGTGATGAATGAGGCGAAGCTGGCGAGCAAGAACAGTCGCGTGGGGACGTGAAGGGTTGGTGGGCGTGGCTGTGGCTCCTCAAGACCGGCCGACGGCGCGGGTTGCCTCTATGCTGATGGGCGATGAGCGACGCGAACTCGACCACGGAAGCGGTGCAGCAGGCGATCACCCACGCGCTGGAGGCGTTGGAAAGTCGGCGTGCCGATGATGCGATCGCGTTGATGATGCCGCTGAAGGACGCGGATCCGGCGATCGGCGATGTGTATCTGATCTTGGTGGCGGCACACCGCCTGCGCGGACACCAGCGTGATCAGCCCGCCGATCAGGACGAGGCGATTCGGCTGGGGCGCGAGGGGCTGCGAAGACTTGCGGGCGATCGCGGGATTCGCCTGCTGATGCTCGAGTTCTTGATGTTCCTGCGGCACCACGGCGAGGCGCTGGGCGTGATCGACGAGTTGCTCGCGGGGCGCGACCCGGATCCGGACCTGGGCGTGCATCGCGCGTCGATGCTGCAGTCGTTGATGCGATATGGCGAAGCATCGGTGGCGCTCGACGAACTCGCGCGACGATTCCCCAATCATCGCGGCATCGCGACCACGCGCTGCATGCTCAGCAACTACGACGCGGGCATGTCGTGCGAGGCGCACGCCGCGATCCACCGTCGGTTCGGCGAGATTCTGCGGCGACTCTCACCGCTGCGGCCCGGGGCGGGCGCGACGCTGCGCTCAGGCGCGGGACAGAATGGCGATCGCGTCCGGCTCGGCTTTGTGTCGGGCGACTTCAAGCGACACTCGGTGGCGTACTTCCTGCTGCCGCTGCTGGAGAATCTCGACAAGCGTGTGTTCGACGTGACGTGCTTCTCTGTCATGACGACGGAAGATGCGTTCACGACGAGATTCCGCGGCGTGGCGGACACGTTCATCGATGTCACGCCGATGGAGGCGCCGACGCTTGCGGGAGAGATACGCAAGCGCGGAATCGATGTGCTGGTCGATCTCGCGGGGCATACGACCGGTACGCGACTGCCGGTCTTTCATCTGCGCCCCGCACCTGTGCAGATCAGCTGGCTTGGCTATCCGGGCACGACGGGGCTGGATGCGTTCGCGGCACGATTTGTGGATTCGATCACCGACCCCGAGGGCGCAGAGACGCACGCCACCGAGCCGCTCGTGCGACTTGACCCGTGCTTTGTGTGCTATCAGCCGACGCAGGATGCGCCCACGCCAGCGCGGCACGCGGACGCGGGGAGCGGCGTGGTGTTCGGCTCGTTCAACAACACGCGCAAGATCAATGACGCCTGCATCGAGTTCTGGGGCGAGGTGCTGGCCGCCACACCGGGCTCGCGGTTGGTGCTCAAGAGCGAGGGATTTGCGGAGGAAGCGCTGCGGGCGAAGGTGATCGGCGACTTGGTGTCGCGGTTTGGCGGTCGCGGCGTGGATGCGGCGCGCGTGGACGTGCTGGGCCGTGCGTGGAACACGGAGGGGCACCTGGCGACGTACGCGAGGGTTGATATCGCCCTTGACAGCGTGCCTTACAACGGCACGACCACGACGTGCGAGGCGTTGTGGATGGGCGTGCCGACGGTGACGTTTGCGGGCGATCGGCACATGGCGAGGGTGGGGGCGAGCGTGCTGAGCGCGGCCGGATGCGGCGCGTGGGTCGGGCGCGATCGGGCGGACGCAGTGCGAATCGCGACGGAGTTGGCCGCACGCGGCCCGCGCGACGCCGCGACGCGGATGGCGCTGCGCGAACAGGTGCGGCGGTCGGTGCTGTGTGATGCCAAGGCGTTCGCGTCCCGGTGGACGGATGCCGTGCTGCGGTTGGTTGAGGCGCGGCGATGAGCGTCGCGCTCAATGCAGATATGTGTTGAGGTTGCAAGGCAACGGCCGCTCGCGCGGCACGGCTCTTGCCGGCTCCGAGGCGAGCGAGTCGCGTGCGAACATCGCTCATACGGATCACCGTCCAAAAGGAGGTGTCTCGTGGTGGCCCGAACCTCCGGGGCGGGCCGCTGAGCCCATGAAAACAGGCGATTTCGGCCCGGCTCGGAGATCCGGGCCACCAAAGGCAC
>Ga0164290_1000639_pt1 | contig 98584 bp, 77 predicted proteins | sample Micstemetagenome_FD_108782 | JGI IMG/M metagenome (GOLD analysis project Ga0164290, IMG submission 108782) | Contaminated culture microbial community from soil near Moab, Utah, USA - Microcoleus steenstrupii SON62 (Illumina Assembly) | ecosystem: Environmental > Terrestrial > Soil > Soil crust...
GGCCCCGGCCGGTGGCTTCCGCGTCTGTACGGGTACGCCCTTTTCGGTACCCTTCAACGCCCCCGGGCGTTTCCGCCCTGACAACCAGTTCATTGTTCAGCTGGCGGGCGATGACGGTAACTGAGTGAACATCTCCGCTCCCGGTACGGCCAGCCCGCTGACGGCCCAGTTGCCCTACGGCATTGCCACCCGGAAGTCCTACCGCCTGCGGGTCATCGCCAATAGCCCCGCTTTGGCCACCGAGCCCATTACCCTGAACGTGGCCCAGCAGGTGATGACTTCGCTCCGGAATGATACCATTCGGGTGGCCGAGGGCCAGCCGGCCGATCTGCTCGTCGACTTCACCGGCGGCGGGCCCTGGTTTGTGCTGCTTTCCGATGGCACTTACGAAAACGGGATTCTCAAAACGCCCCACCGCGTGCGGGTAACCCCCAATAACTCGACCGCCTACCGGATAACGGCGGCCGGCGGGTCCTGCGGCGTGGGGGATTTTAAAGGGTATTCTTACGTTAAGGTGGCCATTCCGCCATCGACCATCACGACGGGTAATCTCTCCGCTCGGACGCTCTGCCAGGGATCTGAGGTGACCGTACCGTTTACGACGGCAGGGCGCTTCAACGCCAATAATCAGTTTGTGGTGCAGGTCGCCGAGGCCGACGGACGCTTCGTGAACGCGGTATCTACCTACCGCGACGGCGTGCTCAAGGCGGTAATCAACCCCGGTACGATGAAAGAAGGCGATAGTCCTGTCCGGCTGCGGGTGGTATCGACCAGCCCGGCGGTAACGGGCACGGAGACATCGGTTCGGCTGGTGCCGGCCAATTCTGCCCGGGTTACACTCAGCGGCCCGGCCAAGGTACGGCCCGGGCAGACGGCCCGCCTCCAGCTTAGCCTCCAGAACGGCCTGCCGCCCTGGTCGTTTACGCTCTCCGACGGCTCCCAGGTCACCGGAACCTTCCTGAACCCGTATTACCTGCCCCTGACGCCGGGGCAGACGACCGAGTACACCATTACCGAGACCCGGAGCAGTTGCGGAACGGGGCGCGGGGAGGGATCGGTCAAGGTGATGGTCGATGCCAATTAAAGTAAGTCTTTCATCGGCCACTCAAGTCCTTTCGTCGCCCTAACCGGCGGCTTCGGTAAGCTTCATTAGCAGGGCAGTCGGCGGAACGCCAATTTTGCTCCCACAACAACCCTGCTAATGAACACCTTTCATCGCTTCGCCTTAACCTGCCTTGGCCTCCTGCTGACGGTAGCCACCTTTGCCCAGCCGGCCGAAAAGAAATTCAGCTTTACTACCTCGGACAGCACTCGGCTGTACGTCCGCATCGTCGGCCAGGGCGAGCCCTGCCTGTTTCTGCACGGCGGTCCGGGCTCGACGAGTCATTATTTCGAAGCCTCGGGCGGCAGCCGGATCGAGCAAAACCTGCAGATGATTTACATCGACCTCCGGGGCAGCGGCCGCTCGGGTAGCGCACCCACGGCGGATTACTCCCTGAAGCGGCTGGCCAAAGACCTCGACGAGCTGCGCCGCCACTTGGGCTATCCGCGCTGGCACGTCATGGGCCATTCCTTTGCCGGCATGCTGCTGACGGAATACGCCCTGGCCTACCCCAAAACCATCCGGTCGCTGGTCTACGTCAACTGCACGCTCAACCTGAACGCTTCGGCCACGGCCTGGATCAATTTTGGGATCAAGGAACTGGGCATCACCGATCCGCGCCCCTACCACGACCCGGCCGTTCCCGTTCTGGAGCGGATGGGCCGAATCAGCCAGCAACTGGAGGAAAAGGGCGTCTGGTACAAGCTTATGTTCCGCACCGCCGAAGCCAAAGCGCATAGCGACTCCGTCAGCTTCAAAGCCATTCAGCCGTTCAACACCGACTACGGGCAGAAGGTCTGGAGCGCCCCCGAGTACATGCAGGACCATACCGCCCGCACGGCCGGCATCACCGCCCCGGTTCTGGTCATCGCCGGCACCCGCGACTACGCCGTCGGGCCCGACCACTACCGCCTCTTCCGCTTTCCCAACGCCCGGATTGTCCGCTACCAAGGCGGCCACGCGCCCTACCAGGAGGACGCGGACTGGTTTGTGCAGACGGTGGGGGCATTTTTGACAGAGAGGAACGGGAAAGCGGTGAAGTAAGGGAGGAAAAGAACAGCAGCGAGCAAAGGGGCAAAGTGACAAAGGAGTTCTTCCGAGCCACTTTGCCCCTTTATCACTTTGCTAGGCTGCAACTTTACCCTTCCGAAGGTAGGAGCCCTGCCGCCGCAGGAAAACCGGTCTCTGCCGCTGGGCAGTTCTCGCTTCCCGGCGCCGGGGGCCGGGCCTAGTTTTGGGTCGTTCACCGAAACGATAACCCAAAACAAACCCCATCCATGCGCAAGCACACGTATCCGCTCTCCCGCCTCTTCACGCTCGTTTCCCTGTTGGCCCTGGCCACTATTTCCCGCCCCGCCTTGGCCCAGCTGAGCCTGGGTGTGACGGCCGGGGCACAGGTGTCCAGCCAGACCATCCGGGCGGAGGGCATCGGTCTTAGCCCCGAGTCCCTGATTAGTCCCTTCGTGGGCCTGACGGCCCAACTGCCCCTCTCGGATCGCCTGGCCTTCCAGCCCCAGCTGTCCTATTCGCAGAAAGGCTACAAGATGAATATGCTCGGCATGAAGACGACCCAGCGGCTTCATTACCTGGAAATTCCGCTGCAGGCCGTTTATTACCTGCCGGTCGGGGCTGGGCAGTTGTTTGTCGGCGCAGGGCTGTCGGTCGGCATCGGACTCTCGGCCCGCATGAAAGTCGACGCCTCCCAACTGGGGAGCGGCCTTGGCCTGGACCCGGGCGATATGGATCTCCCCAGCGGCACCATTACGATTCCCTTCAGCAATAGCGAAGACGGCATTAAACGCCTCGACCTGGGTGCCCGGCTATCGGCTGGCTACCAGTTCGCGGAGCGCTTCGCCCTGACGGCTTCCTACGCACCTTCTTTTACCAACCTGGACAATTCCAGGGAAGCCAAAATCCGTAACCAGGCGTTTAATGTGACAGGAACGTTCTTTTTCTGGTAAGGGAGAGGTAATAAATGAACAAAGTGCCAGGGTAACAGACTAGCTGTAAATCCCTGGCACTTTGTCCCTTTACTACTTTGCTGCTTAATTTCCTTACGCTTCACTCCCAGCCGCCGCCTCATCGGCCCAGACGTATCCCTGCTCCAGCCGCTGAAACAGGCTCGCCGGGAACTCCTCGGTAACGGGGCCGTTCAGGGCTGTTTTGAGCACGGGGGCTTTTTTGGCCCCGCTGGCCAGCAGGATGGCCTCCCCGGCTTCCGCGACATGGCGCAGGCCGATGGTAAGGCCCTGCCGCAGGGGCGTGGGGCGGTTGAAGTACTTCTGCCCCACGGTGATGGTCGTTTCGTGGAGGTCGGAGACGTGGGCGTAGGTATCGAAGGAGGTGCCCGGCTCGTTCATGGCGATATGGCCGTTCAGCCCGACGCCGACGATGATGAGGTCCAGGCCACCGCGCGCGGCAATGTACTGGTTTACCCGGTCGCAGGCCGCTGCGGGATCTTCGGCCTGGGCGTCGAGTAGCACGATCTGCTCCGGCCGCAGCTGGAGCGGCCCGAACAGGTCCCGGAACAGGTACCAGGTACAGCTCCCTTCGTCCTCCGGCCCCATACCGAGCCATTCGTCGAGGCCCACAAAGGTCACCCGGCTCGTATCCACCTCTCCGGCCTGCGCCAGCTGGACAAAGGCTTTGTAGGCGCCCAGGGGTGTATCGCCGGAAGCAACGCAGACGAGGGCGTCGGGTTTGCGTTTCAACAGGGCAGCCAGGTGGCGGGCGGTATGATCAGAAAGGGCCGTGTAATCGGGAAAGGTCTGGAAAGTCATGCAGGGGTTGGGTACGTTACGGGCCACAAGATAGGAGGGCTACGGGAAAAGCGAAAGCGCCCGGGCCACTCCTATCCCAGTGTCCACCCGCCTTATTCGATCCGCAGCGAGCTGACCGGGTTCATCAGGGCCGCCTTAAGGCTTTGAAAACTAACCGTCAGCAGGGCGATCAGCAGCACCGCCACGAACGGCAGCACAAACAGCCAGCCGTTCAGATCGGCGCGGAAAGCGTAGGTTTCCCGCCAGCGGCTGACGGCCAGCCAGGCCAGGGGCGTCGCTACCACGAAGGCCACCACAATCAGCACGGCAAACTCCTGGTAGAGCAGCCGCAGGATCTGCGGTACCGAGGCGCCGAGCACTTTCCGGATACCGATCTCTTTCGTCCGCTGCACGGTCGTGAACGAGGCCAGCCCGAACAGCCCCAGACAGGCTACCAGGATCGCCAGGGCGGTGAAGAAGCCGAAGACCTGCCCAAAGCGCTGGTCGGCGCGGTACTGTTCGGCAAAATGGGCATCCAGGAAGAAATACTCGAAGGGATTGCCGGGGAAGAACTGGTTCCAGGCCGACTGCAGGGTGGCGATGGAGCGGCTGGCCTCGGCGGGGGCAACCTTGACCGAAAAATACCCGCGCAGGTCAGGAATCAGCCGCAGAATGAGCGGCTCGTAGGCTTCCCGCAGGGACTGCTGGTGAAAATTATCGACTACCCCGACCAGCCGGTAGGTTTCGCCCCAAAACTCAATCTCCCGGTTGATGGCTTCTTCGGGCCGGGTGAAGCCCAGCTGTTCCATGGCCATCCGGTTAAAAATAACCGCCTTGGGATCGGTTCCGAATTCCTTGGCAAAATTCCGCCCGGCCAGCAGTTTCAGGCCGTAGGCCTTCAGGTAGTCGTAGTCCACCCCGATCACCCGGTACTGCTTGCCCTTGCCTTCGTCGAGGCCCTTGAGCCGGATCCCGCCCGCGTTCCAGCCTACCGGCTCGCCGGGAATGGAGGTGGAAGCCGTCACGCTCCGGATAGCGGCGTAGCGCAGCAGCGCTTCCTTGAAGGACTGCATCTGGCTCATGTAGGTGGAATCGTTGCGGATCACCGGCGGGCGGATCACCAGCGTCTGGTCGATGTTCAGGCCCAGCGTCTGTTCGCGCATGAACTGGATCTGCCGGAAAACCGCCAGCGTGCCCACCAGCAGAAAGAGCGAAGCCGCAAATTGGAACACCACCAGCCCCTTCCGCAGCAGCGCGCCCTGGCGGGTGTTGACCATCCGCCCTTTCAGCACCACCACCGGCCGGAAGCCCGAGAGCACGAAGGCAGGGTACAAACCGGAGAAGAATACGCCTAGCGTAAAGAGGATCAGCAAGGCCCCCCAGAACCGGCCGTCGGCCAGCAGCGAGAGCGTCAGGTGGTGACCCGACAGCTCGTTAAAGGCCGGAATCGTCACCATCACCAGCAGCAGCGCCAGCACGACCGCCAGGCCGTTGAGCAAAAGGGCCTCGAAGAGAAACTGCACGATCAGCTGGCTGCGCTGCGAGCCCACCGCCTTGCGAACGCCCACCTCCCGGGCCCGGTTGATTGCCCGGGCCGTGGCCAGGTTGACGTAATTAACCCAGGCGATGACCACGATGAAACCGGCGATGGCCAGCAGCAGGTAAACAGTAGTACCATCCCCGTTGGGCTCCGTTTCGCCGATGTAGTGCGAATACAGGTGGATGTCGCGGAGCGGCTGCAGCCGGTAGATCGCGGCGGAATGATACCGCTTGTGCTCTTCCCCGGCAAGCTTATCGACCACCTGCGGAAACTTCGCTTCGAGCGCCTGCGGGTTGGTCCCCCGGCGAAGGAGCAAGTATGTCAGACAGCCGTCCCACTGCCAGGCCGTCTCGGGATTGTTATCCGGACCCATGGCCTTGATAAAGGTGGCGTAGGACCGGAGCATGTCCGCCTTGATGTGCGAATTCGGCGGGAAGTCGGCGTACACCCCGGTTACCTTCACGGCCTGCTTCTGGTTCAACAGCATCGTTTTCCCGACCGGATTGACGGTCCCGAAGAGCTTCCGGGCCACCGAGGCCGACAGCACCACCGTGTTGGGTTCTACCAGGGCCGTGCGGGCGTCGCCCTGCAGCAGCGGAAAGGAAAAAACGCCGAAAAAAGCCCGGGTGGCGTAAAAGACTTTATCGATTTTTAGCTGCTGCACGGTGGTCTGGCTGCTTCCGGGCAGGTCAACCACGACCGGACCCGTCCCGACGAGCTTGACATAGTCCTCGATCTCAGCAAAGGCATCCTTGAAGGAATTACCGACCGCATAAGCCCCCGACACCCATTCGGTGCTGAGCTTGCCTTCGTTGTAGCGGTCCTGCCGGACCCGGTAATCCGGTCGCCCTGCGCGTGGAAGTTGTCGTAACTGAGCTCAAAGGCGACGTACTGCAGGATGAGCAGACAGGCGGCCATTCCGATGGCCAGACCGAGCAGGTTGATGCCCGAAAACGCTTTGTACCGGAGCAGGTTGCGCCAGGCAACCTTGAGATAATTTTGCAGCATGACCAGACGGGTAAGGGGTTAGGCAGGCATCCGGCGGAAGGTGCCGGATGCGTATAGACCTAAAGGATGAAAAAAATCGTCTAGTGTTGCATGAGGCCGAAAGACGATGGTGAGTAGACCCGTGCTAAACGGTGCTTGTCAGCCTAATGACGCTTCCCCGCTGATCCGCTCATGAAAGCCCTCCGCCTCCTGGTCTATTGTTCATTGTTCATTGTTCATTCTTCATTCACACAAGCCCAACCGCCCAACACCGCCCGGCCCTGGACGTACTGGTGGTGGATGGGTAGCGCCGTGAACGAGCGGGACATTACCATTCAGCTGGAGCAGATGGCGAAAGCCGGTCTGGGCGGGGTACATATTATTCCTATCTACGGCGCGAAAGGGTCCGAACAGCAGTACATTCCCTTCCTGAGCGAACGCTGGCTGGCCGTTTTTGCCCATACCGTGAAGGAGGCCGGCCGGCTGGGCATGGGCGTCGATCTGAGGACGGGAACAGGCTGGCCCTTCGGCGGGCCCAACGTCACGCCCGCCATGGCGGCGCAGCGGTGGCAGCTCCAGGACGGTAACCTGGTGGGCGTGCCGACCCGGCAGGCCGTGAAGCGCGCCGCGCCGGGCGGTGCGGGACCGGTCCTGGATCATTTTGAGCGGGAAAGCGTCCGGCGCTACCTCGCCCGCTTCGACTCCACGCTCGCGCGGCTGCCGGTGAAGCCCCGGGCCGTGTACAACGATTCCTACGAGGTGTACGGGGCGAACTGGACCGGCCGGTTCCCCGAACAGTTTGCTCGGCGGCGGGGCTACGACCTGCTGAGCCGCCTGCCCCAATTCCTGGATACGACCCAGGCTCCGGCGGCCGTGCAGGTCCGCCGCGACTACCACGCTACCCTGGCCGAGCTGCTGCGCGACGAATTTACGGCCACCTGGACCGCCTGGGCGCGCAGCCACGGGTACCTCACCCGCCACCAGGCCCACGGCTCGCCGGGCAATCTGCTCGACCTCTACGCCCTGGCCGACATTCCCGAGACCGAATCCTTCGGCTCCAGCCGGTTTGCCATTCCGGGCCTGCGGGTGGATCCTGACTACGAGATCGACCGCTTCGGCACGCCCCACCCGCTGGCGATGCAGTTCGCCTCCTCGGCGGCCCACCTCCTGGGCAAACCGCTGGTCAGCTCCGAGACGACAACCTGGCTGGCGAACCACTTCAAGGTCAGCCTCTCGCAGATCAAACCGCAGATCGACGAGCTGTTTACGGCCGGAATCAACCATCTGTTTTACCACGGTACGACCTATTCGCCTCCTTCGGAGACCTGGCCCGGCTGGCTGTTTTACGCCTCGACCCACTACGGTCCTACCTCGCACAACTGGCCCCACCTGCCGCTGCTGAACGCCTACGTCACCCGCTGCCAGACGAGGCTCCAGGCCAGCCAGCCGGACAACGACCTGCTGGTTTACTTCCCCATCCACGACCTCTGGGCCAAACGCTCGCCCTCGTCGGGGGGCATCCATCTGCTGGAAGTGCACCACGTCGACCGTTGGCTGCTGCGGATGCCCTTCGGGCAGCTCTGCGATTCGTTGCGGGGCGCGGGTTACGCCTTTGACTTTGTCTCCGATGCCCTGCTGGACAGCCTGCGGGTCGGGCCGGGCGGCGTGCTCCGGGCGCCGGGGGGCAGTTACCGCGTCCTGGCCGTCCCGCCCGCCGACTACCTCCCCGAGCGGACCCGCCAGCGCCTCGCCGAACTGGCCGCGCAGGGCGTCCGCGTGGTTTACAACGCCAGCCTGCGGACGCTGGGACAGACCGACCTGCGGCGGGAAGCCTGGGCGGAGGCGGGGCTTTCGTTTATCCGCAAAAAACAGGGCCGCACCACGCGGTATTTTGTGGCCAACCTGGGCGACCGCTTCCGGGAGGGCTGGGTCCGGCTGACGGCCGCCGGTGCGGTGAGCCGCTTCGACCCGCTGACCGAGCAGACGTCGGTGCTGCCATCCGGTAACGGCCAGGTCTGGCTGCGGCTACTGCCGGGGCAGTCGTGCTTTCTGGAGGTTAGTCCGGGAGCCGCTTCGGCGCGCCCGGTGCCCGCCAAACCCGCCGCAAACGCCTTTACGCTGGCCGCGCCCTGGCAGCTGCAGTTCGGCCCGGGTAAGCCCGCGCTGAGCACCACGCATTCGCTTCCGGCACTTACTTCCTGGACGACGCTGGGCGATTCGGCGGCATATTTCTGGGGAAAAGCCACGTACACGACCACCTTCGACCGGCCGGCGGGTCTGCCTGCTAAAGAGGGCGTCCGGCTGGATTTAGGCGATGTCCGGGAGGTGGCCGAGGTCCGGCTCAACGGGCGGCCGCTGGGTACGGCCTGGTGTATTCCCTACGAGCTGGCGGTTCCGGCCGGGCTGCTGAGGCCCCGCGGGAACGTGCTGGAGATAACGGTTTTCAACCTGTCGGCCAACTACATGCGGCTGCGCGATAGCCAGCAGCCTGAATGGAAGAAGTTTCACGACGCCAACATCGTCGACATCCGCTACCGTCCCTTCGAAGCCTCGCGCTGGGACGCCATGCCCTCGGGGCTGCTGGGACCGGTTCGGCTGGTGACCGAATAAACCGGGAGCGGTCGGCTGAATGGCCGGGCCGCTCATTTTCGTTGGTCCAATCCGTAATTTGCGTATATTTACCAGACGTTAGCTATTCCCTATGTGATCTTTAATTCGTTACGTAGCCGGAATGCCGACAGCCCAAATTGCACCCGAAGTCAGCGCGTTTTTACGCGAATTTTTCGATAAAATCTACATCATCAGCCTCCGCCGGGCCACCGAGCGGCAGGCGAACTTTCAGCAGCTGCTGGCGGGCTTATCCTACGACATTTTCTGGGCGGTTGACAAGGCGGAGCTGGACCGGGAGGCCATGATCCGCGATGGGCTGTACGACGACGTGACCGTCCGGGAGCCCCGTTACATTCACCCCGGCGGCCTCAGCGAAGGCGAGCTGGCCTGCGCCCTCTCCCACCGGGCTGTTTACGAGGAAATGGTGCGGGAAGGCTACCAGCGCGTACTCGTTTTTGAAGACGATGTGGTACCGCGCTTCGATGCCCTGGGCACCCTGCCAGAGGCCCTGCGGCAGTTGCCCGCCGACTGGGAGTTGCTGTACCTGGGTTACACCAAAAACGAAGTCCTTACCCCCAAAATCCGCCTGAAACAGCGGTTTTACAACCTCGTCAGCCCGCTGGGGCTACTCCGCTGGTCGCGGCAGGAAGCCTCCCGCTACGCACCCCGCCCCTTTTCGCCCAACCTGCGCGTGGCGGGCCTGCACGACTGCACCCACGCCTATGCGGTCAGCCTGGCCGGGGCCCAAAAACTCGTGGCGGCCCAGACGCCCATCGTCGCCAGCGCCGATTCGATTCTGAGCGTGGAAATTCTTAACGGCCGGCTGCGGTCCTTTGCGTCGGTGCCGGTGTTTTTTGATCAGGAGGGGGTTTCTTATATCAATACGTTGTAGGGTAGACAATAGACAAAAGACAAAAGAGCTTCGCCGGGGATAATGAATTGGCGAAGCCCCTTTGTCTACTGTCTCTTGTCTACCACTAAAAATACTTTTCCAGCCCGTTCTCCAGCGCCTTGAAATAGGTATCCTCCCGGAACGCGTACAAAAAGGGCGCCTTGTGGGCCGCTCCGGTGAAGTGTTTGTCTTTCCTTTCCAGAATCCCGTAGGACAGGATCTTCCGGTTGAAATTACTGCGGTCCAGCCGGCGCCCCAGAATGGCTTCGTAGATCGCCTGCAAACTCTTCAGGGGAAATTCCTTCGGTAGCAAGTTGTAGCCGATCGGCTGGTAGTTCAGCTGGAGCCGCAGGCTTTGCAGGGCGTTTCCGATGATGGCTCCGTGGTCGAAGAGCAGTTCGGGCAGGTTGTTCACCGGCTGCCAGGCGCAGGTCAGCGAGGTTTCATCCGGTTGGGGAATGACCTGCTCGTAGTTGACCAGGGCATAATAGCCAACGGTGATAAAGCGCTGCATAAGCCAGCTGTCGGCCGTCAGCTCAACGCCGATGGTCTGGAGAACCTCCTTCAGATGCTGCTTCCGGTTCCGGCTGGCGCTACCGAAGACGTAAAACTGCTGGAGGAATACATTGCCCAGCCCTGTACGGGCCTTCAGTATGCGGGCCGCCGCCGCATCCAGGTCCTCCTCCCGAAGAATGAATCCCCCCGGCAACATCCACCGCTGGTTGCTCCGGGCCTGGAGCAGCAATACCTTCAGTTCGTGCTGGTGGAAGCCGAAAATGACATTATCGATCGAGACCGCCGGAAGAAAATAGTCCGAACCGTTCGCTGCGTCTGGCAGTGGATAAAACTCGCTGGACATACTGTATTTTTTTGTACCTGTACGAATTTGCCGTATATTGGGTCAAAGTTACCCAATAGGGGTCAAGCCGACCCAATAGCGCAATCGGTCAAAGATAAGGGAATGTCGTCCCTGGAATCAACCCGTTTTAACCATGAATAAAACCATTATTGGAAGGGCCGCAATTGGGCTTGCGGCCCTGTTGGGTCTGTCGCTGGCCCTGCCCAGTTATGTCGTCCAGGAGGAATCGAACGCCTCCACTGCCCGGCCCTCCGCGGCCCGGCCCAACATCATTTTTATCATTTCCGACGACCATACGTCCCAGGCCATCAGCGCTTACGGCAGTAAGCTGGCGAAAACGCCCAACATCGACCGGATTGCCCGCGAGGGAGCCATTCTCCATAACAACGTCGTCTCCAACTCCATCTGCGGCCCCAGCCGGGCCACGCTGCTGACGGGTAAGTTCAGTCACACCAACGGCTACCGCTTCAACGAAAAGGTCTTCGACATCAACCAGCGGGTCTTTCCGGAAGAACTCCAGAAAAACGGCTACCAGACGGCCTGGGTGGGGAAAATGCACCTGGGTAGCCTGCCGCATGGGTTCGACTACCTCAATATTCTGCCCGGACACGGCAGCTATTACAACTCCGATTTTGTCAATTCGCAAAACCAGACCAAACGCTATCCAGGCTACGTCACCGACGTCGTGACCCAGCTCTCGACGGAGTGGCTCGACCAGCGGGACCCCAACAAGCCCTTCTTCCTGGTCGTGGGCCACAAAGCCACCCACCGCGAGTGGATGCCCGCCATCGAAGACCTGGGGGCCTACGACAACGTGACCTTCCCGATCCCCCCGACCTTCTACGACAGCTACGAAGGTCGCCTCGCCGCCCAGAAGCAGGACATGAGCATCGACAAAACGATGCGGCTGAAGGAAGACCTGAAGATCAACGTCAATTATGACCTCGACGAATCCAAGATCGCCAGGGAAAAAGCGGAGATCAACGCCGCCTATTTCGGCAACCAGCCGATCACGCCCGAGCGGGATAAGCAGTTGGAGAACTTCGTGCGGAACGGCTCGTACAAGCGGCTTGACCCGGCTCAGAAAAAAGCCTTCTCCGACTACTACAACCGGATCAGCCGGGAGTTTGAGGCGCAGAAGCTGAGCGGCAGGGCGCTGGCCGAATGGAAATACCAGCGCTACATGCGGGATTATCTGGCGACGGCCAATTCCCTGGACCGCAACATCGGCCGCCTGCTGGACTACCTCGACAAATCGGGGCTGGCCCAGAACACGGTCGTGATTTACACCTCCGACCAGGGCCTTTACCTTGGCGAGCACGGCTGGTTCGATAAGCGGTGGATTTACGAAGAATCGCTGAAGACGCCCTTTGTGATCCGCTATCCGGGTGTGATCAAACCCGGTACGCAGGTCCGGAACGTGGTTTCGAACGTCGACTGGGCCCCGACGCTGCTGAACATCGCCGGAACGGGCATTCCGAACGATTTCCAGGGCAAATCGTTCCTGCCGGTGCTCACCAGCCCCAAAGCCCGCTGGCAGGATCAGGCCTATTACCACTACTACGAGTATCCCGAGCCGCACCGCGTCGCCCCCCACTTCGGCCTGCGGACCGACCGCTACACCATCGCGCGCTTCTACGGACCGGATCACTTCTGGGAGCTGTACGACATCCGGAACGACCCGCAGAACCTGAAGAATCTCTACGGCCAGAAAGGCTACGAAAAAATCACGGCCAGCCTGAAGACCCAGCTCCGGGAGCATATTGTCCGGAACAAGGACGAGGAAGCGCTGAAGTTGTTTGAGAGTCGTGCGCAGTAACGTCTACCCATACAACCCAAAAAGGCATCCAACGACCCCGGACGGGAAGTTGGATGCCTTTTTTTGATGGCCCAGCCCCATAACTACAGTTCCTTAATCATCCGGTAGTTATGAATTGCCACCCCGTTTCTAATCATATCATTTCGTTCAACTACCCGGAATCCTCTGTGCTCGAACAAACGGCGGGCCGCTTCGCTTGCTTCCACGAAGAGCGTTGTAATACCCCTGTCCTTCGCGGCCCGTTCCAGCGCCTCGTAGAGCGCCGAGCCCGTACCGGTTCCTACCGCATCGGGCCGGCAATACAAATGATCAATATGCCCGTTCGACTCGACATCGCCATAGGCAATCGGTTCACCATGCTCATTCTCGACCACCAGAAAGATCCGATCTTCCCGCGCCTGCTTACGATATCGTTCCGGATCGGGAAGGGTTGGGCTCCAGACGGCAACCTGTTCCGCTGAATAATCGCGAATTCCAACCTGGTGAACCGAGGCATGAAACAAGGCTGCCAGGGCGATGGCGTCGGCTGGTTGAAAGGACCTAATCAGCATGACTACAGAGGTGAATAGGTAACGTAGACTAAAGGGTATTCGATTCGGCGATGAACGGAACGTAAGCGTGTAGCACGGCCTCAGGCGCTTCTACCTGGGGATAATGCCCTATCCCGGGTAGTTCGATGATATCGGGCCGGGGAATCAGCGTCCGATACCGCGCGGCCATATGCGCCCCCGACACGGGATCGTCGAGCCCAACGATCAGCCGGATGGGCACCGTCGTTTGTTGTAGGGCCCCGACCCAGCGGCTGCGGTGTTCCCGCCGGTCCTGGATGTAGCGGATGAGCCGGTGCAGATTGCGTTCCCCCTCTTGATGATGCATGAGTTGCCAATACGCCGCGTAATCGTCAGGCTCGGGTTGCGTATCCGCGCCGAAGAGCCGGGCCAGCGACTGCCCAAACCGGCGTTCGTTGACCAGCCGGGACAGGACCCAGCCCCAGCGCCCCAGGAGTCGTTTTTGCACAGGCAGAGCGTGATGGGTTTCGGGAAAAAGCCCGCCGTTCAGTAGGCAGACTGACTGGATGGCCGTACTCCCCTGTTCGAGTTGCCGGGCCAGCAGCTCCTGGGTAATGGTATCGCCGATGTCGTGGGCCAAAATATGGTAATTCTCTATGCCTTTTTGCCGTAACAAAGCTTCTATCAGGTCGGCCTGGAGATGCATCGAATACGGGAAAGACCGGGGTTTGGGGGAGAACCCGAAACCCAGCAGATCGGGGGCAAGCACCCGAAATCGACCCGCAAGCGTGTCCCAACAGCGGTGCCAGTCCCAGGAAGCGGTGGGAAAGCCATGCAACAGCAGCAGGGTCGGTTTGTCGGCAGAATGAGTCTCTCCGGAGTCGACGCAGAACAGCCGGTGCCCACCGCACGGCACGAAATGGCCCATTTGCTGCCACTGCGTTAAGGTATACCGGCTGGGTGCGTTTGTCCGATGGGTATTCATAGCCATTCGGCGATCATGCGATTTGTGCTTTTGCTCCGTAAGGTACGATTTACCCGTTCATTTTTGAAGGGGAAAATGCCTGTGATGTGGACTATTTAGACTATCATTAAGGAAGACCAACAGACTATGGCTTTATTTAATCCCGCCCACCCTGGCGCCCTCATTCGTGAGACGCTGGAAGGCATTTTTGAAGAAACAGGCAGAAAACTAACGGTCTCGGAAGTAGCGCAAGGGTTAGGCACGACACGCAAAACCTTGTCAGCCATCATCAACGGCAAGCAGAGCATAACGCCGGAAATGGCGATTCGGCTGGCAGCGGCGTTCACCCATACAACCCCTGAATTCTGGCTTACGGTGCAGGAAAACTATGATCTGGCGCTAGCGCGGCGTAAGGTTGATACCAGTACGATTAAAGTATTTTGGAACCCTGACCCTATTGTAGCTTAGCCCTCCCCAACGTATACTGCCCCAGAACCGGGAAATGGTCCGAGATGGCGATGGAGGTGATCGTCTGGCAGGCCTGGATCTGCCAGTCGCGGCTGACGAACTGCTGGTCGATGCGGACCCAATAGGGATGGCGGTTGAGCGTGAAGCCCAGTCCCTGCCCCGCTTCCTCGAAGGCGTTGCGGAAGTTCTGGTCGAGCTTTCCGTAGGCGTAGCCCATGGGCGTTTCGTTGAAATCGCCGCAGATGATGACCGGGTAGCGGCTGCCGGCCACGAAGGTTTCGATCTCTTCAAGCTGTTCCTGCCGGTACACAAACCCTTCCTTCAGGCGCCGGAAGGTATCCCAGGCCTCGGACGCAAACAGTCCCAGCTTACCGGCTTTGAGCGCGGCCACGGCCTGCTCCGTCCGGACGCCCATCGACCAGAGGTGCACGTTGACCACCCGGATGGTATCGGCTCCGTAGGCGATGTCGGCGTAGATAAAGCCGTTGATGTCCGGCCCCGCCGCCCGGTCCCAGATTTTGGCGTACTGCTGCACGATCGGGTAGCGCGAAAACAGGGCCAAACCCACCTCCCGGCCTTCGCCGAAGCAGTTTAGCTTCTGCACCTTGGCCGGATACTGCCGCTCCACTTCGGGATTGGGCGAATACTCCTGAAAACAGGCGATATCGACCCGGGCCAGTAAGTCCTGCACCGACTGATCCGCCTGCACGGGCAGGGTTTCGCTGTTGAAACTCAGCACGTTCAGCGTAGGGTGGACGCCACCCGGGCTACCACTACCATCCTGGAGCCCGACCAGCCGCTTGATGACCAGAAACGAGAAGAAAAACCACATCAGCCCGGCCATGGCGACCATCGGCTGGCCCCGGCGGAAGAGGTAAATGCAGGCGGCCAGCCCGGCGCAAACCGCCAGCGGCAGACTCATCATCAGAAAACCGGTGACCCAGTTACCCGCCGTCGGGGAGTAACAGCAAACCACGGTAACAAACAGATAAATCAGGGTCGTATAAGCCAGCGGAAACTGCCGGTAGCGGTCGAACAGGCTGCGGCCCGCCTGAGAAAGTTTACTAAAATAAAAACGGAGGGAAAACGAAGCGATCATGGTAGGTGTGGGAAACGTTAAACCTTAAACTTTAAACGGTTCACCGAATGGTGAACTCCCCCTCGCCGATCCGGAAGCCTTCGGCGTAGAGTTCGATCCGGTGGACACCGGGGTTGTAGGGGGCATCGCGGCGAAGGCTGATGGTGACCGACTGGTCGTTGTTTTCGTAGAGCACGGCTTCCCGGGTGCTGAAACCCAGCTCAACGCCTTCGTGGCGAAAGACGCCGCCCTGGCTGTTCTCGCTGATGACCGCTCCCTGGGGGTCCAGTACCCGAACGTAGATGTCTTTTTCGTCCCGCAGCGAGAGCGGGTTGGCCAGCAGGGTGAAGCGGATGCGCAGCTGATCCAGGCGCGTGGCCCGGTAGACGCCCCCCGTCCGCTCGCGGCCATTGGCCGAAACGGCGGCCGTCTCCAGGTTCACCGCCTTCAGGGCGGCGGCCTGGGTGACCTTCTGCTTCAGATCGGCATTCTGCCGGCTATAGTCATTGAGGGATTGCGCCAGGGCGGAGCGCTCGGACCGTAGCCCTTCGTTTTCGCGGCGAAAGCTTTCTTTCTCCTCTTCCAGACTCCGCGCCCGCTCTGCCAGCGACCGGTTTTCGCGTTTGAGCGTTTCGATATTCGTCTCCTGAACGGCCAGAAACTGGTTGTACTCCCGAATCTTGCGGTCGTAGCGCTGGAGCGAGAAATTAAGGTCGTAGTTCAGCTTCTGCCGGTCGCGCTGCAACTGCAGCCGGATGCGCTCCAGTTGTTTGACGCTGCCGCCCAGGGCCCGGACCTGGCGGATTTTATCGTCCAGCACCTGCCGGACTGAATCGAGCCGAACCTGCGTAGCAGCCAGCTGTTCGGCCTTGGTTGTCAGCACTTTCTGCACGGCCAGCGTCTCATTGCGCGAGCCCAGAAAGAGATAAGTCAGCAGCGCCAGTACGCCGAAGAGGGCACCGATGATGAGCGTAAGGGACTGGGATTGCCTGGGTGGGATAGCTTCCATGCGGGCAAAGGTGAGGCACGAAGCTTAAAATGAGCTTAATGGTTTAGGGTTTAGGGTTTATAGTTTATAGTTAAGCCAGTATCTTCCTGATGGACAGAGCATTACCTTGTTAAACTATAAACCTTAAACTCTAAACCCTAAACTAATCTGCTTTTCCCGAACCGGACCGTGAAGCGGGTGCCTTCCGTTCCGGATTCAACCGACAGCTCGCCGCCGTGGATGGCCGTAACCTGCTGGGCCACTGCCAGCCCGACCCCGTGCCCCTGGTGCGACTGGGCCGTGGCGTTCCCGCGAAAAAACGGCTGAAAGATATACGGCAGGTCCTGGGCCGGAATGGGCGGCCCCTGGTTGGCGACGCTGATCGTCATGGTGCCGCCGCCCGTCCGGTAGGTTACCCGGGCGGTATGATCGGGCGAAAACTTACAGGCGTTTTCCAGCAGGTTCATCAGCAGCACCGCCAGGGCGGCCCGGTTCCCCGGCAGGATCAGCTCGTCTTCGACCTCGGGAAAGTCCGGAAAAGCCAGCTCGACCCGGTACCCGGCGTTTCCTTCCGTCAGGCGGGCTTTGGTTTCCCAGAGCAGTTCGTCCATCCGTACGGGCTCAAACGGCAGGTCGTGCCCCCGCAGGGAGGTATTGGCCAGTTCGAGCAGCGTGTGGGTCAGCTGGGCCAGATGCTGGGTATCTTCCCGCAGCGAGCGGAGGGTTTGCCGGTAGGCTTCCGGCTCCCGCGGCTGGATCAGTGCCACGTCGATCTGGGCGTTAATCTTGGTCAGCGGGTTTTTCAGCTCGTGGGAGACGTTGGCGATGAAAATCTTCTGCTTCCGGATGGCTTCCTCGATCCGGTCCAGGAGCTGGTTGAAGGTTTTGACCAGCAGGCCGATTTCGTCCGACTGATTGGGATGGTCCACGCGCTGGCTGACGTTGGCCGGGAAAATGGCGTTTACCTGCTGGACGATGCCCGACATCGGCGCCAGGGCCCGGTCGGCAAACAGCCAGCCCGCCACGCTGATCAGCAGGACCGCCGCCAGGACCATAACGATCAGGATTTTCCGCAGGTCGGCCAGGGCTTCCTGCCCGTACTGGTCGACCCCGCTGACGATCACCCAGTGGCGGGTCTGGCCCCGCACCAGGTTGAGGGCCACCAGCTGGTAAGTCGGCTCGGTCAGGTAGACCGTCGGCTCGGCCGGGTCCAGCCGGGGCAGCCAGGAGGCGTGAAAACGGGTATTGGCCGGGTTGGTGGTGAAAACCAGCGCCCGGCTTCGCTGGTCGTAAACCGAAATCTCTTCGTTGAGCAGGTTTTCCTGGTCGGCGGCGTCGATGAGCTTCAGCACGGCGGCATCCGGCTGGCGCAGGTCGAAAAGCAGGGTGGTTGTGGTGATGGCGCGATCCTGCAGCCGCCTGAAGAAGCGCTTTTCCAGGTACATTTCGCTGAAGAAATACACGCCCAGGGAGAACAGCAGCAGGATCAGCGTGACCAGCAGCACGAACTGGTAGGTCAGCCGACTTCGGATGGTGAGCATGATCACAGCAGTTTCAGCACATAGCCCAGCCCGATCTGGGTGTGCAGCAGTTTAGGCTCGAAATCCTTATCCATCTTTTTCCGCAGAAAATTGACGTACACTTCGATGATGTTCGTGCCAGTATCGAAGGTGGCGTCCCAGAACCGCTCCGCCAGCTCGACCTTCGAAATCACCCGGCCCTGGTTCCGCAGGAAGTATTCCAGCAACTGAAATTCCTTGGCGGTCAGATTAATTGGCTTTCCACCCCGCCTTACCTGCTTGGTATCGGCATCCAGCTCCAGATCCGCCAGACTCAGCACGTTGGCCGAAACCGGCACCGTACTGTGCCGCCGCGTCAGCGCCCGGACGCGGGCCAGGAGTTCGCCAAAAACGAAGGGCTTGGCCAGGTAATCGTCCGCTCCCGCGTCCAGGCCGGTAATCTTGTCTTCGGTCGTGCCCAGGGCCGTCAGCATCAAAATGGGGCTGGTAATGCCGGTTTCCCGGAGCCGGCGGCAGAGGTCCAGCCCGTTCATGCCGGGCAGGATCAGGTCGGAAATGATCAGGGCGTAGGGATTGCGCGTGGCCTGCTGGTAGCCTTCCGGGCCGGTATAGGCAACGTCGACCTCCCAGCCGTGTTCTTCCAGCCCCTGGCGGAGGGTCTGGAGGGTTTTGATTTCGTCTTCGATCAGGAGGATTTTCATGGGTGGTGTGGAATTTTTGCACGCAGATTTCGCGGATGACCGCGGAAAATGTATCTGCGCTCATCCGCGAAATCCGCGTGCAAAAACCTATTTCCCCTTCTCCGGCATCAGCACCAGCCGGATCAGGTTATCGCCGAAGTAGCGGTTGGCTGCCTGGCGGGTGCTTTCGGGCGTAACCGCCTTTAGGTATTCGTCTTCCCGCAGCACCTCCTTCGGATCATCGCCGTTGGTGTACTGGTTGGTCAGGTAACCGAGCCAGAAGTTGTTTTCTTTCAGCTGAATTTCCGTTTCCCGCCGGGTTTCCGCCCGGAACTTGGCGATGTTCTTCGGGTCGGCGCCTTTTTCCTTCAGGGCGTTGATTTCCGCCTGGGTAGCTTCAATCAGCTTTTCCACGTTCTCCGGCGCGCAGCCGAAGCTGATGCGGAAGGTGTAGCGCGGCGCCGGAACCTTGCCGTAATTCCCCGCAACGCTGACGCCGTAGACGCTGCTTTCCTCTTCCCGGAGCTTCTCAATCAGCCGGATTTCCAGCGCTTCTGCCAGGGCATCGACCTGCACCGTATTCTCCGGCGACCACTCAAAATCGCCGCTGTAGATCAGTTGCACCGTACTTTTCGGCTCCAGACCCTTGAACACCGTCCGGCTCACCTTGCCTTTGGGAGCGCGGATGTTCAGGTCGCGGTAGGATTCCGGGCGGTTCATCGCCGGCAGGCCGCCGAGGTATTTTTCCAGCAGCGGACGGATGTCTTTTTCCTTGAAATTACCCACGAAAAAGAAGGTAAAGTCGCCCGCGTTAGCGAACCGCTCCCGGTAAATGGCCAGGGCGCGGTCGAGGTCGACCCGGTCGAGGCGGGCCGGCGTGATCGGCAGGCGGCGGAAGTGGTAGTTACCCAGCACGGACTGCACCGTATCCTGGAACACCTTCTGGGGCGTGGGGGTCGCCAGTTGGTTCTGCAGGGCGCTCCGCTGGTTGGAGAGCCAGCCTTTGACCACGTCGGCGTCCTTACGCGGAGCCGTGAAATAGGCGTACAGCAACTGCAGGGCCGTTTCCAGGTCTTCGGGCGTGGTGCTGCCGCTGATGCCTTCGGCGTTTTCGCTGATGAAGGGAAAAACGCTGGCGCTCTTGCCGCTGAGGTATTTCTCCAGCTGAACCTGGCTGTAGGCCCCTACGCCGCCCAGCCCGACGAGCGTGGAAGCAAACCGGGCTGATTCAAAGTCTTCGTTGGGGTAGAGCGACGTTCCGCCGAAGCTGCTGCCGGTAAAAAGGATCTGGTCGTTTTTGAAGTTGGTCGGCTTCAGCACCACCTTAACCCCGTTGCGCAGCGTCCATTCCGTCACGTCGATTTCCTTAATCGTCCGCTCGCTTGCTACCGGGGAACCGACGGGCAGGTCCGGCAGCAGGGGCTTGTCGAGGGCTTTGTCGACGTAGGCCGTCAGTTCCCGGGAGGCGTTGTTGACCAGGGCCAGCACCTGGGCTTCGGTCGGGAGCTTTTCCTTGTCTTTTTCCGGACCCATGATCACGACGGCCCGGTTGTCGGGCGTGATGAACTGTTTGGCGAGGTTGTTCACGTCGCCGGTCGTAATGCCGCCCAGATAACGCTTGATGAAGTCAAAGTAGAAGGAGATGCCGGTCGAGGGATCGCCGTGCAGGAAGTGGTCGACGTGCTCCCCAACGTAGCTGCTCGACTTGGTTTTATCCCGCTCGCGGTAAGCTCGCTCGACGGCTTTCTGCAGGTTTTTCTTGGCCCGTTCCAGCTCCGTGGCGGTAAAGCCGAAGCGTTCCACCCGGGCGTTTTCGGACAGGATGGCCGATACAGCGCGCTCGACATTGCCGTCCTTGGCCACGACGTACGAGCTGAAGGCATCGACCTCGCCCAGGAATTCCCCGTAGTTACTGAAACCGAAAAGAAACGGCGGATCGGCCTGCTGGGTCAGTTCGTTGATACGGTCACCGAGCATGGCATTGAACAGCGCCCGTTTCAGCCCCTCGCGCAGGTCGTAGAGCGTCCGTTCCTTGGCTTCGGGGCGTTTGTAGAGAATCTGCACGACCGTATTGGGCTGCTCGGGATCAGTGACGACGGCGACTTTCGTACCCTTATGCGGCGGGATGGGGTAGGTTGTGCGCGGCTTCGGGTTTTTCACCGCCGGGATGCGCCCGAACTTCTGGCGGATGGTCTGTTCCACCTGAGCCGGGTCGAAATCCCCCACGGCGACGACGGCCATCAGGTCGGGGCGGTACCAGTCGGCGTAGAACTGTTTGATCGTCGCCGGCTTGAAGCTTTTCAGCACTTCCTCCTTGCCGATCGGCAGGCGTTCGGCATAGCGGGAATTATTGAGAATCAGGGGAAAGAACTTCTCCCGCATCCGCTGCTGGGCGCCGCGCCCGAGGCGGGCTTCTTCCAGCACGACGCCCCGCTCTTTCTCGATTTCGTCGGGGTCGAAGCTCAGGTTATGGGCCCAGTCTTCCAGGATCTGCAGCGAGCGTTCAAAGACGCGGGCGGAATCCGTCGGGACAGGCAGCTCGTAGACCGTCTCGTCGAAGCCCGTATAGGCGTTCAGGTCGGCCCCGAAGCGGACGCCCGAGGTCTGGAGGAAGTTGACCAGTTCGTTTTTCGGGAAGTTTTTGGACCCGTTGAAGGCCATGTGCTCCAGGAAGTGGGCCAGGCCGCGCTGCTCTTCGGTTTCCAGGATGGAGCCCGCCCGGACCACCAGCCGCAGTTCGGCCCGGTTTTTCGGCTCGGCATTGCGGCGGATGTAGTAAGTCAGCCCGTTCGGCAAGCGTCCGACCTTGACGGCCGGGTCGAAGGGGATAGCGCGGTTAAGATCAGCGGGGGCTGTCCGTACGGCAGTTGAGGCCGGTTTCGCCGCCGGGGCTTTGCGGGCGGCCGGCGACTGGGCTACGGCCGGGGTAGCCAGCAGCAGGGCAGCGGTAATGGGTAAGGCGTATCGATGGAAATAGCTCATGCAGACAGGGTCGCGGTCGTTGTTGCGTTGAAGGTACTAACAAAAACGACAGATGGGGCGACGCTGTTGTTCCGGCGGGTGGACTTAGGTAAGATCCTTCCAGACATTCTGTCCCTTGGCCGCCAGAAACAGCCTTCCGCCAATACCGAACCCCATGGTTGATGAAGGCAACTAGATTGCCGGGTTGACACCCACCTGACGAATCGTCCCCGTGCGCAGGTCAATTCACTTTCCTTCCCGCTTCGTGATCAGGTAACCATATCTCCGGCCGGCATGAGGCACTATCGAGGGTTGTTACCAAAATTATCAGACTTTGATAATGATCTTCTTCCGGTACATCCAGCTCAGGATTCCCCACCAGATCGCCACAAACGTCAGGGCGCCGGCGAGGGAAGCGTTGTATGGATTGGTAAATAAAGGAACAATAAAGCTTTGGTACAGCCACTGCTGGGCGCCTATCTCTGTACCATCCGGCCGGGCAACTTTGATCATGCCCAATACGCGCGGAATCAGCCCCGAGAGGAAGAAAACCGTGATGGCATTGACGCCGAAGGCCACAAACGGCACCGCCCAGCGCCTGCAGCCCTGCAGATCGATCAGCCAGTAGCAAAGCGCCAGTCCCTGCAGGGCCAGCCCCGCCGCCAGCAGCACGTAGGAGGAGGTCCAGAGGGCTTTGTTGATGGGAAAAACGAAATTCCAGACATAGGCACCCAGTAATGCCAGACAGCCGGCTACGAACAGCCGCACGACTTTTTCCGATTCCGTCCGCCCTGAACGCAGGAGTGTCCCGGCCAGTACGCCCGCCAGACCCGTCGCTATCGCCGGCACCGAGCTCAGCAGCCCTTCCGGATCCCAGACTTTGGCCGTCCGCCAGAGGTGCCCGCCCATCAGCGTCCGGTCCAGCCAGGCGCCCAGGTTGGTTTCCGGCTCCAGGTTGGCATACCCTACGCCGGGTACCGGAACGAGCGTCATCAGCAGCCAGTAGCCGACCAGCAGGATACCGAACAGCCAGCCCTGGCTCCGGGGCGTTGTCCGCAGGTAGAGTAGCGAACAGATCGTATACACCAGCGCAATCCGCTGCAAAACGCCCGGAATGCGGAAGGTCGCAAAATCAAAGCGCGGAAAGAGGTTCAGGAACACGCCCAGGCCAAACAGCACCAGCCCGCGCTTCAGGATTTTGGCGGTAGCTCCGGTCTGGTCGCCGCTCCCGAGAGCGTAGGTGATCGAGACCCCGACGATAAACAGGAAAAAGGGAAATATCAGATCGGTCGGCGTCCAGCCATGCCAGTGGGCGTGCAGCAGCGGGGCGTAGACGTGGCCCCAGTCGCCTGGATTGTTGACCAGGATCATCGCCGCCACGGTCAGGCCCCGGAAGGCGTCCAGGGACAGCAGCCGACCACGGACGGGAATCGTTTCGGACGCGGCCGCCGGGGCCGGTTGCGCAACCATCGGTTTCATAGGAGCTTAGGTTCTTGAGCCAGTAGACCAACCTACCGATAAATCAAAAGGTAGGAAAAAACGCCTCACCAATGGATGGTAACTGACTGTAATTTTTACGTACTTAGTTTCGCTTATGCTGCCTGTTATGCTGGTTTTTGCCCTTCAACCGAAATTCCCGGACGTGCTGGAATCGACCAGCCATTTTTTCTCCGAGTTGTTGCACAGTACCGGGCTTTTGCTGCTGGTGGCCTTCACGGTCTTTTACCTGTATTTTCTCTATCAGACCCTGCGGCGGCTGCAGGCGAAGCGGCGCTGCCCGGTCTGCGCGGCCAATTCGGAAATTCACCGGACCAAACGCCCCTGGCCGCTGCGGTTTTTGTTTCCGTTCTTCCCGGCCAAGGCGTACCGCTGCAACAAATGCCGTCGGATCTTCTACTATTTCAAAGGAAAATACATCTTCAACCGAATGGGCGAGCGTCAACACCAAAAGAGCGTCGGATAAGCTTACCCGACGCTCTTTTGGTGCGTTTTCACCGGCTTAGAACCGCCAGCGCACGAAGGCTTCCATGGCTTCGTACTCGGCTAGACCCAGGCGATTGTACAGCTCGGCTGTCCCCTGGTTCCGCTCTTCGGCCCGCTGCCAGAACTCCCGCGAGTCGGCCCCCTGGAACACCACGCCGTCTTTCTGCGACTGGTGCTTGAAAATGCCAAGGCGCTTGCGCATGAGCTGGTCGGGCGACATCGGCACGGCCATTTCAATTTCGTGAATATCCCATTCGGCCCAGGCCCCGCGGTAGAGCCAGACCCAACAGTCCTTCATAAAGTCCTTATCCTTCAGGCGCCGGACCGCCTCCAGGATGGCGTCCAGACACACCTTGTGCGTCCCGTGCGGATCGGCCAGGTCCCCGGCGGCGTAGATCTGGTGGGGCTTGATCGCCTCGATCAGATCCATCGTAATCTGAATATCCTCCTCCGACAGCGGCTTTTTCTCGACCGTACCGGTTTCGTAGAACGGCATGTTCATAAAGTGCGCGTTCTCTACCGGAATGCCCACAAAGCGGCAGGTCGACTTTGCCTCGCCCTTCCGGATCAGCCCTTTGACGTACCGAACCTCCTCGGTATCCTTTTCGCTGTCCTTCTTCGCCCGCAGGAAGGCCGCCGCGTCGCGGAAGATATCCGTCGCCCGCGGGCTGTCGATGGTAAACTGATGGTTGAAGTCGACCACAAAGTCGGTAAAGCGCAGGGCTTCGTCGTCGGCCACGGCAATGTTCCCCGAAGTCTGGTAGGCCACGTGCACCTCGTGCCCCTGGTCGTGCAGGCGCTGGAAGGTGCCGCCCATCGAGATGATGTCATCGTCCGGGTGGGGCGAGAAGATCAGGCAGCGCTTCTGGGCCGGTTGCGCCCGCTCGGGGCGGCTGCTGTCGTCGGCATTGGGTTTCCCGCCGGGCCAGCCGGTGATGGTGCGCTGCAGCTGGTTGAATACCTCGATGTTGAGATCGTACGCCTGCCCTACCTGCGCCAGCAGATCGCTGAGACCGTTATCGTTGTAATCGCGGTTGGTCAGCTTCAGGATCGGCTTTTTCAGCGTCAGCGCCAGGTGCGTGACGGCCTTTTTGATCATCTTATTGTCCCAGACCACGGCATCTACCAGCCAGGGCGTCTTCATGCGGGTGAGTTCCGAGGCGGCGGCTTCGTCGATGACGAAGAGCGAATTCGGATGCGTCTGCAGGTAGGAAGCCGGGACCAGTTCGGACACCATGCCTTCCACGGCCGCCTTGATCACCGGCGCCTTGCGCTCGCCCCAGGCCAGCAGCACCACGCGCCGGGCCTTCCGGATGGGCGCTACCCCCATGGTGATGGCTTTCTTGGGCACCTTGGCCAGCCCGCCGAAGTCCATTGACGCCGCCGCCCGGGTGGAGTGGTCGAGCATCATGAGCCGGGTGTGCGAGTTGATCAGCGAACCGGGCTCGTTGAAGCCGATATGGCCGTTCCCCCCGATACCGAGCAGCTGCAGGTCCAGCCCGCCGAAGGCATCAATTTTCGCCTCGTAGGCGCGGCAGAAAGCGGGGATATGCTGGTACGGAATGGTGCCGTCGGGTATAAAGTACTGATCGGACGGGATGTCCACATGGTCGAAGAGCTGCTCCTTCATGAACCGCACGTAACTCTGGAGCGAGTCGGCTTCCATGGGGTAGTACTCGTCGAGGTTGAAGCTTACCACGTTCCGGAAGCTAAGCCCTTCTTCGCGGTGCATGCGCACGAGCTGCGCGTAGACCGTCTTGGGCGACGAGCCCGTGGCCAGCCCCAGCACGCATAGCCGCCCTTCCCGCTGCTTCTGGCGGATCAGATCGGCAATTTCCTGCGCAACCGCCATGGAGGCGGCTTTGGCATCGGCGTAGATGTGGGTGGGAATCTTTTCGTAAGTAATGGCCTGCTGTACTGGTTCTCCCGGCCGGGCCGAGGGGCTCTCCGGAACGGATGCTTCCGTAATCATAGTCTTGTGTCGGTTTGATACCAGGAAACTAATTATGGGTCAAAATTCACAATACTCCCCCGAACCGCAAACTAAGCTGTATAAAATTTTGAGAAAATATAGCAAGAAATTGGTTGCCACATCCCGATCCGCCGGTACACCCGGCGCGGGCCTGCGCATCCCTCCTACTTTTTCCGTATCCTTGCAGTTTCTTGAAACTAGTTTAATGCATTCATGCGATGATGCGCGTTTTCGGGCTGGTCTGCTGCTGGGTACTGATGGCGCTGAGCCTGCAGGCCCAGGTACAGCTTCGCCACCCGGTTGCCCGCCAGGTCGTGCAGCGCAGTATCGCCAATACCGGCAGCTTCTTCGTAGCCGGTCGCTATGACGGCCCGGCCGATCGCATCGAAGCCCGTTTGACCCCGGTGCAGGCGGGACAGGGTACGGCGACGGGCTGGATCACCCTCCAGTCGAACCCGGCGCCGGGACAGGCCTGGCCAGGCCTTTTCACCGGCACCCTCGCGGGCACGGGCGGCTGGTACCAGCTGGCGGTCCGGGCTATCCTCAACAATGCCGTGGTGGGCGAAGGCACCGTCCAGCCCGTCGGCATCGGCAAAGTTTTCGTCACGGCCGGCCAGTCCAACTCCCGCGGCCTGGGCGTGGGCGACAACGACCTCGGCGCGATCACCGACCGCGTCAGCACCATCGACGCCATCAACCACTCCTATCCGCCGGGCTCGCCGGTCCTGGTCTCCTCGGGCGATCCCCTGCCCTACCCGACCTATTCGCCCATGACGGCCGGCAAGCGGATTTATCCCATGGGCGAAAGTACCTGGGGCTGGGGCGAGCTGGGCGATTACCTGGTCCGCCGCTTCAACGTTCCGGTAGCCTATTACAGTGTCGGATGGGACGCCTCCACGGTCGAAAACTGGATTAACTCCGCCAACGGCATCCCGACCTGCAACCGCTATTACTGCGTCGCCGACTGGCCCAACCTCCAGCCCTATACGAACCTGCGCAACGTGCTGCAGTACTACTGCTCGGTGGTCGGGATCCGGGCCGTGCTCTGGCACCAGGGCGAGTCGGAGTTCGGCGATACGGGCAGCGGCAGCGTTCCGTTCTACCGCGATCGCCTGACGGCCCTTATCAACAAAGCCCGGCAGGATTACGGCAAACCCATGCCCTGGGTCGTGGCCCGGGTGTCGTTTAACGGCGCTACCAACAATCCGGACGTCCTCAGCGCCCAGCAGCAGGTGATCGACACGCCGAATTTTGGCGTCTACCAGGGGCCGTTCAACGATACGCTGGTCAACCGGAACGCGGGCGAGACGGACGTTCACTTCCGTAACGCCCAGCGGCCGGTTCCGCATCCGCAGTATTCCCTCAACCCGTCCCGGATTCCGGCGGACATGGGCCTTTCGCGCTTCGCCCGGAACTGGAACCTGAGCCTCAGCGACCCGTTCTTTTCGAACGCCACGCCCCAGCAGCCGGACCGCTACCTGGCGACGGCCGACGTCCCGAATACCGCCCGGGGCGATTCGCTGCGGGTCAGCTTCGCCACGCTGGGCAGTTTTGCGCCCGGCACCACCTACCAGCTGCAGCTGCTCGACACCCTGGGGCGCTACCGGGCCGTTCTGGGCAGCGGAACAACCAATCCGCTCCGCGTTAAACTGCCCGACACGCTCACCACCGGCCGCTACCGGGTACGGGTCGTAGCGCTTCCCCCCCTGGTGCCGGGCGTCCCCTCGGCCGCTTTTACGGTCCGCCGGCCGGGCAGCGACGACCTCAGCGTAACCATGGAGGCCGACCGGCGACTGGCCGACGATCCGGAAACGGTTACCTACCGGGTGACGGTCCGTAACGCCGGCCCCGATACCTCGGCCTTTTTTGGCCTCAGCGACCGGTTGCCGGCCAACCTAACCTTTGTGAGCGGCGCGGGCTGGACCCACCAGAACGGGGTACTGACGGCCTCAGGCGGCGCTCTTCCGCCCGGTCAGAGTACGACGCTCTCGTTCCAGGCGCGACCCACTGCTTCGGGCAGCTACCGAAACGCGGTTCAGCTGAGCCATGCCGCCTGGCCCGACCCGGATTCTCAGCCCGGCAGCGGGACGGCCGACGGCCAGGATGACACCGCTATGGCCGATTTCCGTACCCGGCAGGCGGGCACCGGCTCGTATGTCTCCCCAAACCCCAACCAGACGCCCCTGCCGGCGGTCCAGTCGAACCAGCCCGCGCCCGATCCCCAGCGCGTCGACCTGAGCCTGGCCATGGTGGCAAGCCGGTCGGTCGTCGCCCTGAACGATACGCTGACGCTCGTGCTGGCGGTGGAAAACCAGGGTGGGCAGACGGCGACGGGCATCACGATCCGGTATACCGTCCCGACCGGCCTGACCGTAACCGACAACGGCAGCTTCAGTCCTTCCGGCATGACGCTGCAGGCCATGGTTCCCCTGCTGATGCCGGGCCAGCGCGCCCTGCTTACGGTCCGGGTTCGGGCAACGGCCAGCGGCCTGTTGACTAACCGCGCCGAGGTAAGCCAGTGTACCCAGACCGACGCCGATTCCACGCCCGGCAACGGCCTGACCAACGGCGAAGACGATACCGCCCGGGTGGATATCCGGGTGTGGTAGGTCTCTTCAGCTCCTAGCCTTCCTGGCTTATCCTGTACTTTATCCCACAAAATTCGGTATATTCGTCAGCCCAATTCGTTTTATGAACGAGTTTGACTTCTGACCCCATGAACCTAAAAATCATAGCGATTACCGGCGTGGTCGCGGTGATTACCCTGACCCTGCTCTCGTCCTTCGGCTTTTTCGGGTCGACGGTGGATTATAATACCCAGATCAAGCCGCTCCTCAACAAGCATTGCATTGCCTGTCACGGAGGCGTGAAGAAAGCCGAGGGCTTTTCCCTGCTGTTCCGGCACGAAGCCCTGGCCCCAACCAAGGCCGGTCGGCCCGCCATCATTCCCGGCGATGCCGACGGCAGTGAGTTCATCCGCCGCCTCACGCTGACCGACCACGACGAGCGGATGCCGCTCGACGCCCCGCCCCTGAAAGAAGAAGAAATTGAACTCCTGCGCAAATGGGTCGATCAGGGAGCCGAGTGGGGCGACCATTGGGCTTATACCCGCATTGAAAAGCCGGACGTACCGAGTATCGGCACGTTCTGGAGTCGTCTGGGCTTAAGCAAGCACGAAGATGAGCAGTGGGTGAAAAATGAAATTGATCCTTTCGTGCTGGAAAAATTGCGCGAACAGGGCCTGACGCCTTCGCCCGAAGCCGATCGCCGCACCCTCATCCGCCGGCTGGCGCTGGATCTGACCGGCCTGCCGCCCCGGCCGGAGCAGGTGGAAGCGTTCGTGAACAATAAGGACCCGAAGGCCTACGAACAGCTGGTCGACAGCCTGCTGGCCTCCCCGGCCTACGGCGAACGCTGGACGGCGCACTGGCTCGACCTGGCCCGCTACGCCGACACCAAAGGCTACGAGCGCGACCCCGGCCGGCAGATCTGGCGTTACCGCGACTGGCTTATCAAGGCCTTTAACCAGGACAAACCCTACAATCAGTTCCTGACCGAACAGCTGGCCGGCGACCTGCTGCCCAATCCGACCGACGATCAGTTCATCGCCACCGGCTTCCACCGGAACACAATGAACAACGACGAGGGCGGTACGCAGGACGAAGAATTCCGCGTGGCCGCCGTCATCGACCGGGTTAACACGACCTGGGACGTCTTTCAGGGCACCACCTTCGCCTGCGTGCAGTGCCACAGCCATCCGTACGACCCGTTCCGGCACGAGGACTATTACAAGTACCTGGCGTTTTTCAACAACACGCGGGATGAGGACGTCACCAGCGACACCCCGACGCTGCGGTTTTACAAGGATAAGGACTCGCTCAAGCTGGTAGATCTGGAGGCGTATTTGCGCCAGCGCCTGCCCAGCCCGGCCCAGCGTCAGGAATGGATGCATTTTATCCGGCTCCAGGAGCCGAAGCATAATTCGCACGACTTTGATCAGTACCAGAATGCCTCGCTGCTGGATGCCAAGTATTTCGGCGTACAGCACGGTGGATCAGCCCGCATTCCGAACGTTGACCTCAACGGCAAAACCCGGCTGATCATGGCCTGGGGTACCAACGCCGAGAAAGCAACAGTCACGCTCCGGCAGGATAGCCCGACGGGCCCCGTCCTGCTGAAATTACCCGTACCGAAAACCGGTAGCGCCTGGAAAGACACCGTCCTGATCTACCCGATCCCGTCCGTCAGCGGGCGGCATGCGCTCTACCTGAGCCTCGATGCACCCCAGAAGCCCAAGGAATGGGTGATGATCAAATGGGTGGCCTTCCGCCCGAATCTGCCCGATCAGCCCCAGAACGAACTGGGGCCCCGCGACCGGCAACTGGTCGAGCTGCTGAACGCCCGCCCACCTGCGACGCCCGTGCTGTATGAAGGCCGGGGTGAACTAGCCCGAACGACCCATATCTTCGAGCGCGGCAACTGGCTGGTGAAAGGTCGGAAAGTGCAGCCCGATGTTCCCCAATCGCTTCTGCCCCTGCCCAAGGACGCGCCCCGCAACCGGCTCGGACTGGCCCGCTGGATGACCCACCGCGACCACCCGCTGACCGCCCGCGTGGCCGTCAACCGCTTCTGGGAACAGCTGTTCGGGACAGGCCTGGTGGAAACGGTGGAAGACCTCGGTACCCAGGGCATACCGCCGACGCACCGCGAACTGCTCGACTACCTGGCCGTCGAATTCATGGAAACCGACCAGTGGAGCGTGAAGAAACTGCTGAAACGGATCGTCCTGTCGGCCACCTACCGGCAGCAGTCGGAAGTGACGAAGGAAACGCTGGAAAAGGATCCCTTTAACCGCTGGCTGGCCCGGGGGCCACGCGTCCGACTAACGGCCGAGCAGGTCCGCGACCAGGCGCTGGCCGTCAGTGGCCTGCTGAGCCGGAAAATGTACGGTCCCAGCGTGATGCCACCCCAGCCCGACGGCATCTGGCAATCGCCCTATAGCGGCGAGAGCTGGAAACTCAGCGAGGGCGAGGACCGCTACCGCCGGGCGCTGTACACCTACTGGAAACGCACGGCGCCTTATCCGTCGATGGTCACCTTCGACAGCCCGAGCCGGGAGTTCTGCCAGATTCGCCGGATCCGAACCAACACACCGCTCCAGGCGCTTGTGACGCTTAACGATACCGTCTACATCGAAACGGCGCGCATCCTGGCCGGCAGAATGGCCGAAAAAGCGAGCAGCCCTGAGCAGCAGATCCGGCTGGGTTACCAGGCCGTTACGTTCCGCGACCTGCCGCCTAAGAAACTGGCAGTCCTGCTCCGGCTCTACCGGACCACGGAAGCGGCCTACCAGAAGCAACCGGCTGAAGCCCGCAGGCTCCTGGCCCGCGCCGACGCAACCCCCGCCCAGGCCGCCCTGACGGTAACGGCGAATACGATTCTGAATTTGGACGAAGTGATCACGAAAGAATAGAGGTAGGATTTTAGCGTTTAGCGTTTATGGTTTAGAGCTAACAATGCCAGCTTCCTTGCTATCAATCAGACAGGTAGCATCACGAAACCATAAACGATAAACCCTAAACCATAAACCTTAAACAGCTTTATGGACAAGCTATTTCAGGAACTCCGGCACGCCGCTCTCCAGCGCGAGACCCGGCGGCACTTTCTGCAGACTTGCTCGACGGGGCTGGGTGCCATGGCCATGGGCGCGTTCTTTGGCTGCAGCCAGACGGCCGAGCAACCAAAACTCGCCGGAGCGGTATCCAACGACCCCATGCAACCGCGGCCCGCGCTCTTTCCGGGCCGGGCCAAGCGGGTGATCTACATCCACATGGCCGGTTCGCCCTCCCAGCTGGAGCTGTTCGACTATAAGCCTGAACTGGTCAAATACGACGGCAAAGACTGCCCGCAGGAACTGCTGGAAGGCAAGAAATTCGCCTTTATCCGGGGCGTACCGAAAATGCTGGGGCCGCCGGGCAAGTTTGCCCAGCACGGGCAGTCGGGGGCCTATATTTCGGACTACCTGCCGCACCTGCAGACGGTGGCCGACGAACTGACGTTCCTGAAGGCCATGTACACCGACCAGTTCAACCACGCTCCGGCCCAGCTGCTGATGCACACGGGGGCCGCGCGGCTGGGACGACCGAGTATCGGCTCCTGGGTGACCTACGGGCTGGGTACCGAAAACGACAACCTGCCCGGCTTCATCGTGCTGGCTTCCGGCGGGAAACAACCCGACGCGGGCAAATCGGTCTGGGGCAGCGGCTTTCTGCCGACGATCTACCAGGGCGTGCAGTGCCGGACCGACGGCGATCCGGTGCTCTACGTTTCGAATCCGCAGGGGATGAGCAGCGACATCCGGAAGCAGACTATCGACGCGATCACCGAAATCAACCGGCAGGAATACGAAGAGGCCAATGACCCCGAGATCCTGACCCGGATTTCCCAGTATGAAATGGCCTTTCGGATGCAGACCTCAGTGCCCGACGCCATGGACATCAAAGGCGAGCCCCAGTACATTCTGGACCTGTACGGCGCCGATCCCAACAAAGGCTCCTTCGCCCGGAACTGCCTGCTGGCCCGGCGACTGGTTGAACGGGGCGTGCGCTTTGTGCAGCTCTTCGACTGGGGCTGGGACACGCACGGTACTTCGGCCGACGGCGCCATTGAAATTGGCCTGCGGGATAAATGCAAATCCTCCGACCAGGCGGTAGCCGCTCTGCTCAACGACCTTAAGCAACGCGGGCTCCTGGACGAAACGCTGGTGGTCTGGGGCGGCGAATTCGGGCGGACGCCGATGCAGGAGAACCGCGATGGCCAGACGCTGCCCTTCATGGGCCGGGACCACCACCTCGAGGCGTTCACCGTCTGGATGGCCGGCGGAGGCGGCAAGCGCGGCTTCAGCTACGGCGAAACGGACGATATCGGCTACTACGGCGTCAAAGACAAAGTTCACGTCCACGACCTTCAGGCCACCATCCTCCACCTCCTCGGCTTTGACCACGAAAAGCTGACCTTCCCCTTCCAGGGCCGCAACTTCCGGCTAACAGATACGGCGGGAAAAGTGGTGAAGGCGGTACTGGCTTAGTTTTCTAACTGCACTGGCGGCCCGCCGGTGCAGTTTTCCCTTTGTCAAACGTCCCAAAACCTGCCAGATAACCCTCTTTTTTGCATTCCAGGGGCCCGTCGGGCTACGTTTGCAGCATCTCAACTGCAAACCCCGGAACGCTATGAAGACGCTGATCACTGTCCTGCTCGTTTCCCACGTCGCCGCCGGCACACTCGCGCTGATTCTTGGCCTGATCGCCATGTTCACCCGGAAAGGCGGCCGACTCCATAACCGCACGGGCATCGTCTACGTCGGTGCCATGAGCTACATTGCCCTTAGTTCGGCCCTGCTTTGCGTGCTGCAGCCCTTCACGCTCTTCCGGCTCTTTCTGGGCGGCATTGCCGTCTTCAGTTTTTACCTGAGCACGACCGGCTACCGGGCAACCAAACAGAAAAAAGGCCAGGTCAGCCGCTTCGACCGGGCGTTGACTTACCTGACGCTGCTCATCAGCGCGGGCATGATCGGTTTCGGCTTCTGGCTGATGCGGGACGCTGTTTCCTCCCTAAGCATTCTCTTTACCTTCTTCGGCGTGGCCACCGCTCGTTTTGCGCTGGAAGACGCCCGCCGCTTCGGCAAGCCGGCCGTAAAAATGGCCTGGTACTTCCAGCACTTCACTCGCATGGGCGGCTCCTACATCGCCGCGCTGACGGCCTTTATCGTCAACAACAACGCCCGTCTGCTGCCGGCCCAGACGCCCGACTGGGTGTACCTCGCCGGCTGGATCGCCCCTTCCCTGATCGGTGGCATCCTCATCGGCCTGACGGTTCGGCACTATCAGCTCAAATTCGGGCGGAAGACGGTGGCTGGTGTTTGACATTTGACACTTGACGCTTGACTCCTGACTTTTCAAATCCAACGTCAAGCGTCAAGTGTCCAACGTCACCTACCTCGCGGAAAACTTGTAAACCGTCGTAGTCCGGTACGTTTGGCCCGGGCGGAGCGTGGTGGAGGGGAAGTTCGGCTGGTTGGGCGAGTCCGGGTAATGCTCGGTTTCCAGGCAGAGGCCGGTGCGTCTCTGGTAAACAACGCCGCCTTTGCCGGTCAGGGTACCGTCCAGGAAGTTACCCGTGTAGAACTGGACAGCCGGCTCGGTCGTGTAGACTTCCATGACCCGGCCGGTGGTCGGTTCGTAGACCGTAGCGGCTAGTTTCTGGCTGGCTGAAGTGTCAGTCAGGACCCAGGCGTGGTCGTAACCCAGGCCGTATTTGATCTGCACGTCCGACGAATCGTTGATCCGTTTACCGATGGCCGTCGATTTCGTAAAGTCGAAGGGCGTACCGGCTACCGGTTTCCGTTCGCCGGTCGGGATCAGCGTCTGGCTCACCGGCAGGAAGCGGTCGGCGTTCAGGGTCACTTCGTGGCTCAGGATATCGCCCTTGCCTGCCAGGTTGAAGTAGGAGTGGTTGGTCAAGTTGACGACCGTTGGCTTGTCGGTCGTAGCGGTGTAATCGATCTTCAGCGCGTTGTCTTTCTGCAGCGTATACGTCACCTCGACGCTCAGGTTGCCGGGATAGCCTTCTTCACCGTCTTTGGCGGTGTAAGTCAGTTTCAGGGCCGGTTCGTCGCCTTCCACGGGGGTGGCCGTCCAGATCACCTTATCGAAACCTTTCAGCCCGCCATGCAGGTGGTTGCCCATGTTGTTCGTCGCCAGCGTATACGCCTTTCCGTCGAGGGTAAACTTGCCCTTAGCGATCCGGTTGCCGTAACGGCCGATCAGCGCGCCGAAGTAAGGCGTACCCGCTTCGTAACCCGCCAGCGAGTCCATGCCCAGGACGACATCGGCGAACTGGCCGTTTTTGTCCGGAGCGGTCAGGGAAACGACAATGCCCCCGTAATTGGTAATCCGCGCTTCCATGCCATTGGCATTACGGAGGGTATAGAGATCGACAGCGGCGCCGTCGGCGAGTTTGCCGAAAGTGGCTTTTTCGATTCCAGGTTTGGTTTCTTCCGATTTTCGGGAGGTACAGGCCGAAAGGGCCAATAAGACACCGAAGGTCAGGAAACTGGTCAAGCGGGTTAGGTAGCGCATAAAGCGAATAACGGTTTTAAGGGCAAAGGACGCAACGATTTGGCAGAGGGTGCAACGGTCGGCGGCAAAACTTTTTCGGATCAGCAGCCCTGCCCATAATAGGCATTCTTCCCGTGCTTGCGCTCGTAATGCTTAAGCCGGAGGGTGTCCTTGATGCGGGGCGTGTCAGGATTGATCTGCAGCGTGAGGTAAGCCATGCGGGCGATTTCTTCCAGCACCGCGGCATTGTACACCGACTTTTCCGCGTTTTTACCCCCGGTGAACGGGCCGTGGCTTTGCAGCAGGACCATTTCCACCTCCTGGTGCGACAGCCCTTTGGCGCGAAACACCTCGAAAATCTGGTTTCCCGTTTCGTGCTCGTAATCGCCTTCGATCATGGCATCGGTCAGGACCGGCGCGCAGGGAATGTCCTGGTGGGTATGATCGGCATGGGTCGTCCCGAAAATGGGAATATCCAGTCCCGCCTGCGCCCAGGCGACCGCATAGGTACTGTGCGTGTGCGTGATCCCGCCGATATCGTCCCAGGTCTTGTACAGCAGCGCGTGGGTTTTCGTATCCGACGAGGGCCGCATTTTCCCATCCACCACCTTCGCCTCATAATCCAGGATCACGATATCTTCCGGCTTCAGGGCCTCGTAGGGTACGCCGCTCGGCTTGATGGCAAAAACCGCCCGGTCGCGGTCTACCGCACTCACATTTCCGAACGTAAACAGCACCAGCCCCAGCTTCGGGAGCTGCAGGTTGGCTTCGTAGCATTCGTCGCGTAGAGAGGTATACATGGATTGAGGGATTGAGGGATTGAGGGATTGAAGGATTGATGTGGGCTTCGCCAGTGTAGAGAAGAAGAGCTATAGACCCTCCCTCAATCCTTCAATCCTTCAATCCCTCAATCCTTAATTCACTTCCAGCACCACCACCGAAACCGGCGGCAGGCTAACGCTCAGGGCGTCGCCTTTCAGCTGGGCGCCGGTGAAGGCGACGGGTTTGATTTTATTGGGGTTATCGAAGGTGTTGTAATCCTGCATCTTGGCCGAGGTCAGGATGCGGCCCGTGACGCCTTTGGCCTTCAGTCCTTTCAGCGTCAGCGAAATAGGCTGGGCGTTTTTCGGGTCGATGTTGACCAGCGAAATGTGCGTAACTCCATTTTTGTCTTTGGAGGCCGAAACCGAGACGGCGGGCAGCTTCTCACTACCTCTGGTATAGTCAGCCGATTTAACGTCTACCGGGAGCATGGTCGCATCCTGGTGGACGTTGTACATCTCCATGACGTGGTAGGTCGGCGTCAGTAGCATCTTCGTTCCTTCGGTCAGAATGACGGCCTGCAGGACGTTGACCACCTGGGCCAGGTTGGCATGCCGGACGCGCTCGGCGTATTTATGAAAGATGTTCAGCGTGGCTCCGGCCAGGACGGCATCGCGCATGGTATTCTGCTGAAACAGGAAACCTGGATTCGAGCCCGGCTCCACGTCGTACCAGCCGCCCCATTCGTCGACGACCAGCGCCACTTTCTTCTGCGGGTCATATTTATCCATGATGGCCGTATGCTTCCGGATCAGCTCGTCCATCCGCAGCGCCTGCTGCATGGTTTTGAAGTAGTGTTCTTCCGTAAACGTGGTTGAAGGACCTTTTTTGTTCCAGTCGATGACCGAATAGTGGTGCAGGGCCACCCCTTCCAGCAGGGCATGGGGAACCTCCCGCATCAGCACTTCGGTCCAGTTATAATCGTCGGAGCTCGCTCCCGACGCAATGCGAAACAGCGGCTGGTTGCCTGCTTTCCCGACCATGAAGGTGGCGAATTTGCGGTACTCGTTGGCGTAATAATCGGCCTTCATGTTCCCGCCGCAGCCCCAGGCTTCGTTGCCAACGCCCCAGAACCGCACGCTCCAGGGTTTGTCGCGGCCGTTCTTCCGCCGCAGGTCCGACATCGGGGAGGGCTGCGCCAGGTTGGTGTACTGAATCCAGTCGGCCAGTTCCTGGACCGTTCCGCTGCCGACGTTGCCCGACAGGTAGGGCTCCGTCCCCAGGGCTTCGCAGAGATTCAGAAAATCGTGCGTCCCGAAGCTGTTGTTTTCGGTCACACCACCCCACCAGGAATTAACAATCGAGGGGCGCTGGTTTTTGGGGCCGATGCCGTCTTTCCAGTGGTAGGTGTCGGCAAAGCAGCCGCCCGGCCAGCGCAGGTTGGGCACTTTCAGTTTCCGGAGGGCGTCGACGATATCCGTCCGGATGCCGTCCTTCTGAGGAATGGTGGTGTTGGTTTCCCCGACATAAATGCCGTCGTAGATACAGCGGCCGAGGTGTTCGGCAAAATGGCCGTAGATATGCCGGTTAATGAGGGTTTTCCCCTGGTCGGCGTTTACCACGACCTGGTTCTGGGCAACCGAAGCCAGCGACAGGGCGGCCAGGCCGAGGGTAAGGAGGTGTTTTTTCATGGGAAAGTTGGGGTGTTAACCACAGCGCAGGCAAGTGTTTGCAAAATCTGTGATTACCGTCGATGTCACTTATAAACCGCTTCGCTCCACCGCAGCTCGTTTTTCAGTTGCCGCAGGGTGGTGTTTTTGTCGATGACCACCAGTTCGACGCCGAAGCTGTCGGCGAAGTCCTCGATGTTTTCAGTCGTCAGGTTCTGGCTGTAGACCGTATGGTGCGCTCCGCCCGCCAGGATCCAGGCCGCGCAGCCCGTGGCCATGTCCGGCATGGGTTTCCACAGCGCCCGCGCTACGGGCAGCTTCGGCAGGGCTTCGGTTACCTCGACAGCCTCCACCTCATTGACCAGCAGCCGGAAGCGGTTGCCCAGGTCGATCAGCGAGACGTTCAGGGCCGGACCGGCCGAGGCGTTGAACACCAGGCGGACCGGGTCGGCCTTACCGCCGATGCCGAGCGGATGCACTTCGCAGGAGGGTTTCCCGGCGGCGATCGAGGGGCAGATTTCCAGCATGTGCGAACCCAGCACGAGCGGATTAGCGGGGTCAAAGTGGTAGGTATAATCTTCCATGAAGGAGTTACCGCCCGGCAGCCCGGCGGCCATCACCTTCATTGCGCGGACCATCGCCGCCGTTTTCCAGTCGCCTTCCCCGGCGAAACCGTAGCCGTCGGCCATCAGACGCTGGGCGGCGATGCCCGGCAGCTGGGTCAGGCCGTGCAGGTCTTCGAAGGTATCGGTAAAGGCTCCGAACCCGCCATCCTGCAGAAAGGCCCGCAGGCCGAGTTCAATCTTTGCAGCATCCCGGAGTGCGCTGTGCTGCGCGCCGCCTTGTTGCAGGGAAGCCATCAATGTATAGGTGTCAGCGTATTCCTGCACCAGGGTATCGACCGCCGCGTCCGAAATCTGGTTGATTACCGCCACCAGATCGCCGATCCCGTAGGTATTCACCGACATGCCGAAGGTGATTTCGGCGGCGACCTTATCCCCTTCGGTCACGGCCACCTGCCGCATGTTATCACCGAACCGGCAGACTTTCAGCGTTTTCATTTCGAACGCTGCCACGGCTACGCGGGCCCACTGACCTACTTTGGCCCGCAGTTCGGGCGACTCCCAGTGGCCAACGACCACCTTCCGGTTCAGCCGCATGCGGGACATGATGAAGCCGAATTCGCGGTCACCGTGGGCCGACTGGTTCAGGTTCATGAAGTCCATGTCGATGCTGCTCCAGGGAATGTCCCGGTTGAACTGCGTGTGCAGGTGCAGCATGGGCTTTTTGAGGATGTTCAGGCCCCGGATCCACATCTTGGCGGGCGAGAAGGTGTGCATCCAGGTGATGACGCCCACGCAGTTGGGGGCTACATTGGCTTCCTGATACAGCTGGTAAATCTCGTCCGGCGTTTTGACTACGGGTTTGAAAATCACCCGCACCGGTATTTCGGAAGCTTGATTTAAGGATTCAGCGATAATCGTCGAATGTTCGGCGACCTGGCGGAGGGTTTCTTCGCCGTAGAGGTGCTGGCTGCCGGTGACGAACCAGAGTTCGAATGTTTTTAGGTCTAGCATTTAGGTATATAAAATTTTTCTCGCAGATTTTCGCGGATTAGATTGATAATCTGCGCCTAAATCCGCGTTAATCCGCGTGAACCTTCACAAGTTGCTTAGTTTCCAGAGAGCCCCCTAGCCGCTGGTACTGCTGATACAGCTTAGCGTAGACCGCCACGACTTCCGGCCGCGGCTCGTAGGTCGTATCGAAGCCCGAACCCATGGCCGCCTGGGCCGCTTCCATCGTCGGGTGTACGCCCGCCGCTACGGCCGCGCACATGGCCGCTCCGAGGGCGCAGGCCTGATCCGAAGCAGCAATCCGGATGGGCATGTTCAGCACGTCGCACAGCGTCTGCATCACGAACGGCGACTTTTTGGCTACCCCGCCAATGGCGATCACCTGCTTGATGGGGACACCTTCGCTCAGGAAGCGCTCCACGATCGCTTTCGAGCCAAAGGCCGTCGCTTCCACCAGGGCCTTGAAGATCAGGACGGCATCGCTGCCCAGGTTCAGGCCCGTAATGGCGCCTTTCAGCGTGTGGTTGGCGTCGGGCGTCCGGCGGCCGTTGAACCAGTCGACCGCCACGGCATCGTTCTCCGTAACCGGCAGCTGAGCGGCTTTTTCGGAAAGCGTAGGAATGAGTTTCTGCGCCAACTCGTCGGCGGCTTCCTCACCGAGGAGTTCGCGGACGGGCCCCACGATCACGCGCTGGAACCAGGCGTAGACATCGCCGAAGGCCGACTGCCCCGCTTCCATGCCGAGCATGCCCGGAATGATCGAGCCGTCGACCTGTCCGCAGATTCCCCGGATCAGCAGGTGGCCGATTTCCTCTTTCGGAGCGATGAGCATATCGCAGGTCGACGTTCCCATGACCCGCACAAAGGTGTAGGGCGTGATCTGGGCCCCGACGGCTCCCATATGGCAGTCGAAGGCGCCAACGCCGATGGTCACCTGCGGGCTCAATCCCAGCTTTTCGGCCCATTCCGCGGAAAGGGTACCCATGGCCACGTCCGAGGTGTAGCTGTCGCGGTAGAGCCGGTCGCGCAGGCCCGCCAGCAGCGGGTCCAGAGTTGTCAGGAAAGCTTCCGAAGGCAGGCCCTGGAACTCCTCGTGCCACATGGCCTTGTGCCCCGCCGCGCAGCGGGACCGCTTCATCGTCAGAGGGTCCGTCTGGCCGGTCAGCACGGCCGAAATCCAGTCGCAGTGCTCTACCCAGGAAAAGGCGTGTTCACGGACGGAAGCGTCTACACGCAGCGTCCGCAGGATTTTAGCCCAGAACCATTCCGAGGAATAGATGCCGCCCACGTACTTCGTAAAATCGGTATCCCAGCGGTTGGCCAGGGCGTTGATCTCGTCGGCTTCGGCATTGGCGGTATGGTCCTTCCAGAGGATGAACATGCCGTTGGGATTCTCCGCAAAGTCCGGTCGCAGGGCCAGGGGTGTACCGGTCTGGTCTACCGCCACGGGCGTCGAGCCGGTCGTGTCAATCGAAATTCCAACGACCGCCGCCTTTACCGCCTCCGAAGCTTCGGTCAGGGCGCCTTTGATCGACTCTTCCAGCCCTTCCCGGTAGTCCAGCGGGTGCTGCCGGAACTGGGACTGGATCGGATCGCAGTAGAGCCCCTGTTTCCAGCGGGCGTATTCGTGCACGTGCGTACCCAGGATTTCGCCGGTACCGGCATGGACCAGCAGCGCCCGAACCGAGTCGGTACCGTAGTCGACGCCAATGACGTATTGGTCTTTCATGCGTTTGGGAAAAGGCTTAGGTCAGGGATAGCCTGTTGCCGGGAAACCGCAAAACAGGCCCTTGCAGAATTAGTGTCAATCTGACACAATAGTACAATTCTCCGGTGGTATTCCCATAAGAAATTACCATTAATTTTTTCCTCCAGGACCAGCTGCCTTTACAAACCGGCCTTGATCCGTACCACGGAAAACGACTGCGGTTTCATCGCCAGCGTGACGGTCTTCGTCCTGGGGTTGACCGCAATCGACGCTTCAACCGGCGCGACGTTCGTCAGGGCGTCAAAGGTGTTCACCGCGTCGAGGTCATCGTTCTGCAGCAGGATCAGCCGGCCTGTCGCGGCCAGGGATTTCACGCCTTCCAGCAGAATGTCCTGTTTCACGGCCTGATCGGATACATTGACCACCTTCAGAATGATCTCGCCGGCGTTTCGGTCCCAGGCCGCCGAGGCGTAGAGACTATCCTGGCCCGCCAGCGGCTCGTTCTGCCAGGCCATGTCCAGCACGTGGCTTCCCCTGTGGAGGGCGTACAGCTTCTGCACCTGGTAGCTCGGCGTGCCGTAGACGCGCAGGTTGTCGACCCAGATCAGGTCGGGGGTCCACTGCCAGCCCTCGGCATGGGCGAAGAGCGGGGCGTAGGACGACATATGGACCACGGCCGCGTTGCGCTCCAGGCCCGTCATGAAGGCAGCTTCCGCCAGGGCGCAGAGCCAGTTGTTCTTGTTGTCGACGGAGATAGCCCGGTCGCTCTGGGCGGCCCACTCGCCGGCGAGTATTTTGCAGCCGGAGCGCGGGTAGCTGTCGTAGCGCCGGGCGTTCTGCAGGAACCATTCCGGCCGCCGGTAGAAGTGTTCGTCGATCAGGTCAACGTTCATCGCCCGCAGTTTCCCGTTCAGGTAGTCGAACCGTTCCCCGTCCGGATCCGTACCCGAGCTGCACACCAGCCGGATGTCCGGGTATGTTGCCTTGATGGCCTGCTGGAACACGGCCAGCCGCTCGATGTACGCCGGGCCCCAGTTTTCGTTGCCGATGCCCAGGAATTTAAGGTGGAACGGCCCGGGATGTCCCAGGTTGGCGCGGACTTTTCCCCACCGGGTCGTGACTGCGCCGTTGGCAAATTCAATCAGGTCCAGGGCGTCCTCGACATAGGACCCCAGCTCGTCGAGCGGCGCCAGTTCAGCCGTATTGAACTGGCAGGCCATGCCGCAATTCAGGATGGGCAGGGGCTCGGCGCCGATGTCTTCGGCCAGCTGAAAGTATTCAAAGAAGCCTAGCCCGAACGACTGGAAGTAGTCGGGGGCCGGGCGGTGGGGAAACTCCGAATTCCAGCGGTTGACGATCAGGGGCCGGTCCTCGGGCGCACCCAGCGTCTTTTTCCACTGGTAGCGCTGCGCGAGGTCGAAACCCTCGACGATGCATCCGCCCGGAAAGCGGATGAAGCCAGGTTTGAGGTCGGCCAGCATCTGGACCATATCGGCCCGTAAGCCGCCGGGACGCCCTTTCCAGGTATCTTCCGGAAACAGCGAAACCATGTCCAGCTCGATGACGCCCGTCCCTTCGAACCAGACTCTCAGCCTGCCTTTCGCCTCGGTGGCCGAGGACCGGAAGCTGCTCTGCTGCCGGTGCCACTGGTTATCTGGCTGGTCGGGCGACAGCACGCCGCTGCCGATCACCTCTCCCTGCGCATCCAGCAGTTCGGCGTGCAGCTTTACCTCGCCGGATACCAGCCGGTAAAGCACTGAGAAGTCGTAGCGCAGGCCGTTTTTGATGCCCATGCCGCGGAAGCCTTCGTTGATCATCCCAAGGTCGCCTTTTACGGCCCAGCGGGTGGTGACGCGGATGATTCGGGAAAGGCTGCCTTGCTTATCCGGTCGGGTGGCAATGGTCAGATCACTTTCGTCGGGCTTTTTACGCACGATCGTCCAGCCCATCAGCGGCTGATAAAAGGCGAAGGAACGGTTCTTGACCAGTTCGGCGTAGATACCACCGTCGGCGCCGAAGTTGATGTCTTCGAAGAACACGCCCCACAGGGTGGGCTGGATTTCGGCCACCGGTTGGGCGGCATTGACCCGGATGGTGGGTACCGGCTGAGCCTGGGCGATTGAGAGAGCCGAAGCGAGGCTGGTGGTTTGGGGACGCTGATCCAAGGAAGGAGGAATTCGGGTTGAATTAGGCGTTTACAGGGCTTCGGCCATGGTCAGTTCCGGCAGAAAGCTAACGAGGCCGTTCTGCACTTTGGTGTATTCCGCCGCATTGAGCGTATACAGCTGACCTTTTTTCGTCACCGAATTCATGTCCTTCTCCCCTGTCCCGAGCAGTAAGCCGGTGGACAGGATCTTGCGGCTGAAGTTCCGGCGGTCCAGCTGGGTGTTGTAAATGGCTTCGTACAGCTTCTGCAGCTGGGGAATCGTGAATTTTTCGGGCAGCAGCTCAAAGCCGATGGGATGCAGGGCTGCTTTGTACCGGAGCCGCTTCAGCGCCGCTGCCACCATGCGGTCGTGGTCGAAAATCAGCCGGGGCATGTTGGCCAGGCTGATCCAGGCGGCGTTATGGGTTCGGATGGCGTTGATGTCCTGGTCTTCGATGTTCACCAGGGAATAATAAGCGACCGAGACGGTGCGTTCGACCGGGTCCCGGCTCACCGCCCCAAAGGTCTCGAACTGCTCGAGGTAGTTGTTATGCAGGCCCGTCAGGTCGAACAGAATCCGCCGGGCGGCTTCCTCGAGGTCCTCCCCTTCGTTCAGAAATCCACCCATCAGCGACCATTTTCCGAATTCCGGCTCAAAGTTACGTTTGATGAGGAGAAGCTTCAGTTCCTCGCCGTCGAATCCGAAGATGATACAGTCGAGGGCAACCAGAATTCGGTGCGTATGGGTGTAAGGCATCAGGCCGGTTGAGTATCGTGTCTGTACACTTTACTGGTGTAGCGTTGACAAAGTTTATGCATTCATCCCTAATCCTCCAACAAACAGAATCAACAATTCTGCAAATAGGTCCATTCGAGCGCGTTGCCTGGGCTCTGGTAGTTTATCGTTAGCTGATCTTTCATCCTAAAAGAAGCGATAAAGGTAAGCTGCATTGGCGTGACGACTGGTGGCGCGTTATTGGGCGTTAAGCAGCAACGCCCATTCCGGCCCCGATCGCCTGCAGGGTCATCGGGGCCGGAATGGGCGAAGGATTACCGTTGTAGAGGTACTATTTTCCCCCGTTGAAGATGCGGGGGCTAAAGCCGAGACGGACAAAGACGAAGCTGCTGTAATGATCCATATTCTCATCCTCCTTTTCTTTGAACGGCATGGCGTTTAGGTTAGCGCGAATCTCCGCGTTGACCAGCTTCTTATAACTAACCCCCAGGGCGGGAATGACCCAGACGACGGGTCGACTGTTGCCACCGACGCCGATTTTGTAATAAAACTGGATTGGATGCGGGTTCACGTATCGGCCGTAATTCAATTCCACCGTTGGCAGGAAAAAGTCCTTCGTAGACAGCGCCAGTGCCCGTAACTCGAAGGTGAAGAAGTTTTTCCCGAAATTCCGCGGACTAATCAATTGCACGCCCGCCCCGACATACTGGGAAGTCGTCAGATAGTCACCAAAAATCATCAGCCGGATGTCGCCCCGTTTGACGGTACCGACATACTTCCCTCCCGTCCGGAGGGCACAATACCGCATTACCGCCTTGGTCAGTGATGCCTCCTGATAGAGCGGGCTTCCAAGTTTATAGGTTGGCTGGTCCGAAAAGGCCTGGGTAAGTTGGGTGAGGTAGTCCGTTACTTTTCCCTTAAAGATCGTCCCGCCTTTATTGAGCTCGTAGGCGTAGTACACCAGTTCGGTGAAGTTGCCTCCTTTTTCCAGAAAAAGACGCTCGCCCAGTACCGGATCGGCAAGACGATAAAAGCGTAGATCACCCTGGTGAACCAGTACCTGGAGCGCATAATGGCCTTTCTGCTGCCGCTCGATTGCCGACTGGGCATCGGCGATCTTTTTTCGGTACACATTGGCTTCAATGGGGCGGCTAACATAATGCAAATCCGTATTCGGGAGCCCGAAAGCCTGCATTTCCCTGGCCCGGTACCGAGTAGACTCGCCTCCCTGCCGAAACGAAATGGAAGCGGGGCCACTCTCCCAATCCTCATTTAAAATCTCTCCCTTCAGCGTATCGCCGTTCAGGGGTAAAACATAACCGGAAACCCATTTCACCTGCCCCTGGCCGAGTATCGGCAAGAGCAGGAACAAACCCAGTAAAAAACGCATACGATCGTTACGGTTTAAGCCTATCCGCGAATAAAAACCAATAAAAGTTAATTTTTTCATGCATAAGGTTAACTTCTTCGTTAACGGTTGATTCAAATTAGGCTGCCCGCTTATCTTGCGACTAATGCCGGCCTTATTTCGGGTCGCTTGCGTACTATTTCAACCATCGTTTCACGTTTTAACCTGAACAACGTTTACGCTTTCATGGAATCCTACCAACCCACTTCCCCTTCCCACCTCACCGCGGAAGAGATCCGTCGTGAACAGGCTGCTTTTATGACCGGCGTCTACGGCTGGATGTCCGCCGCCCTGGCGCTGACGGCCCTGGTCGCCTTCTGGACCGCCTCGTCCGAAGCCGCCATTAACTTCATTTTTGGTAACCGGCTGGTGTTCTATGGGCTGCTGATCGGGCAGTTTCTGATGGTCATGGGCCTGTCGGGTGCCATCAACCGGCTGTCGGCCCGGGCCGCAACGCTGGGCTTTCTGGCCTATGCCGCTATTACCGGCCTCACGCTTTCGGCCATCTTTCTGGTCTACCCCAGCGGCTCAATCGCTTCCACGTTTGTGGTGACGGCCGGGACTTTCGGAGCCATGAGCCTTTATGGGTATTACACGAAAACGGACCTGACCACCTGGGGAAACCTCCTGCTGATGGCGCTGATCGGGCTGGTGATCGCCTCGGTCGTCAATCTTTTCTGGCATAACGAAACGCTGTACTGGATTACGACCTATGTCGGGGTGCTGCTGTTCGTGGGGCTGACGGCCTACGACACCCAGAAGATCAAAAACATGAACATCATCGGCAATGCCGGGACCGAGGAAGACCATAAGGAGGCCATTCTTGGCGCGCTGACGCTCTACCTGGATTTCATCAACCTGTTCCTGTACCTGCTTCGGCTGCTGGGGCGGCGGAAATAAGGCGAGCCAACCGCTCAGATACGCCATATCTTGAAGATATGGCGTATCTGAAAACGCGTTGTGCTATCTTTAAGGCGCAGCAACCGCTCCCCTCCATGCGCCACGTTCTTCTGCTAGTAGCCGCCCTCCTTCCCTTCCTGACCACCGCCCAGTCCTACGACCTCCTCATCCGCAATGGCCGGGTCGTCGACGGCACCGGCAACGCCTGGTACAAGGCCGACATTGGTATCCAGAACGGGAAAATCGTCGCCATCGGCGCGCTGACGCCCGACGGGGCGAAACGGGTCATCGACGCCAGGGGCCAGATCGTGGCGCCGGGCTTTGTCGACGTCCATACCCACATCGAAAACAGCCTGGAAGAGCGTCCCGGGGCGGAGAACTTCCTTTACGACGGCGTCACGACGCTCGTCACGGGCAACTGCGGCGGCTCGGCGCCCAACATCCGGGCGTTTTTCGACACCCTCAGCCAGCTGGGTATTTCGGCCAACGTGGCGGCCATGATCGGGCACAACACGATCCGGAGGAAGGTCATGAAAACCGCCTTCCGCGACCCGACCGTCCGTGAACAGGCCGAGATGGAGCGGCTCGTCGAGCAGGCCATGCGCGAGGGCGCCGTGGGCATCTCAACGGGCCTGATCTACAAACCCGGCACCTGGGCCAAAACGGCCGAGGTCGTCGGACTGGCCAAAGTGGCCGCCCGTCACGGCGGTGTTTATGCCTCTCACATCCGCAACGAAGGCCAGGAGGTCCGTAAGGCGGTCGAAGAAGCCATCCAGATTGGACGGGAGGCGGGCATACCCGTGCAGATTTCCCACTTCAAGGTGGCCAGCAAGCCTATCTGGGGCTACAGCCGCGAGACCGTCGCCCTGGTGGAGGCCGCCCGGCGCGAGGGCATCGATGTGACGGTCGACCAATACCCCTACACCGCCTCCAGCACCTCCCTGGAAAGCATCGTTCCGTCCTGGGCACTCGCCGACGGCGACTCGGCCGTCCTGGCCCGCTTCCGCGACCCGGCCACCCGGGCCAAAATCCGGCAGGAAATGCTGGCCGCCCTCCGCAAAAACGATCGCAAGGATTACGAGTACGCAGTAGTCTCCTACTACCCGGCCGATACAACCTACAACGGCCTCAGTATCTCGGCCATCAACCGGAAGCTTGGCCGAAAGACCAATGCCGAAACGGAAGTGGAACTGATCCTGGACCTGATGGCGAATACCAACCTGAAGCGCATCCAGATGGTCTACCACACCATGTCCGAAGAGGATGTGAAGAACATTCTTCGCTACCCCAACACCATGATCGCCTCCGATGCCGGGGTGGCTAAATTCGGCAGCAACATGCCGCACCCGCGGGCCTACGGCACCAACGCCCGCGTTCTGGGCCGGTACGTCCGCGAACAAACCGTTATTCCGCTCGAAGACGCCATCCGGCGCATGACCTCCCTGCCGGCCCAGCGGTTTGGCCTTAGCGACCGGGGGCTGCTGCGGCCGGGCTACGCGGCGGATATCGTGATCTTTGACGAAAACAGGGTCGGCGACGCGGCCACCTACGAGGCACCCCATGCCTACGCGAAAGGGTTTTCCTACGTGCTGGTCAACGGGGTGCCGGTCGTGGACGAAGGAAAGCATACCCAGGCCCGGGCGGGGCAAATTCTCCGGGGGCGCAGCTTTCTGGCTACCCGGTAAATACCATGCAAACCAACTGGCAGGACCAAACCCTCGAAAGCCTCGAAAACGACGTCTGGACCGAACCCGATTTCGATGACCACGTTCGTCAGAAAACCCACGCCCTCCGCAAAACGCCCCTCCAGCGGTTTACCGCCGAAGACCTGCGCATCCTGATCGGCCAGAGCCTTTCCCTGCCCTACCTCGTGCCGCTGGCAATCGAAAAACTCCGCCAGAATCTCTTCGCGGAGGGAGATTTCTATCCCGGCGATCTTTTACAAAGTGTATTGAATCTGGATCCGGAATACTGGTACGCCAACCGGCCGCTCTGGCAGGCGGTGTTCGAGCTGATCCGGCACCGGGACTGGGAGCTTGACGAGCGCGGTATCAGCGCCGAGCGGTTTCTGGAATTGTCGTAATGACGAGGGTTTATCCACCGCAATGATCATGCAGTTTGACGAATATGGTCACTTGATGCCCTATGAACCTATTCCGACAGACCTGGATACGTTTGAGCAGGTCTTCGTGGCAGCTTTTCCAAATTCAACTACCCGAACGCCCTTATTTACAAGTTATTGCGAGTTTACAGAATCGCTTAGAAAATTAGCCCCTAACGGATTTGTCCATTGGATAAACGGAAGCTTTGTTTCCCGGAAACTCAATCCAAAGGACCTTGATGTGGTAACACTATTAAATTACCAGCAACTAGCGGAAGCTGCTGAGCAATTTTTGGAACTCAAATACCGGTATTCCCGGGCAAAAATCAGAATAGATAATTATTTTGTTTCCGTTTACCCGGAAAGCCATCCTTTAGCGGTTCTTTACAGGCATGACCGGGCCGAATGGCTCTTTAACTTTTCAAGAACGTTTCCCATGCGTGCCCATCCAAGACGATACAAAGGTTTTCTCGAAATTGCGTACTAACATGGACAAGCCTGCAACTCCCGAGGAACGAAACCTGCTCATTCTAAACGTCCTCGAATCAATTGAGCGAACAAACCAGTCCATTAAGCTGCATGAATCCTGTGGTTCGCCGGATAGGGTTGCCCTTGAACAATACAAAGAACTGCGTGACCGACATTTGCATTTCCTGGAGGAGTTAATGAAAGATTTTGGTGTCGAGGCCCATCTTTCGTTTCGCCAGGCCGCCTGACTCCTTTACCCCTAAACCCCATGAAAACCAACCGTCGTACCTTCCTCACCCAGGCCTCCGCCACCGCCGCCGCCCTGAGCGTGCCCAACATCCTCTTCGGCAAACAGCCCCAAGGCGACGAAATCACCGTCGGCCATAACGGCTTCCGCTACCGCGTCGTACCGGGCTGGGGCGTGCTCGACGCGGGCAAAAACCCCGTCAACGACTGCCACGAGATGGTCCAGGACGCCCGTGGGCGCCTTTTCCTGCTGACCAATGAGACGAAGAACAACATCCTCATCTACGTCAAGTCCGGGAAACTCCTCGACAGCTGGGGCACGACCTACCCCGGCGCCCACGGCCTGACGCTGGCCAGCGAAGGCGGCGAACAGGTGCTCTTCATCTGCGATCCGGACCGCCACCAGGTGATTAAAACCGACCTGAAAGGCAAGGAACTGCTCAAAATCGATTACCCGAAGGAAACCGGGGTTTACGCCCACCCGGCCCAGTTCAAACCCACGGAAACGGCCGTTAACCCCGCCAACGGCGACATCTACGTGGCCGACGGCTACGGGGCCAATTACGTCATGCAGTACGACCGGACCGGCAAACTCATCCGCTACTTCGGCGGGCGCGGGAGCGGCAACGGCCACTTCGACTGCTGCCACGGGGTGCTGGTCGATACGCGCAATAAGAACAATCCCACGCTGCTGGTCACCGACCGCCGCCGTAACGCCCTTAAACGCTTTACCCTCGACGGCAACTACCTTTCGACCATTGCCCTGCCGGGTTCGTACGTCTGCCGGCCGGTCCTGCGCGGGGATATGCTCTACGCGGCGGTCTTCCGCAGCACCTCGGATTCGTATCCGGACTCGGGCTATGTGCAGATTCTGGATAAGAATGATAAAGTAGTGTCCACGCCCGGGGGAAGCGCGCCGGTCTACCAGAACGGCCAGCTGCAGGAACAGCGCAAGGACCGTAGTTTCACGACCTTCCTGCACCCGCAAGATGTGCTGGTGGATGAGGACGAAAACCTCTACGTGGCGCAGTGGGCGTCGAAAAAGACCTACCCGGTGAAGCTGGAGCGGGTTGCTTGAAATTTTTCACGCGGATTGGCGGTTCACGCGGATGAACGCAGATTTTGCTCGCGGATGTTCGCAGAAATAAATCCGCGTCAAAAAATCCGCGCAAATCCGCGTGAACCCACCCACCTTCCAACCAGCACCACCCCATGAATCGCCTAATATTCCTACTCCTTCTAACCACCACCGCCCTAGCCCAGCCGAAGCAGCCCCTCCGCCGCGCCGACAGCTTTTTCGGCCTGCATTTCGACTTCCACGCCTCCATGAACGATACCGAAATCGGGAAAACGCTCACGGAAGGCATGGTCGACAGCCTGCTGCGGCTGGTGAAACCGGACTATATCCAGGTGGACTCCAAGGGCCATAGCGGGGTGACGAGCTACCCGACCAGGGTCGGCTACAAGCCCGCCACCTTCGCCAAAGACCCGCTCCGGATCTTCCGGGACGTTACGCGGCGGCATGGCGTGGCCCTGTACGTGCACCATTCGGGCGTCTGGGACGACCAGGCCGTCAAGCACCATCCCCAATGGGCCCGGATGACGCCCGACGGCAAGATCGATCCGCAGAAAACCTCGCTCTTCGGACCGTACGTCGACAGCCTGCTCATACCGCAGTTGAAGGAAATCAGCGATTACGGCATGGATGGGGTCTGGATCGACGGCGACTGCTGGGCCGTGGAACCCGACTACAGCCCCGCCGCCCTGGCCGCCTTCCGGCAGGAAACGGGGATAACGGAGGTTCCCAAAAAGAAAGGCGACCCGCACTTTGAGGAGTTTCTGGCGTTCCACCGCCGGGCCTTCAAACGCTACGTCACCCGCTACGCCGACGCCCTGCACCGCTACAACCCGAAGTTTCAGGTAGCCAGCAACTGGTCGTTTACGTCGTTTATGCCCGAGCCGGTCAGCGTACCGATCGATTTCATTTCGGGCGATACCGATCCCCTCGACGGTGCGAACCGCTCGGCTTTCCAGGCCCGCTGCATCGCGCCGCAGGGTAAGCCCTGGGACCTGATGTCGTGGAGCTTCGGCTACGGCTGGGACGAGCGCGTGGGCAGTCCCAAGCCCGCCCTGCAGCTCTGCCAGGAAGCGGCCCAGGTGCTGAGCATGGGCGGCGGTTTCCAGGCCTACTGGATCCAGAACCGCGACGCCAGCCTCTCGCCCTGGCAGTTCCAGACCATGGCCGAGCTGGCCCGCTTCTGCCGCGCCCGCCAGGCTTACACGCACCGTGCTACGCCCGTCCCGCAGGTGGCGCTGCTGTATTCCACCACGGGCTACTACCACGAGACACCGGGCGTCTACCACCCCTGGGCCAATGAACTCCGGGGGCTGGACGGCACCATGCGGGCGCTGCTCTACAGCCAGTTGCCCACGGAAATCCTGATGGAACATCACCTGCGCGGCCGGATGCAGGACTACCCAATGATCGTGGTGTCGGAATGGAAAAAACTGGACCCCGCTTTCCGCGATGAACTCGTCGCCTACGTCCGCCAGGGCGGCAACCTGCTCGTTATCGGCACCGAAACCACCAAATTGTTTGAAACCGAACTGGGCGTGAAGCTTAACGGCCTGACCCGCAAAGCCAATTACGTCGGCTTCAACGGCCAGCTCACCGGCACCCCCGCCGAGTACCGACCCATCGAAGTACTGCCTGGCACAAGGCTTTTCGGGAACGTCTACGCCCAGCGCGACACCCGCTTCCCGACCGGCCCGGCGGCCACCATCGCCCAGCTCGGCAAAGGCCGGATCGCGGGTGTGTACCTCGACCTGGGCACCGAATACGCCCGGCGGGAAACGCCCCTGGGCCGCGACTTTATCGGCGCTCTGGCCCGGGAACTGTTCCAGCCGGCGGTCGAGGTACGCGGCTCCCGGCTGGTCAACGTGGCCTTGAACCGCAAAGACGGCAAAACGATGGTCAACCTGATCAACATGGCCGGCAGCCACGCCGATAAACACGTGCACGCCACCGACGAAATCCCGCCCCTGGGACCCCTGACGGTGAACGTCCGGACCGCCGCCAAACCCCGCCGCGTAACCCTTCAGCCCGAAGGCAAAGCGCTGCCGTTTACGTTTTCGGGTACCAATCTTTCCGTAAAAATTCCTACTTTAGAGATTCACTCGATTGTAGTGATCGAACCCTGACCATCCATTGGCTATCGTTTAGGACTTACCGTTTATGCTGATTTACAATCCCTTAAACAGCATCATTAAACTTTAAACCCTAAACTATAAACCCTAAACTACCTAAGTTCCCCAATGAACCCATTGCTCCAGGCCGCCGCGCCTCCCGACTGGATTCTGTTTTTTGGTCGTTTCCATCCGCTGATCGTCCACCTGCCCATCGGCTTCCTCTTCGTGGCGGCCATTCTGGAAATTGGGCGGCGGCTGGGGCGGATTAGCCTGAGCGATTCGGCCCTGGCGGCGGTGCTGTTCTGGTCGGCCGTCAGCGCCACGGTAGCCTGCGTATTCGGTTATTTCCTCTCGCTGGGCGGCGGCTACGAAGCCGAGCTCCTGGAAGAACACCAGTGGCAGGGCATCGGCGTGGCGGCCTTTGCCTGGGTGGCCTGGGCGACCAAGTCCCACCGCTTCGGCGACCGTATCCCCTTCAGCAGTCTCCTCTACAGCACCGCCTTCGTGCTCTCGCTGGCGCTGCTGCTCTCGGCCGGGCACCATGGCGGATCGCTGACCCACGGCTCCGACTACCTCACCCAGTATACGCCCGAGCCCATGCGTTCCCTGGCCGGCATCCCGCCCAGGGTCGAGGCGGTGGCTTTTAAGCCCATCACTGACCTGAACGAGGCGATGGTTTACGACCAGATCGTCAGCCCCATCCTGCAAAGCCGCTGCGTGCAGTGCCATAACCCCGAAAAAGCGAAGGGGGACCTGCGGATGGACAAGCCGGAACTGCTGAAAAAAGGCGGCGAGAACGGTCCCATTTTCGTGGCCGGCAATGCCGAACAGAGCGAGCTCATCAAGCGCTGCCTGCTGCCGCTGGAGGACGAGCACCACATGCCGCCCAAGGGCAAGACCCAGCTCACCGACAGCCAGGTCGCCATCCTGAGCTGGTGGATCAACCAGGGTGCGCCCTTCGACAAGCGGGTGGCGGAGGTGAAGGTGACGGAGGAGGTTCGGCCGGCTTTGGCGGCGCTGACCACGGGGGGAATGAAGAATGAAGAATTAAGAATGAATAATGGAGGTTCGGGGGAATCGCCGGTGATGGCGTTGAAGGTGCCGGCGCCGGATGCGGGGGCGGTGGAGGCGCTACGGAAGGCGGGGCTGCTGGTGATGCCCCTGGCCAAGGATCATAATTTACTGGAGGTTAGCGCTGTTAATGCGCGAAACTTCAACGATGCCCAGGCGGCCCTGCTGACGAAGCTGAGCGAGCAGATCGTCTGGCTAAAGCTCGGCGACACCCAGATTACCGACGCCACCCTGGCGCAGGTAGCCAAACTGAAGAACCTCCAGAAGCTGCACCTGGAAGAAACCCGTGTGACAGATGCCGGGCTGAAATCCATCAGCGCTCTTCCCTACCTGGAATACCTCAACCTCTACGGTACCCCCGTCACCGACGCCGGCCTGCAAACCCTCGCGGGCCTCAAATCCCTGAAAACCGTCTACCTCTGGCAGACAAAAGTCACCGAAGCGGGGGTTGCGGAGTTGAAGAAGGCTTTGCCGGGTGTGGAGGCTAATTTGGGGCTGGGAGAGAAGGTTATTGCGGAGATGGCGGGGGCAGCTAGTGACGAAAAACAGACAAAAAAGTAGCAGAAGACTATTAAATACAGTGGTATCTGGTACTAGGTAAGACTTACTCCAACCTTGTTAAGCAAGCCTCAATCTTAGCATCATCTCCTCACTCATAATTCGGAAGGTTAAAGCCCGGACATGGCGGCCTAACTTATTTTCTTTTGCATCGACCGCAATATCAGTCCGTTCGTTGATTTCATGCAATAAGACCTGTATAACCCGCTGCTTGAAGTTCGAATACCGTATGTACTTAGTGCTCTGCAGAAACTCTCGCAATTCCGCTAATTCAACGTACCAACAGCCGGTGTCCAAAAAACGACACAGGATCGGGTACATGATCTGGGCGTATTGGCTAGTCAGAGCGATAGCTGACTTCAATTGATTTGGGGTATATCTGAGCGAGAAGTTCATGAGGAAGGGAAGCACCTCCCTCGAAATTATTACAGTGAGACAACCTTTTTTGTAACCCACTTTATCAAAAAGGGCCCTATTGATTAGATCGCCATTTGTGTCTTGGAGTGTGATTCGTCGATTGATAATACGCACAGCAGCATTTTTTAACTCCCTGACGCTGGGGTTGATCTTCTTGGCATAAAGCGCTGATGAATGGATACAGACTTCCTTACATCCCCCTGCTTTTGATGTATCCTCGGTATCATCTAAATGGCACAGTTCTTCTTTCAGCTCTCTGAGTATAGCCCAAAAAAGTCGCCGCTCATGTAACGTAAATCCCTGCTTCGCTAGTAGCAGAGAGAGAGGCTCTATGATGTGGTCTCCTTGCTCCAATGCGTCGTTACAATTAATTTACAATTAAAGCTTATAATCTGGAAACGAGCCACCTGGATGCTCGGCCTGCTTTCCCTTTTAGACTAATCTGGCCTAAATTCTCTCCCTTATAGGTTTAGTCTGACGTCCCTTCTCCTACTCCATTGCGTCTAATCAGTAACGACGCCCAGTTGCTGCCTATAACCAATTTCTCTTTACAGCTGACAACTGCTGTACCGCTACGCAAATTGGCCTCCCCTTTAAGCAGCGACTTGATCAATAGGCACAGAATCGCGACCTTTACTTTATACTTTTATGACCGCTAAGGAACTCCTCCGCCTCCTTTACCAGGACGGATGGCAGGAAAAAAATCAGCGAGGCAGCCACTTACAGTTGGTTCACCCAACGAAAAGCGGCAAAATTACAGTGCCTATACACAGCGGTGATTTGCCTAAGGGGACGGCTCACGCCATACTAAAACAGGCTGGTCTGAGGTAATTCTCCTTCCAAGAAGGTTTCTTCCGTATCTGATTCGCAAAAACAAAGCATATGCTCCTAGACCTCATCCTCGAAAAAACCGACCAAAACCACCTCTGGGGGCGCGTCCACTACGAGGATAACCTCCTGGTCGCCGCCGCCAACACCCTCCCCGCCCTGGAGACGACAATGCGGCAACTGCTAGCCGACTTCCACGGTCCAATCCCCGAAGCCGTTGAGTTCGTCGTCCGTTACGACCTGAAGGTCTTCTTTACCCAGTTTGACTACCTCAAAATCTCCCGGATTGCCAAACGGGCGGGGATCAACCCCAGTCTCGTCCGACACTACGCCGCCGGAACCAAACACCCCTCCGCCGAGCAGGTCCAGCGCCTCCAGACCGCCATTCATGCCTTAGCCGATGAACTCCACCGCGTCCAGTTGGCGGCTTAGGCTTACAACCCAGGTGATCTGATCCGGAGCCTTCGCGGTAGGTGAAGAAAAACCCACATTGGCTAAACCCCCTCCATGCATCTCCACCCATAAGTCATAGTCTTTGGGCGAAAAAAGTTGAATGGTACGCTAAAATGATCGCCAGGAGCAATATCGGAGCGGCGGTGTACGGTGCCCTCGTTCGGCGTAGTCTTCAGACTACGCCGCCGTGTTAGCCAGTCTCCGACTGGCCAGCCATAAAACAAACTTACAGCTACAAAGTACCCTTATTGGACGACTCTCGTCTGGCGCCGTATCACTTTACGCTTTCCTCAAACAAACCCAAGCAGGCGATAAACCGCCTGCTTGGCCGGATTCAAAGCAAACTCGAACCAAACCGGATCTGGCTAATCGGGATAACGCTAACAGGCCTATGCAACTAAAGATTTGGTTTTGGCATCTACTTGCCAAAATACATCTCATACGATGATCCGCACCCTGTGTATTCTGCTCTTTATTACCGTCGGACGCATGATTGCCGCCCAGCCCATACCGGCCACTCCAGCTACGCTTCAATCATCTCGTGTTAAATCAGTAGACCAATACTTCGAATCCCTGGCGCAGAACCAGCAGTTCAATGGCAATGTGCTCCTCGCTGACCGGGGTAAGGTTGTTTACGAAAAATCATTCGGTTTGGCTGATTTTACCAATGGCCGAAAGAACAGTGCTCAATCCTCATTCGCGATAGCCTCGATTACCAAGACGATCACCGCAACGGCTATTCTGCAACTAAAAGAAACGGGGAAGCTGCGTTTAAGCGATCCGGTAGCAAACCATTTACCCACCTTTCCGTACCCGTCCGTAACCATTCGACACTTACTCTCCCATACGTCGGGTATGCCAACTGTTGATAGCTTGTTTTTTGCGCTGATCGCCAGGCATCCGGACACCGTCTTTACAAACCGCAATATTATTCCGGCTTGCCTGCTGACCAAAGCGCCTCTGATCTTTCAGCCAGGAACAGCCTTTTCTTACAATAACCTTAATTACAATATCCTGGCTTTACTTGTCGAAAAGGTGTCAACCTTGTCGTTTGAGGTCTACCTGACCAAGCACATTTTTAAGCCCGCAGGTATGACTCATACGACTTCGTCGAACTTCTATACAAGCAACGACAAGCATCTTTCCAAAAGGTACCGATTAAAATACCTCTATTCAGGTTCTGTTGAAGAGCCCGATACAGCGGCGGAGTTTCTCATAATGCGCAACTTCAACTTTAAGGGGCACGGGGAGCTGATTAGTACGGCTCGCGATTTATTCCGGTATGATCAGGCCTTACGCAAGGGAAAGTTGCTGAAACAGGAAACCATGCAGGAGGCCTTTACACCCGTTAAGCTGACCAATGGCAGCGACAATGCACAGCACTATGGACTTGGCTGGATAACCAGCCATGACGCTACCTTAGGCCAACTTGTTAAACACGATGGGGGGCTACCCGGAGGACGTTCGATCTTGCTCATAAACAGGACCAAACCGCAAACGGTGATCCTTTTTGACAATGTGACCAATAACGTGGTTCCAATCGCGAACGACGCCTTGAAACTCCTAAATGGTATACCTGTAGCTACGCCTAAAAAAAGTTTGGCCAGGTTCTATGGACAAGCTTTGGCAAAAGGAAATCTGGAAACAGCCCAGGAAGGGTTATCTTCTATGGTGAAAGACACTCTCCATTACTATGCGAATGAAGATGAACTAAACTCACTAGGCTACGCCTTCATATCGACCAAACAAAATGAAGCGGCTTTGGCGGCCTTTAAACTCAATACAGTCTTATTCCCCCAAAGCTGGAACGTATACGATAGCTACGGGGAGATTTTACTCCATACCGGCAACAAGGCCGAGGCCCTCAAGATGTACCAAAAGTCGGTGGCCTTGAATCCTGAAAACGAAAATGGAAGGCAGGTACTGAAGACGTTGTCAACCCTTAAATAAGGCTATGTCATCCAGCTCCCCTCGTTCGACGTAGTCTTCAGACTACGCCGCCGTGTTAGCCAGTCTCCGACTGACCAGCCATAAAACAAACTTACGGGTACGTTGTACCCCTATAAGCAGCATCTTAACCCATTGCCGTAGAATCAGGCCAGGTGCTTACCAGCCGTGATAGGCTTTGACCCTTCGCAGGAAGGCAGCCAGGTCGGCGACAAACTCCTTTGGCCGCTGGTAGTGAATGTTATGGCCGGTGTCCGGATAGATCCGGTGGCGGATCAACCGGGGATGCCGGCTGGCCAGGGCCTTGTTGCCGGCTTCAAACGGAAATACGTCCCCCTCGCTCACCGGATCCAGGATTAACATCGGGACGTTCAGATTCCGGTAAATGATCCGGGGTTCGATCAGCGACATGGACGCCGCGAAGAGCGGTACCTGCGTGTACCGAAAAATATTGGCTAAAAACTGGCCGGGCGTCTTCATATGGAATAAGTCCAGCAGGCCCGGCCCAACCGCCCAGCGTCCGTCGGGAGTCGGCCGGATCCAGGCCAACAGCTCAAACTGATCCGAATCGACCGTCGTGTCCACCAGGGCCTTATAGGCGGCAAATTCGCTGGGGTAGGTTGTCTCGGGCGACCACTCGGTGAAGATCGAAGCGACTCGGTTAGCCAGGCTTACCGAATCCATTTGGTGGTAGTAGGTGTTGGTCGCTACCGAACCCCCGTCTTCCAGGATCAACCCCAGCGTCCGTTCCGGATACGCATCGTAAAAAGCGGTGCTGATAAAGCCGCCCCGCGACCATCCCCCGATAACGGCCTTTTTTATGCGGAGGTGATCCAGGATGCTTTTTATGTCGTCGGCCACGTGGTAGAGCGACACTTCATGCGGTGGAATCGGCGTCTGGCCATGCCCGTAGTAGTCGATGGCGATCAGGTAGTAGCCCGCCCGGACCAGCTCGTCTGCCACCGCCAGCAATTCGTAGGCATTGGTCAAACTGCCGTGGGACCAGACCAGGGGCACACCGGAAGGCGCGCCCCAGCTCAGGTAGTGAATGGGCCCATTGGCCGTTTTCAGCACATGGCCATGCTGTCGCTCAAACCGGGCGAACGTTCGTTTTGCTGATTGGTAACGCGTTTTCCAATCCACCGGACGAGCCGTTGGGGTTTGGGCTTGCGCCTGCAGGCTGGGCGGATAGATCAGACTCCAGAAGACGACCAGGACGAACCGCAGGCGGTACAGGCCCTGGCTCCGGTTTTCTGGGGTACAGAAATCGGCTGTTTGATTGCTTTGCATACGCCTTAAAGCGAAGCTTTTACCTTCCTGAACACCGCCATGGAAGCTTTCACGGTGCTGTTGCTGTCCAGCTGGAAGGCCAGCGAGCCGAAGGTATCGTGGCCAACGACCAGCTCCGTGCTGTCCCTGCCAGCCAGCACAGCCTGGCCAACCTGATTCGTTCCCGCGGTCTGCAACAAACTGCCCGCCTGGAGGGTGGCCTGCCAACGCGTAATGCGGCTATTGCTCAGCAGGACGCGGGCATGGGTCGAGCGCAGCGTAAAATCCGGACTGGCAAGTTTGTCGACCAGGCAGGTAGCCTCCCTGACCAGCAGCGACTGGACATTGGGGGCGATGATGTAGGCAAACGGCTGCCGGGCGAAGGGAGCTTCGCCCTTCAGGGTCTCGGGATAAAACTGGGCTTCAAACGCGACAAACAGCGTATCGCCCTGGGAGCGTAGCGTATAGGGCACTTTGGTTCCCTCAAGGACGCGAATCTCGAAGGTGGGTCCGCCCAGCAGCCCCAGGGTCGTATAGCGATCGGGAGGTATGGGCCGGAAAATACCCTGGTTCGGCTGGTCTGCCTCCAGCTTCCGCTGCACACCCTCGATACAGAGCACCGTAAACCGGCGGATGGGCTCCCTGGAAAACCCGTAGAACCGGTTGCTGTAATCAATGGAATCCTGCTGGGTTTTCAGGGCCAGGGTCGAGCCCACCAGGGTTAGGAGAACAACTCCTAACAGGCCGACCAGGAGCTTATTGCTTAATTTCATTCGCACACGGGTAAAGGATGGGTTACATTCAGGTACTGCCTTCGTCCAGGGCAAGCGTTAATGGCGATCACTGTCCACGTTGAATTCGGCTTTCCGGTAGGCCTCAAAGCGCTTCTCAATCTCCTGCATATCGATGTCGAGCAGGTAAAGCGTTCGAAAAAAGAGCGGTAACTCCTCGGCAAAGAACTCCTCCCGCCGGTATTTCAGGATTTGATCCGGGGCGTTTTCCTCGGCAAAGTACCCGATCCCCCGCTTATTGAAAATGATCTGCTTTTGCTGCAGAAACTCATAGGTGCGCACCACCGTGTTTGGGTTTACCTGCAGCTCCACGCCTAGATCCCGTACCGACGGAATACGCTCACTGGGCGGCCATTGTCTGAGCAGGATCTTCTCGCAGACGTAGTCCGCAATCTGTCGGTATATGGTTTGATTCTCGCGAAAATTCATGGTCAATATTCTTTTTCCTTCAAGCGTAAGTAAGCGATCAGCCAGAGAGCCGGTCCAACCAGGACGAGCACGCTATTGATGAGCAGTTTAGGCACTCCCGTTAAGGCCACGTAGTAGTGCCGTCCGCTTTGCTCGACGATCAGTTCCTTAAACGGAACTGACCGGAACCCGTAAGCATACGGAAGGAGCTGCTCAAGGAGAAGGTCGTTGGTAAGGACAACCAAAAAGTAAAGCAGGAGAGCAACCAGGCTCGTCTTGACAAAAGGCACGGTCGGGAAGTACAAAGAACCCAGCAAAAACAGACAGGGCATTACCAGGGCCAGGTAACGCAGGTCGACCGGAACGGCATCGCCGAACAGGTTCAGCAGGGTATAGCGCGGCTCATCGGCGGGAAGCCGGTTATTGATGATGGCAAAGCTGAGGGCTTCCAGGCCATAGAAGATAGCGGTGAACAGGAGCATGAACAGCAGGTGCATCAACAGCCCAACGCCAAATTTCTCGAGCTGCGAAGCCGGAAGCATGAGATAGGGAATACCCCGCAGGGGCGTACCAAGCATCCTGAAAACTTCACTGGCGAACCAGGACCCGGTTATGCCAAGCAGGCAGCTAAACAGAATTCCGTGAAAGCGGTACATGCTCTCATGGTAATGGATCGTACGGACCGTCGGCAGAGCCAGGATTAAGACCCATAACCCAACCAACGCACTGACACCCAATAGGTAAGACTTGCGATGCTCCCGCAGGTGAATGCTTACCAGCAGGGTAAACCGACGAAAGTGGAACGTTTCATTCATGAAAAGGAATCTGTTTAATTAATCGAATCCTACGCAACGCACCCGTAAATCGGGTAGAATCTAGACCCGCGCATCCTTGGCGAAGAGCTCCCGAATCCGGTCAGTGTTCGTAAGGACCGTATGGAAGAGCCGTTCCAGATCAACCTCACTATCTTCTCCGTACAGGTTTTCCATCACCACCGAGTGACCACCCAGGCAGGGTTCGGTGTACAGAACCGGATCCAGCGGGGACAGCCTGGAGACGGATCCAAAGAGCAGTTGCTGGCTGATGTCTGATAGGGTATGATTGAGCAGGATCTGGCTGCCTTCCAGGATGACAACGGCATCAATCAGGTGATCCAAATCGCGTATCTGGTGGGTGGAAATCAGCAGTAGCCGCTCGGGCACCAGGGCGGAAGCGATAAGCTGACGGAGTAAGCGTTTCGACGGAATGTCCAACCCATTCGTCGGTTCGTCCATCAGGAGAAGCCGCGTGTTGGCTGCCAATCCGAAGCTGATAATCACTTTCTTCTTTTGCCCATAGGACATGGCCGTGAGCCTCTGATCCTGAGGCACATCAAAGACAGACAGGTAGTCGTAAAATTGTTCCTGGTTAAATTTTGGGTAAAAGGGGCCGACCATGTCCAGAAACTGCTGGAGCGTTACCGGAGGCAGGAAGATCTCCTCCGGAATAAAGAAAATCTGCTCCAGAAAAGAGGGCTGGCGTTTACGGGGTTCATACCCGAAAGCGTGTATGGTGCCGGCACTGGGAAACAGTAACCCCCCGATAAGCCGGAGAAGGCTGGATTTACCGGCTCCGTTTCGGCCTAACAGGCCATAGACGAAACCCGGCTGAAGCGACAGGCTCAGGTTTTCGAACACCGGCTTGTTAGGCCGGTACTGGAAGGAAATGTTCGTCAACTCAACCATTGATTGCATAATAGTGTACCAGTGACTTAATACACTGCAATGGTAATGCATTTTTCAGTTACGTCAAGAAAAATTTTAACATTCAGCCTTCTGTCCGGATGGGTTAGTAGACATTTTTAGCCCCGTTCGGCTTAATCTGGAGACAAGGCGGCTGCCTATTAAATTCGGTCAACCGCTCCGTGCGCACACCCTTACGGCTTAACCAGCTCCCGAATCGCGCGGGTCGCCTGCTCATCGGCGGGCTGTAAGGCCAAAACCTGGCGGTAATGCTGAAGCGCCCGGACCTTGTCGCCCTGGAGTTGATAAGCTCGTCCCAAACTTCGGTGTACCACCGGGGAGCTTGGGTAATAGCGTTCGTTCAACCGCAGCAGGTCAAGCCCTTTGTCAACCTGGTTTTGGTTCTGCACCAGAAAAAGGCCCGCCTGATTGATCACTTTTCCGGGCGGTAACAGCGCCGTACCCAGCTGGGAGGAAAACTGCTGATAGTGCTGCCGTACACCCTCGCTTCCCTGCGAGAGTAAGGAGTGAAACGGAAAGGAATAGCCTTCGAATACGAACTGAAGCCCATCGTACAGGCTTCGGAACGGCACGGAAAAATGCGTTTCCTGCTCGTAATAGGCAAAACGCTGCGCCAGTTGCCGGGATCCGCTGCGGGCTAAACTGGCCCGGAAAGCGTCAAATGCTGCGCCTCTTGCGCCCGCATGCTGCCCGGGTTCAAAGGGGTTATTGGCCTGGCTCAGGTACAGGCGGGTCGGGCCGAAGGTCTTTTTCCGCAGGAGCGAATCGGCCTTCTGCGGCAGCCAGGCGTTATTCCAGGTCAGGGTCGGATCCGTGGCGATATACGCCTGGAACGGGTTCTGGCCCAGTAAACCGTGGAGGGCAAACAGCCCCGCCAGCGAATGACCGGCCAGAATGCGGTAGGGTACGGTTCGGTAGCGCTGGTCGATGTAAGGCAATAGCTCCTGCTCCAGAAACGCCAAAAAAGGGTTGGTCGGGCCGCTTAGGCCGGAGGTCATGTCGCGGGTCCGGCTGGTGTTGCGAACGCCCACCACAATCAGCTCCGGAATCTGTTCGTTTTCGCCCGCACTTAAATGCCGGATCATCCCGGCGGCATAGCTGAAGTGGGTATCCGCATCCAGCAGAATCAGCACCGGATAAGGCTTTTTTGCGTAGAAATCATCCGTTTCGTAGGAAGCCGGCAGGCTGATAAGCAACGACCTGGTTTCGTGCAGGATGTGCGAATAGACGGTATCCGCCTTGCCGATTGTCACCGGACCGACGGATTGGCACCAGGCATTCAGGGACAGGACCAGCAGCAAGAGCATTCCCCCTACCCGGCAAAGAACGGAGTTAACCGCCATATCGGCATACGTTCTAGTTCCCGGTAAAGATAGACATTGGGTCGGAAGGATGCTGCCTTACTCGGCCGCTACTCCTTTCCCGCCAGTACCGCAACAGCGTGACCAACCGGGGATAAGCTAGAGGGCATTCTGCATAGCGTGACGGAATCGACCCTGCCCTAATTCGTACGCGTACCAGATCGCCGAATAGCCGCGCCTGCCATGGCCATCAGCCTGCTACGGCCTGGTAGATCAGGGCGCCGAACAGCAGCACCGCCAGAATGGTAAAGTACACGACACTCAGCAGGCTGTATTTCCACAGCGTACGCCACCAGCCCTGACCATAGATGCGCTTCAGAGACAGGTAGATATACAGCCAGCTGACGCCCACAGTCGCGAACAGAACCGCCGTTTCGGCCTCGTCGTTGCGGGACAGCGCCGCGTAGCCGAAGGCGACGGACAGCATTAGAAACACGGCCCCGTGGGCGTGCAGAGCCGTAATCAAGTGTTCGGCGTAAAAGGCCCGCTGCCGCCGGAAGGCCAGCAGCAACAGGGCCGCCACCAGGGGCATCAGCACGTACACGAGCAGGGAAATCGTCTGCAGGAGGGAATGCCAGTAGGATTCATTTTCGAGCAGATGGGGTCCGGCAGGATTTCGGGCTGCACGGGCCATGAAGCGCAGCATAATCCGGCTGTCCCAGGCCGCCTGGATTCCGTTGGCTTCCAGGACGGAATCCTGTTGCTGGGCCGTCATGGCCAGGACGCGGGCGCTGGTCGGCGGATCGAGCATGAGTTTCCCGAAGCGCTCCCAGGCAATCAGACGATGCCCGTCTACCACGATGGTGTCCCCCGAAATGCGTTCGGCATGCTCGGCCACGAGCTGATCCAGCAGCTTTTGGGGCGGATGGACCAGTGAATCGAGGCCCTGCCGGAAGCGGGCGAGGTAAACCGGGCGGATAGCGCCGGGCTGGCGGAGGAGTCGATCGCGGGTAGTATCGGCGATTGTCAGCCGCTGGAGCACCCGCTCGGTCACCAGTTCCAGGTGCGTCTCGTCGGTCAGGTCAGGCTGCCGCAGGATGCGGGCCACCTCCTCGGGCGCTGGCCTCTGCAGGTCCTGGCGGATAGCCTGGTTGACCAGGAGGAAAAACAGCACGCTGATGTAGATGTAAATCCGGACCGGGGACATGTACCGGGCGCGGCGACCCGCCAGAAAATCCCGGGTGAGCTGGCCCGGTTGCGTGAACATCACCCGGAGCGTAGCCGGTACTTTCCCGTTCAGGTGCCAGATGGTATCGATGCTCTCCTCGATGAACTTGCCGAGCGGCACCTGCAGCTCGCCCACCTTCTGACCGCAGCGGGCGCAATACCGGGCCTCCGGCACCAGGGCCGTCTGGCAGTTGGCGCAGCGGGTCAGGTCGGTTACGGGTTTAGGTTCGGTGAGCATGGGCAACGAAAATACAAACATACGAAGGGAGCCGTCGACCTCAGGTTACGGGAATGTTAGGTTCCACCTGTTGCGCTGCTTCGTCCGGGATAATTTTCGTTTCCTCCGTGGGCCATTTGCCCACGACGGCTGTTTCACCGACCAGTCCCACCCGTTGCGCCCCGTTCGGCGTAATCTTCAGACTACGCCGCCGCGTTAGCCAGTCTCCGACTGGCACCCGGCTAAAGCAAATCGCCCCCACCCTTTACGTACACACCCCCTCAATGCATCTCCACCGCACAAGTCCCAATCCCCGGGCGGTAAAAGTTGAACTGGACGTTGGGATGCTCGGCCAGGAGCGACATCGGGACGGCCGTATCCACAATCCCCTTGGCAATCATGTAGGTCGTTAGCCGCTGACCGAAGGCGTTATCGTGCGTACCGGCGTGCCAGATCGAGACTTTTTCGGCTTTCCAGGTTTCGACCGGGCCCACGGTGATGGCCTGGGTAGGCACCAGGGCGATGTTCCCGCCGCCGGAGGTGCGGGCGTTCTGGGCGATGGTGATGGGGTGCAGATCGACGACCCGCGTGGCAAGCTGCCGGTACTCCGCCGGGCTGGGCGGTTGGTCCACGTACGCGCCTTCCCGCTTCGGGGGATCGTTGAAGGCCCAGTGCTTAATGTCGCCCTGCCCACCCTGCATGAGCGCGCAGCGGACGCCTTCCCAGCTTTTCCGGTAGGCGGTCGTGTCGGCTTTGGGGAAATGCAACTGCTCGTCGGGCATGACGAGCTTTTTGTCGATGCGGTCGAAGCACAGCTGCCGATCGGCCTTCTCGAACGAGAGCGGATGATCCAGCGGCACTTCCTCCCCGTCGATGCACCATTCGTCCATGCCCCAGAAATGGGCCGATTTAAGCGAAATGCCCAGTTCGTTCACCAGCCGGGCGACCAGCGGCAACTGCTCCGTCGGGCCGATGGGGCCGCAGACGCCCACGGGGTTATCGGGTGTCGATCGCCGCCAGGCCGTGATGTACTCCAGAGCTTCGGCGAGGTAAAACTCTTCCAGGGTGTCGTAGATCACCACGGTGAAACCCGGGCGCGATAGCGAAAGCAATTGCTCGGGCGTGAGCCGGGCCACTTCGTCGATGAGGGCGCGGTCGAGGGTGGTGTAATCCCACCAGTCCGGGGCGATGGAACTCCGTTTACGGGGCATAGGGGGTCTTATAAAAGTCTTGGTTAATCACATAATCGTTTCCTAATTCCCGCAGCGGATCGGTATCGGGACCGCCGAAGCCGTAGTGCAGGTGCCGACGCCAGCCCTCCGCGTACCGGAACCGGGCGGACATCCGGCCCACTTCCAGCGCCATATCGTCCATCGTTTGCAGGTAGGAGTTCAGCTGCTGACTCACATCCAGCCACTGCTGCTGGCTCCGGTGGGCTTTCAGCGCTTCCAGCTTTGTGGCGTGGACCGCTTCCGTGTTGACAAAGGCCCCGGCCATGACGGGTCGGCCAAAGGGGTCCCGCAAACCGTGCGGCATGGCGTGGTAGAGGATGCAGTCGTAGTGGTCCGTCGCGCGGGCGGGAACAGAGCTAAAATTGGGCATCCCGCGGGCGAAGGTGGCGGTAACGGCCAGCCGGCAGGTATTGGTGTGATCTTCCATGTAATCAACCGGCGAATGCGTCAGGACCACCGATGGTTTTACCTCCCGGATGATGGCCGCCAGCCGGCGCAGCGTCTTCAAATCATAAAAAATCTCCAGGTCGTTGCAGAAGGGCGGATGAAAGTGGGCACCCAGCACTTCGGCGGCCTCTTTCGCCTCGGCCAGCCGAATGCGTCGGGTCGTGGCGGAATCGTGGGCGACACTGCCGCAGTTGCCGCCCGAGAGGTTCAGGTAGTGAATGGCGTAGCCCGCTTTTTTCAGCAGCAGCAAGGTGCCGGCCATCAGGAACTCAATATCGTCCGGATGGGCGGCAATGGCGATGGCGGTTTTCATGGGGTCTTCTGCTTACAACCGCACCGGCTTACCGCTTGCCGCCGACTGATCCGCCGCAAAAATGATTTCGTGGGTTTTCAGGGCGTCGTTGAGCGTGGTCAGCGGCATGTCGACCCCGGCTTCCAGCGCCTGAAAGAAGGCGGTAAACTGGGTCTGGTACGGGTGGTCGGAGACATCCCCGGAATCGAGCAGATTCACGGCAAGCGTACTCCACTGACTGCGGTTGGTACCCAGCTTCATCGAATGAAACTTATTGTCGAGCAGGCTACCTTCGCTGCCGCAGAGGTGGGTGTGGAAATAATACGGCTGCAGGCAGTCGATCACCGAGGCGCATTTACCGACGCTGCCGTTGCGGAACTTCAGGATCGTGACGCTGGTGGTGGCGTATTCGTAGGGTTTGAAAAACGCGCTCCCGGACTTAGTCCCGTAACTGGTCACTTCCTCGACATCCGTGCCCATATACAGCAGCAGCGCGTCGAGGGCGTGGCAGCCGGCGGACAGCAGGGAACTCCCGCCCGATTCTTTGCGGATGTTCCAGCGGTAAGGGCTGTACCAGGGTCCGATCCCGTGGTAATAGTCAGTTTCCCCGTAGTGTAACTGGCCCAGTAGTCCCTCGTCGATCAACGCTTTGGTCGCTTTAAACTGACCGGAATGCCGGCACTCGAAACAGAAGCAGACCTTGACGCCCGCCTGCTTTACGGCCGCCTCGACGGCCAGGCAGTCGTCCCAGGAGAGTGCCAGCGGCTTCTCGATGATCATGTGCTTCCCCGCCCGTGCAGCGGCGATTGCCTGCTCTTTGTGCTGATGAGGATAACTGCAGATGGAAACCACGTGGAGGCTGGGGTCGGCCAGCATCGCCTCCAGGTCCGTATAGGTCCGGATGGGCGACCCCCACTGGGCGCTGAGCTCGGCCTCGCTGAGCGGCCGGGAGGAGTAAATGGCGGTGACCTGGGCGTGGGGACTGGCATTGATGGCCGCAATATGGGCCGAAGCGACCCATCCGTAGCCAATGATGCCTACGTTGAAGGTTTTCATCGAAGTTAAAGGGTAAAGGTCAGGCAATCGGGTACAGGCTCAAAGCTAAAAATTAGCCGCAGACTCCTGTTAAGTCAATGGAAAAAAATAGCGAGCCGGCGGCCTAAGTCATGGCTCGCTATATGCGGAGTAGCCTGCTGGCCCACCGTTCGGCGTAGTCTGAAGACTACGCCGCTGCGTTAGCCGGTCTCTGACCGGCACCATCCCTATCCATTTGTTCAGACCAGGTCTATTTCCATCAGCCCCTTCCTTCCAGCATAGTTCCGCGCACTCGAAAATAAATAGTGCTCCGGCTGCTCCACCCAACCGGCCCGTACCGGATTTTCGTGGATGTACTGAAGCTTTTGCCAGAGAAATTTCTTCGAATAGATTACTATCGCGTGGTTCTCATGGGTCCAGAACTGATAGGTGGAATTCCGTACATGGCGCTGGGCTGCGAACTCAAATCGTTTCAACAACCAGTCACGGCGGCTTTCCGTGTCGCTTTGAGTAATCAGCTTCAGAATTTGGCTGGCCGTATATTTCTTGAAATCCCAGATGAGGTCGGGCAGGTTCTCATTCTTCGCCCGAACCAGCAGATGAATGTGGTTGCTCATGATGACGTAGGCGAAAAGCTCCAATCCTTTTTGCTGGCGGCAGAAGGCGAGGCTGTCCAGGATAACGTCCCGGTAGGCTTGCCGAGTGAAGACATCCACCCAGTCGATGACTTGGCAGGTTAGAAAGTAGGTATCGCCGGGGTCGTCAATTTGGTAGCCGGTAGGCATGGGAGCAAGCGTTTGTTCCTGGTTAGACGTCTGAGGGATTGAAAGGGGCACTTTCCACCAATGACTGTTCTGGTCGGGCTGCCGGTCAGAGACCGGCTAACGCAGTGGCGTAGTCTTCAGACTACGCCGAACAATGGACTACGCCGAACAACGGTCAACCTTCAGCCCACCCTCCAACGTATATCGCCCCCACCCGCAGTTTTCCTCTCAATTCCTGCTTATCTTTCCATCCGCATTCCAACCTTCATTAGCTTATATGAAACGACTTGTACAGTTGCTGGCCTATCTGTGCCTGGTAGTATCCCTGCCGGCCCAGGCCCAGAAAAAGAAGGCTTCGGCGGCTACTCAGCCTGCCACGGCCGGGGAAATTGCCTTTTTTAAGGGCCTGGAATACCGCCTGATCGGTCCCTTTCGCGGGGGGCGTTCGGCCGCGGTAGCCGGGAGCTACAAAAACAAAAACACCTTCTACTTCGGCGCCACCGGCGGGGGCGTCTGGAAGACCACCGACGGCGGCAGCAACTGGACCAACATCAGCGACGGCTTTTTCGGCAGCAGCATCGGCTCCGTGGCCGTAGCCCCCAGCGACGAAAGCGTTCTGTACGTGGGCGAGGGCGAGAAAACCGTCCGCGGCAACGTCAGCGAGGGCCTGGGCGGCATCTGGCGCAGCGACAATGGCGGAAAAACCTGGCGGAATCTGGGCCTGAAAGACGGCCGCCATATCGTCCGGATCGTCGTTCACCCCAAAAACCCGGATGTCGTCTGGGCGGCTGTGCTCGGGCACCTCTTCGGCCCCAGCAACGAACGGGGCATCTACAAGACTACCGACGGCGGTAAAACCTGGAAACAAACGCTGTTTGTCAACAACCAGGCCGGTGCCTTCGAAATTGTGGCCGAACCGGGTAACCCCGACGTGCTGTTTGCCTCCACCTGGCGGATCATTCGCCAGCCGCATACGATGGAAAGCGGCGGTGAAGGCAGCGGCCTCTGGAAAAGCACGGACGGGGGCGAAACCTGGAAAAACATCTCCGCCAGCAAAGGGCTTCCCAAAGGCGTCTGGGGCATCAACGCCGTCGCCATCGCGCCCAGCAACACCAATAAGATCTACGCCCTGATCGAAAACGAAAAAGGTGGCCTCTACGCCAGCGAAGATGGGGGCGAAACCTGGGAATTGCGCAGCAGCGACAACAACATCCGCCAGCGGGCCTGGTATTACACCCGCATCTTTGTTGACCCGCAGAACGAGAACCTCGTCTACGCACCCAACGTCAACTTCATGCTCAGCCGCGACGGCGGACGCACCTTCAGCAGCCCGTACCAGACGCCGCATGGCGACCACCACGACCTCTGGATCGACCCCGAAAACGGTAAGCGGATGGTCGTGGCCGACGATGGCGGCGCGCAGGTGAGCTTCGACGGGGGCCTCAACTGGAGCACCATGATGAACCAGCCCACCGTGCAGGTCTACCGGGTGAGCACCGATAACGCCTTCCCCTACCGCATCCTGGGCGGGCAGCAGGACAATAGTGCCTTCCGCATCAAAAGCCGGACCTACGGCAGCGCCATTACCAACAACGACCTGGAAATCACCGCCGGCAGCGAAAGCGGCTACGTCGTCGCCGACCCGCTCGATCCGGAAATCACCTACGGCGGCAATTACATGGGCATGCTCCAGCGGCTGAACCACCGCACCAACGAAAGCCGGATGATCAACGTCTGGCCAGTCGACAACATGGGCGCCGGGGCCGAAGCCGCCCGCTACCGCTTCCAGTGGAACTACCCCATCTTCTTCAGCCCCCATAATCCGAAGCGCCTCTACGCGGCGGGGAACCACCTTTTCGTGACCGAAAACGAAGGACGCAGCTGGGAGAAAATCAGCCCGGACTTGACGACCAACGACCGGAGCAAGCAGGGACCCAGCGGAGGGCCGATTACCAAAGACAACACCACCGTCGAGTACTACTGCACCATCTTCACCGCCGCCGAAAGCCCGCTGGAGAAAGACCTGCTGTGGGCCGGCAGCGACGACGGCCTGATTCACGTGAGCCGGGATGGGGGCAGGAACTGGGAGAACGTAACGCCCAAAGGCCATCCAGCCCAGGTGATGTGGAACTGCGTGGAGGTCGATCCCTTCAAAAAGGGAGCCGCCTACTTCGCCGGTACCCGCTACAAACTGGACGATTTCACGCCTTATCTGTACAAAACCGAAGACTACGGCAAAACCTGGAAGCGGATTGACGCCGGCATCAACCGCCTGCACTTTACGCGGGCCATCCGGGCCGACAAAAAACGCCCGGGACTGCTGTACGCCGGGACCGAATACGGCCTATACGTCAGCTATACCGACGGAGCCAGCTGGAACACCCTCCAGCTCAACCTGCCCGTGGTGCCCATTACCGACCTGACCATCAAGCACAACGACCTGATCGTAGGAACCCAGGGCCGCAGCATCTACATCCTCGACGACCTGACGCCCGTGCAGGAATACCGGCCGGAGCTGGCGACGAAAAATCTGGTCGTCTTTTCTCCCGCCCCGGCCTTCCGGATGATGGCGGCGGGCGGACGCGGACGGCGCCGTTCGGCTTCGGCAGGAGCCGGGGAGAAGAACGTGGGCCAAAACCCGCCCCCGGGCGTCAACATCCCGTTCTACCTCAAATCAGCCCCGGATTCACTGAAAGGGACAGTCACGGTGCTGGATAAAAACCGGCAGGTCATCACCACCTTCAGCACCAGCAGCCCTGACAACAAGCTGGAGCTGCAGGAAGGTATGAACAAGTTCAACTGGGACATGAACTACCCCGAAGGCGAGAAAGTCCCCGAGTCGGTCATTCTGTGGAACCGGGTGCGCATGGTCGCCATGGCCCCTCCGGGTCAGTACTACGCCCGTTTCACCATCGGCCGCGACAGCACCGAAGTACCGTTTACCATTGTGGCTGATCCCAATTACAAGGTAAGCCAGGAGGAATACGACGCCCAGTTTGCCTTCCTGCGGAAAGCCCAGGCCAAGTTCGACGAAGTCATCCGGGCGCAGAAGGACATGTCGGAACTCCGCCGTCAGATGACCGAATTCACCGAACGACTCGGGAAGGAATGTCCGAAGGAAGTAAAGGACCTGACGGAAACGATCGGCAAGAAGCTGACGCCCATCGAGGAGGCCTTTCACCAGACCAAAGCCAAGAGCGTTCAGGATGTGCTGAACTACCCCATCCAGCTCGACGATAAGCTGAGCAGCGTCTACCGCACGGCGGCCGTCGGCAACGGCGCCCCGGCCAAACAGGTGCTGGAAGCCTACGAGGACGTAGCCGGCCAGATCGATGCGCAGCTGGCTAAATTCAGAACGGTAATCAGCTCGGACGTTCCCAAACTCAACCAGTTGATTCGGGAAAAAGACTTACCGGTGATTGCCGTCAAGAAGCAGGCGGTCAATAATCAGTAAACCAATCTGTCTGTAGAACCAGAAAAAGCAGCTGGCACTGAAGCCCGGCTGCTTTTTCTGGTTTTGGAGAGTGTAGGGATTGGCTGGCTGCTTACCGGGACCATATAAGTGCAGGAATTCCAGCGCTGGTTTACGCCTGCCTAGCCCGGCCGCGCCGGACCGAAAAGGTATAAACCAGCCCACCGCCTACGGCTCCCAGGAGGTAGATCGGTAGCAGGGTGCAGCGTAAATTATTGCTTTTCGTTGCCATCAGGAAAGCTGGTATATCCAATCGGAATCAGTCGAGGTACTCAAATCAGGAATCACCCGCGAACATACCCAAAACCAGCCTTTTTTGGCGTTAAGCTGGCATAAAGCCAGGAAGAAGCCCCAGGCCAATTCGCTCAGAAACCTAGTATAATAAGTCAAAAAGCTTATCTTTGCTAGGACCTGACCTTAAATCCTTTGCCTCTTTTATGAAAAGCTGGCAGTCTTTACCGCTTCATGCAGCCGCTATCGTATTGACCGGGCTGCTGGGCGCTTGCAGCCACGTGGAAAAACCCGCCGAGATCCTGGCGGCGGAGGCCAGGCTGCCGGAGAAAGTTGATTACAATCTCCACATCAAGCCTATTCTTTCTGACCGCTGTTTCGCCTGTCACGGGCCGGACAAGAACAAGCAGAAAGCCGGCCTGCGGCTCGATACCCCCGAAGGCGCCTACGAAGCGCTGGCCGAAAGCGGCAAGCGGGCCATCGTGCCGGGTAAGCTGGCGAAAAGTGAATTTTACCACCGCATCGTCTCGTCGGATCCGGATTACATGATGCCGGAGCCGAGCTCCAACCTCACGCTCAGCGCCGAAGAAAAAGCGTTGCTGATTCGCTGGATTGAACAGGGTGCCGAGTACAAGCCCCACTGGTCGCTGGTCAGGGCCGAGCTGCCGGAAAAACCCAGCATTCAGGACAAGACCTGGGTCCGAAACGACATCGACCGCTTCGTCCTGAAAAAACAGGAAGAAAAAGGCCTTAAGCACGCCCCGGAAGCCGATAAGACAACCCTGCTCCGCCGCGTCAGCCTGGACCTGACCGGCCTGCCGCCCACGCCCGCCGAGGTCGACGCCTTCCTGGCCGATCAAAGTCCTAATGCCTACGAAAAGGCGGTCGACCGCCTGCTGGCCTCGCCCCGCTACGGAGAACGCCAGGCGGTCGAATGGCTGGACGTCGCCCGCTATGCCGATACGCACGGCTACCAGGACGACGGCCTTCGGACCATGTGGCCCTACCGCGACTGGGTCATCCGGGCCTTTAACCAGAACCTTTCCTACGACCGCTTCGTCACCTGGCAGCTGGCGGGTGATCTTCTGCCCCGGCCCACGCGTGACATGCTCATTGCTACGGCCTTCAACCGCAACCACCAGCAGAGCCAGGAAGGTGGGATCGTGCCGGAAGAATACCAGCAGGAATACATCGCCGACCGGGCCAACACCTTCGGCAAGGCCATGCTGGGGCTGACGATGGAGTGCGCCCGCTGCCACGACCATAAGTACGACCCCATCTCGACCAAGGACTATTACTCGCTAGCGGCCTTTTTTGCCCAGAATAACGAGTACGGCCAGATTCCCTACAACGGCGAACCGGCCCCGCACCTGACCCTCCCTACGCCCGAAGCGGAGGCAACCCTGAAGTTCATCCGCGGGAAGATTACGGCCATCGACGGGGAGACTCATGCCGACCGCAGCGGCGCCGCCCGGCAGCGCTTCCGGACCTGGCTCGCCCAGGCCCGGAAAGAACCAGCCAAAGCCCTGCTCAGCGACAGGCAGGACCTGCTGATCCATGTGCCTTTCGACGAAGCTAAGGACGTACCCGTCGAGCAGAAGAAGAAAGACGATAAAAAACCGGCTAAGCCCGCAGCCGAGACTGCGCCGCCCAAAGTCCGCCGGCTTTTCCGGAACATGGCTCTCGACTCGCTGCCGATGGAAACCCGCGGCGACCTGGATTTTCCCATTCCGCACGTAGCCAGTCCCCGGGGCAAGGGCGTGAAGCTGGTGGGCGAAAGCTACCTGGAGATGAAGTCGGGCGACAACTGGGGCAAGAGCGACAACAAACCGGCCTGGTTCGAGCGCAACCAGCCGTTTACGGTCAGCCTGTGGGTCAACCTCCACGATCCGAAGTTCGAGGGGCCGCTCTTTAACCGCAACCTTGGGCCGTTCAACGGCTTCCGGGGTTATGAGTGCGTACGGCTGCCCGACGGCCGGCTGGCCTTCCGCCTGAGCTACGTCTGGCCGGATGACGCCCTCGACGTGGAAACCCTCGACAAGCTTCCGCTCAACCGCTGGACGCAGCTGACGATGGCCTACGACGGCAGCAGCCGCGCCGGTGGCCTGCGGGTGTACGTCAACGGCCAGCCCGCCCGTACCCGCGTCGTTACCGACCACCTGACGCAGAGTACCGTCTGGGGGAAGAAAAAGTCCAACTGGGGCGCCGGTACGCCGGGCTTTGCCATCGGTCAGCGCCACGATTATAACTTCCGGGGGTATTCCGTCGACGAACTGTTCGTCTATCGCCGCAAGCTGACGCCCCTGGAAGTGCAGGGCCTGTATACTGGAAAGAACCACCTGCTGACCGCACTGCAGGCGGCCAAGCCCGCCTCGGCCGAAGAAGCCGCCCTGTTCGACTACTACCTGACGCATGTCGACCGCCCGGCCCAGGAGCGGCGCCTGACGCGGGAAAGCCTGCTGGGTCAGGAAACGGCCCTGATGAACGAGCAGATTGATGTGATGATCATGAAGGAACGGCGCTACGCCCGGCCGACGCACGTCCTCCGGCGGGGTGCTTACGACGCACCCGCCGAGAAAGTCAGCCCCGATACGCCCGATCAGTTCTTTAAGATGCCCGAAGACCTGCCCCGCAACCGCCTCGGCCTTGCCCGCTGGCTGCTGCACGAAGACAATCCGCTCTTCGCCCGGGTGGTGGTCAACCGCGTCTGGCAGCAGTATTTCGGCCAGGGGCTCGTCAAATCCTCGGATGATTACGGCAACCAGGGCAACCTGCCCTCCCATCCCGAACTGCTCGACTACCTGGCCGTGACTTTCCGCCAGAGCGGCTGGAATTACAAGGCGCTCCACCGGCTCATCGTTACCTCGGCAACCTACCGGCAATCATCCGCTGCTTCGGCCGCAGCCCGTGAAGCCGATTACGACAATACCTACCTGACCCGCGGGCCGAGTTTCCGCCTGTCGGCCGAGCAGGTACGCGATGCAGCCCTGGCGGCCAGCGGCCTGCTGACGCCCCGGATTGGTGGGCCGAGCGTGCATCCCTACCAGCCCGGGGGCATTTGGGAAGCGCTGGCGACGCGCAACGCAACGAAATACGTCCAGAACCACGGCGACAGCCTCTACCGGCGCTCGATGTACACCATCTGGAAGCGGAGCTCGCCCCCACCCATGATGCTGAACTTCGACGCGGCGGAGCGCCACACCTGTACGGTTCGCCGGCAGAAAACCTCCACGCCTCTACAGGCGCTGGTGACGCTCAACGACCCGCAGTTTGTGGAAGCCGCGCGCGTCCTGGCCCAGCGGGCACCCCGGCAGTCGGTCGACGGTACCATCCAGTACCTCTTCAAATCGGTGATCAGCCGCCCGGCCCGGCCGCAGGAGGTGAGCCTGATGCAGCAACTGTACCGGGAAGAACTGGCCGATCTTACCCGCAACCCCAAACGGGCGCAGGAACTGCTGACGGTGGGCGAATATCCGGTAGACAAGCGCCTGCCCGTGAACGAGCTCGCCGCCTGGACCGTTGTAGCCAGTACGGTCATGAATGTTGACGAAGCGATTATCAAGCGATAGTTTTTGTAAACGCGGGAATGCCCGGGCTACCTTGCGTTAAAACCAGCTCCAGATCCATGAACCTCGAAGACGAAATCCACGATATACAAAGTCGCCGGACCTTCCTGGGCCGGTCCAGCGCGGGCATCGGTGCCCTGGCGCTGGCTTCGCTGCTTAACCCCCGCAGCCTGTTTGCGGCCGGGAGTGAATCCGCGGCGCTGGGCAAGCCTCATTTTCCGCCAAAGGTGAAGCGGGTGATCTATCTTTTCCAGAGCGGGGCCCCTTCGCAGCTGGAGCTGTTTGACTACAAACCCAAACTGGAGGCCATGTGGGGCCAGGACCTGCCGGAATCGGTCCGGAAAGGCCAGCGACTGACGGGCATGACGGCCGGGCAGAGCCGGTTTCCGCTGGCAGCTTCCAAGTTCAAATTCGCCCAGTTTGGCCCCGGCCGCATGTGGATCAGCGAGCTGCTGCCCCACACGCGCCGGATCGCCGACGACCTTTGCTTCGTGCGCTCCATGCATACCGAAGCCATCAACCACGACCCGGCCGTGACCTTTTTTCAGACCGGTTCGCAGCAGGCGGGGCGGCCCAGCTTCGGCTCCTGGGTCAGCTACGGCCTGGGCTCCGATAACCAGAACCTGCCGGCTTTCGTGGTGCTGCTCTCGAAGGGGCGCGACGGCGACCAGCCGCTTTACGCCAAACTCTGGAGCAACGGCTTCCTGCCTTCGGTACACCAGGGCGTAGTCTTTCGCTCCGGTCCAGACCCGGTTTATTACCTCAACAATCCGCCGGGCATCGACAAAACCAGCCGGCGCCGCATGCTCGACTACCTCGGCAAGTTGCACCAGGAACAGTATAAACACGTCCTCGACCCGGAAATCAACAACCGGATGGCCCAGTACGAGATGGCCTACCGGATGCAGACGTCGGTGCCGGGAACGCTCGATCTGTCGAAGGAACCCAACTATATTTTCGATCTCTACGGGCCCGACTCCCGCAAGCCGGGAACGTTTGCCGCCAACTGCCTCCTGGCCCGGAAGCTGATCGAAAAAGACGTGAAGTTCGTCCAGCTCTACCACCAGGGCTGGGATCAGCACGGTAACCTGCCCAACGACATCCAGATCCAGACCAAGAGCGTCGACCAGGCGTCGGCGGCGCTGGTGATGGACCTCAAGCAGCGGGGCTTGCTGGACGAGACCCTGGTCATCTGGGGCGGGGAGTTCGGCCGGACCAACTATTCGCAGGGGAAACTTTCGAAAGACAATTACGGCCGGGATCACCACCCACGCTGCTTCAGCATCTGGATGGCCGGAGCCGGCATCAAAAAAGGAATGGTGTACGGCGAAACGGACGAATTTGGATACAACATCGCCCGGGACCCGGTCCACGTCCATGACTTCCAGGCCACGATCATGCACCTGATGGGCGTCGACCACGAAAAACTGGTCTTCAAGCACCAGGGGCGGCGGTACCGGCTGACGGACGTGCACGGGAAGGTTGTCAAACCTCTCCTGGCCTAGATACACCATATCTTCAAGATATGGTATATCTCAAAATTCTCCGGCTGTGAGCGGGCAGCAAAGGCCTATAGATCCGTAAAAAAAATAATTCCGAGATAAGGTTCAGAGCCAAAAGGCATTCCTGTACCCGGCAGCAGCGTCCCCAGAAAACATAATGAAACAAAGGCGGGTTGGCGTTAATAGGGCTGACCTGTACATTCCGTATGGGCCAACGAAGGGATTTGTTACCCGGATAAGGGCTGATTACCTCCCCGACCCCACTTCTTCTAAAGAATGGTACCCGCCCATACCCATGATTTGCCGACTTTATGGAATCCTTGTATGACTTCTGGAACCAGATCGACTGGGAACTGACCTGGCGCAACCTCACCCGGAACGGCTGGCTGATGCTGTTTTCGGCGGCAACGGCCGGACTGCTGGTTTGCGTGATCATCACCCAGTTGGTATCGTTCATCCAGAAACGACGCCCCATCGGGCTGTTTAGTCTGCTCCGAACGAACGCCCTGTATGCCTTTTACCTGTTCGTTCCCTCCCTCTTCTTCCTGGTTGCCACCAACCTGCAGCCGCGATCGTTCCAGCGGCGGCATCCCAATGTCGATCGGTTTGCCGAAATTCTCTTTCTGATTGCGGCCACCTGGCTGATTCTGCGCTTACTGCGGGTCGGAGAACTGCTGATCATCCGGCGGTACGATACCACCAAGGATATCAACCTCTCGCAGCGGAAAGTCGTCACCCAGCTGCACTTCATCCGGCGGGTGGTGTCGCTCGGGGTCATCATCATCAGCGTGTCGCTCCTGCTGATTACCTTCCAGGGAAGCAGGAGGCTGGGCCTGAGCGTGCTGACGTCGGCGGGGATCGTGTCGGTGCTGGTCGGTTTTGCGGCCCAGAAAACGCTGGCAAACCTGCTGGCGGGCGTGCAGATTGCCCTGACGCAGCAGATCCGTCTGGATGATGCGGTTGTGGTAGAAAACGAATGGGGACGGATAGAGGAAATTAACCTGACGAACGTGGTCGTTCGCGTCTGGGACCGGCGGCGGCTGATTCTGCCGATCACGTATTTTGTCGAAACGCCCTTTCAGAACTGGACCCGCAACGAGTCGTCCATCACGGGTTCGGTCTTTCTGCACCTGGATTACAACGTGCCCATCGAGCCTGTCCGCGAAAAGGCCCGGGGATTCATCGAAGAGGATCCCTTATGGGATAAACAGGTCTTCGCGGTGCAGATCACCGAGACGCTGCCCACCTGCGTGCAGGTCCGCGTCCTGGTCTCGGCCATCGACGCCCCCTCCACTTTCGACCTGCGCTGCAACATGCGCGAAAAGCTTCTGGCCTACATCCGGGATGAGTTTCCGGGGAGCTTGCCGAGAATAAGGATTGATGGATTGAAGGATTGAGGCGGTCCGCCGCTGCGGGTCAACCTGTACTGGCGAAGCCCACCTCAATCCTTCAATCCGTCAATCCGTCAATCCTTGTTTACACCGCAATCGTCTTACCCGGCACGGCCACCGGATAGAACCCATCCGGGCCCGGCAGGATTTTCGGCATGGCGTCCCAGGCCAGGCGGTCGGGGAAGAGGTCGATGTTCGAATTCAGGGCTTCGTCCCACTTCACCAGCTTACCGGAGTAGGTCGCCATCCGGCCCATGATGGCCGTCAGCGTACTCTTGGCGCCGTTCTCAGCGTCGGCAAACTTGTAGAGGCCCTTGGATACCGCCTCGAAGAGTTCGTCGTGCTCGACCTGGTAGGGGTTCGGATCGGCTTTCCCGGCATGGGTGTAAAGCGGCTGGCCTTTGTGGGTCTTCAGTACGCTCTGCTGACCGAAAGAATCCACGCGGCCCTTCGTCCCGACAAACTGCTCATCCACCCGGCTGAAGGTGCCTTCGTAGTGGCGGCACTGGCTGTTGATCAGGGTTCCGTCTGCATAGACGAAATCGACGATATGGTGGTCGAAAATCTCGCCATGTTCCTTGCCATTCCGCACCTGCCGGCCGCCTGTGCCCTGGGCCGAAACCGGATAGCCTTTTTTCACCCAGTTGGCGACGTCGATGTTGTGAATGTGCTGCTCGGTGATATGGTCGCCGCAAAGCCAGTTGAAGTAGTACCAGTTGCGCATCTGGTATTCCATCTCGGTCTGGTTCGGCTTGCGCGGGTTGTTCCAGACGCCGCCGCTGACCCAGTAGACGCTCCCGCCGACGATGTCGCCCAGCATGCCGTCGTGGATGCGCTTGACCATCTCTCGGTAGTTGCGCTGGTAGTGGCGCTGCAGGCCTACGACCACGTTCAGTTTCTTTTTCTTGGCTTCTTCGGCGGCGGCCAGTACCCGGCGTACGCCCGGCGCGTCGGTGGCCACCGGCTTCTCCATGAAGATCTGCTTGTTCTGCCGAACCGCCTCTTCAAAATGCTGCGGCCGGAAGCCCGGAGGCGAGGCCAGAATCACAACGTCCGCCAGGGCAATCGCCTGCTTGTAGCCGTCGAAGCCCACAAACTGCCGCTCTTTCGGCACGTCGATCTTCGCGCTGGCGTCCGGACGCTTGCTCAGGTTCTTGAACGACTCCTCCAGCCGGTCGGGGAAGGCGTCGGCCATGGCCACCAGCTTGATGTTGAACTTCGTGTTCAGCGCCTGAGCCGCTGCGCCGGTACCGCGACCGCCACAGCCGATGAGGGCAACCTTAATGGTATCGTCAACCGAGGTATGGTAACCAAAGCGCGAAGCAGCGATCGAAGGCAGTTGCGCCAGTAGGGCTCCGCCGGTCAGCAGGCCGGACTTCTTCAGAAAATCCCGGCGATTGTTGTTGGACTCGTTGGACATGGTTGTTGGGGTTGGGGGTTTGGTTTTGCAAGGATTGATGGATTGAAGGATTGAAGGATTGTCTATAGCTGCTCTGGCCAGAACCGGCGAAGCCACATCAATCCTTCAGTCCTTCAATCCATCAATCCTTACCTCAATAGTCTTCAATCAAAGGCGGATTATAATACGCCTCAATTTCCTCCTTACTGGGCTGTTTCAGCGGGCGGACGACGCGGAAGCCCACGAAGGAGGCGCTGGTGAGCCACCATTCGCTCTTGGGGTTCTGCGGGTCGAGCTGCTTCCAGGCCGGGGCCGAGGGTGTCCGGGCCGCCGAGCGCAGAACCGTCGGGTCGTCGTCCCAGGAGCCGCCCCGGACCGCGTTCGGGTACAGCTGCGTCACCGGTGCGTAGGGCTCCTTGACCAGACCTTTCGCTTTTTTGGCGTAATAGTCCGCGTGGTACTGGTCAAGCGTCCATTCCATCACGTTGCCGTGCATATCGTGCAGGCCCCAGGGGTTCGGCTTTTTCAGGCCGACCTTCTTATAGGCCCCATTGCTGTTGCCGTTGAACCAGGCAAACTGGCCCAGCAGCTTCGGATCGTTGCCGAACGAATACGGCGTCGCAGTCCCCGCCCGGCAGGCGTATTCCCACTCGGCCTCGGTCGGCAGGCGGTAAAAAATCCCCGTCTTGGCGTACAGCCAGGCGCAGAACTTGATGGCCGCGTACTGCGTCATGTTGATGGCCGGATAGCCCGACCGCCCCATGCCGAACGACATGTCGACGTAGGAGGGGCTAGGGCGCGTCACCGCATCGGTCTTGACCAGGTCGAAACCCGGATAGCGCGAGGCCATCTCCTTTTCAATATTTTTGGTGGTAAACAGGTCGTACAGATCCCAGGTCACCTCCATTTTGCCCATCCAGAACGGTTCAATCTTCACCTTATGCTGGGGGCCTTCGTCGGGCTTGCGGCCTTTTTCCGTCGCCGGACTTCCCATCAGGAATTCCCCGGCGGGAATAGCCACCATTTCGTACTTCAGATTACTCCCCGGAATATCCTGGGTATACGAGGTTAATTTCTCCTGCGCCACAGCCAGGCTACTGATCAGCAGCAAGGCCCCTGCAACTCGAATCATGGATGGTACGGTTGTGCAAAAAAGCGGGTTTATCTCTCCTGCCTGCTAAGAGGCAGATTTCTCCGAAAGTTAACCGCTTTTGGCCAATTTTATACCCTAGGTTGCCCCATTCGAGCCGGATACCGCCCGCATTTTGCTACTTTTGACCTAGAAAATTTGCTGATTACGAATCCATGAATATTCTTTCGGCCGAACGGATTGCGAAATCCTACGGCGACAACTACCTGTTCCAGGACCTGACCTTCGGCCTGAGCCGGGGTGATAAAGTGGCGATTGTGGGCGCGAACGGAACGGGCAAATCCACCCTCCTCTCCATCCTGGCTGGTCTGCAGCCCCCCGACGAGGGCGTCGTCAGCCGCCGGAAGGACATTTCGGTCGGTGTTCTGGAGCAGCAGCCGCAACTGGACGAAACGCTGACGGTCCTGCAAACTGTCCTGGCCGGCGATAACCCGGCCCTGCTGGCCATCCGCGAATACGAAGAAGCCCTGCTGGCTGATACCAGCGATGCCAAAGCCCACGATCGCCTCGACCGGGCCATGCAGCAGATGGACGCCCTGAAGGCCTGGGATTTCGAAACCCAGATGAAGCAGATTCTGGGCGTGCTGGGCATCCACGACGTGGGCCAGCGCGTGGGCTCACTCTCCGGCGGGCAGCGGAAGCGCGTCGCCCTGGCCCGGATTCTGATCGAGAATCCTGACCTGCTGATCCTCGACGAACCGACCAACCACCTCGACCTGGAAACCATCGAATGGCTGGAGAACTACCTCGGCACGCAGAACCAGTCGCTGCTGATGGTGACCCACGACCGCTATTTTCTCGATAAGGTCTGCAACCAGATCGCCGAACTGGAGCGGGGCGAGCTCTATAGCTACAAAGGAAATTACGCCTATTATCTGGAAAAGAAAGCCGAGCGGGAAGCCATCGCCGCCGCCGAAATCGATAAAGCCAAAAACCTCTTCCGCCGCGAGCTGGAATGGATGCGCCGCCAGCCCAAAGCCCGGGGCACCAAGGCCCAGTACCGCGTCGACGCCTTCGACGACATCAAGGACAAAGCCAGCCAGAAACTCGGTCGGGGCGAACTGGAACTGAACATCCGGACGCAGCGACTGGGCAGCAAGATCATCGAGCTGGAAAACGTCAGCAAGCGCTTCGACGAGAAGGTTCTCCTCGACCATTTCACCTACACCTTCCGCCGCAACGACCGCATCGGCATCATCGGCAAGAACGGCATGGGCAAAACCACCCTGCTCAACCTCATCACGGGCGAGCAGCGGCCGGATTCGGGCAAGATCATCACGGGTGGAACGGTCAAAATCGGCTATTACACCCAGTCGGATCTGCAAATTCCCGAAAACCAGCGGGTGATTGATGTGGTGCAGGACGTGGCCGAGGTCATGAAGCTCGGTACGGGCGAGACGGTAACGGCCTCCCAGTTTCTTCAGCATTTTCTCTTCGACCGCAAAAAGCAGTACGACTTTGTGCACAAGCTGTCCGGCGGCGAGAAGCGGCGGCTGCAGCTGCTGCTGGTCCTGGTACAGAATCCGAATTTTCTGATCCTCGACGAGCCGACCAACGACCTCGACATCACGACGCTGAACGTCCTGGAAGAGTTTTTGCTGACCTTTCCCGGCTGCCTGCTGCTGGTTTCGCACGACCGCTACTTCATGGACCGGCTCGTGGAGCACACCTTTGTCTTTGAAGGACAGGGCAGGATCCGCGATTATCCGGGCAATTATACCGACTACCGGGAATGGCTGGCCGAGAATCCACTGGCAGCACCCGGCCGCGCGGCCGTGGCCGGAAAAACGAGTAAGCCCGCCCCCCCGGCCGCTTCTCCAGCCAGCGATCCGGCTCCGGAGAAGAAACGCAGGCTCAGTTTTAAGGAACAAAAGGAATACGAGGCGTTGGAAACAGAAATTGAGACGCTGGAACAACGGAAGGCCGAGGTGATGGGTCTGCTCAATGGCGGCAGCACCGATCACCAGGAACTCACGACCTGGGGCCGGGAACTCGAACAACTGGACCAGCAGATCGCCGAAAAATCCGACCGCTGGCTTGAACTATCGGAATATGTATGACGGTTAGAAGGGAAATGATACGGTGGTAAGAGAGCAGAGGGACAACGTAACCAGGTGACAAAGTCAGGTACGATGCGCACTGGGCACTTTGCCGCTTTGTCGATCTGTCACCCGCCCACTCAACGAACCCTTTGCCCGACTAGGCTTCCCCTATCCATGGACCAACTAATTGATTACTTTAACTATTTGCTGGATTCCGAAGAGATCATTCGGACGGGGGGGCTGGTGCTGATTACGCTGATCATCTTCGTAGAAAACGGTATCTTCTTCGGCTTCTTTCTGCCGGGGGACTACCTGCTGTTTCTGTCGGGCGTGTTTGCCGGAACCAAGATTCTGGCGGTATCGCTGCTGCTGCTGATGGCCTGCATCTTTTTCGCGGCGGTCCTGGGCTCCCTGACGGGCTACGGTACCGGCTGGTTCTTCGGTGAACGCCTGCAAAACCGCCCTGACTCGCTTTTCTTCAAAAAGAAACATATCGAAACGACCCGCGAATACTTCCTTAAATACGGCAGCCGCACGCTGGTCATCGCCCGCTTTCTGCCCGTTGTCCGGACCTTTGCGCCCATCCTTTCCGGCCTGATCCGGATGGATTTCCGGTATTTCATGCTCTACAACGTCATCGGTGCCGCCATCTGGACCATTACCCTGGTCGGCGGCGGTTACTACTTTGGGTCGAAGTTCCCCGGCATCATCAATTACGTCCACTACATCATCATCTTCTTCCTGGCCGTAACGAGCTATACCGTCATCCGGGGGTACCTGAACGCGCGCAAGGAGATGCGGCAGGAAGTCAATAAGGCCGAGCGATTGAAAGGGTAAGGGACGCTCAGACAGCCGGTCAGCCTTTTTCCTCCTCACCTTCCGCAAACCATCCCGCATACATCACGTAATTCATCGCCGTCCGCATGAAGACTTCGGCCTGTTCCTCGGACACGGGTTTGAGGAGGCGGGCAGGGTTACCGGCGTAGATGGAGCCGGGCGGAACTTTGGTGTTCTGGGTGACGATGGCTCCCGCGGCGATGATAGACCCCGTGCCGATTACCGCCCCATCCATCACGATCGCCCCCATGCCGATCAGTACCTTATCCTCAATGGTACAGCCGTGGACAATGGCGTTGTGGGCAATGGACACATAATTGCCGATCGTCGTCGGAAAGCGCTGGTAGGTGCAGTGTATCACGGCTCCGTCCTGGACATTGCAGTAATCGCCCATCCGGATCGAGTGGACGTCGCCGCGCACGACGGCGTTGAACCAGACGGTACAGTGCTGGCCCATCGTCACGTCGCCGACGACGGTTGCGTTGTCAGCCAGCCAGCAGTTTTCACCAAATAGCGGAGTCTTGCCCCGCACGGATTTAATGAGTGCCATGGTAATCGGTTATGGGTGCTGCGTCTTCGTGGGCGGCGTACTGAACCAGCGGCAGCAGGGCAGACCGAAGCTGCGCCACGGCTGCCGGCAGCGTCAGCTGATCGGTCGCGATGGTCACCAGTGGCCTCCGGGGCGGTTCGTAGGGAGAGTCGATGCCCGTAAACCCACTCAGCAGTCCGGCCCGCGCCCGGGCGTAGAGGCCTTTGACATCGCGCTGTTCGCAGACCGCCAGCGGTGCGTTCACGTACACTTCCGCAAACTGCTCCTCCCCCACGATCGCCCGGGCGGCGTCCCGCATGACCTGTAACGGGCTGATCAGCGACGTGATGACAATAGCCCCGTTGCGGGCGAAAAGCCGGGCCACTTCCGCCACCCGGCGCACGTTTTCGTCCCGATCCGCCAGCGAAAAGCCCAGGTCGCGGTTCAGCCCGGCCCGGAGGTCGTCGCCGTCCAGCGTCACGACAAAATATCCCTCGGCCAGCAAGGTTTCCTGCAGCCCCCGGGCGAGGGTGGTCTTTCCGGCCCCCGACAGGCCCGTCAGCCAGATGACCCGGCCACGCTGGTTGAGCCGCTGTTCCTGCACAGGACGCAGGTCGTCCGGGAAAAAGAATGAATCAGGCATAATCCGTGCCGACCGCTCCGTCGCCGGAAGCGGCCAGCTGTTGTAAATGTTGGTACAAGGTACGGGCTTCCGCCCAAAGTTCGGGCGAAAAGGCAAACGTCCGGGCGGGGCGGCTCGACAGCAAGCCTTTTTCCACCAGGGGAGCCAGCGGCACAAAGCGCAGCGGCAGCCCCATGATAGTTGTCAGCCGGTTAAACAGTGCGGTTTCGTCCGCCAGCCAGGCCGACAGTTCCGTGACGGCATAAGTAGCGGGCTCTTTCCGCGCCAGGTACTGCACGATGGCCCGGTTATAGCGGATCCACTCGGCCAGAAAACCATCCGCCACGCGGTCGTTATCGATTCGGTTGAACTGCCGGTTCCACCAGGCCGCCAGCCGGTTCCGGCGCTGCTGTTCCTCAGCCAGTCGCCGGCTAATGAGTGAACTGACAACCTGTTCCGGGTCGCGAAATACCAGGACCGCCCGCGCCTCGGGCAGCAGGGTATGCCAGGCCTCGGCGAACAGGCAGGTACGGGGGTCTTTCCAGCCCCAGGGCTGGTCCCGGCGGGCCTGCGTCGCCAGCAAACGCCGGGCTTCGGTCGCAAACTCCGGTCGCGGCCCCGGTAGCCAGTTCCGGTCCTCGCCCAGCTGCCGCCGGTGCAGCGCCACGAAGGCCCGGTTTTCAAAATGACCCCGCGGGTTGCCCAGACCCGGGGGCATCAGATCGTCGCCCACAAACAGGCCGCAGGCCTTCAGCCAGCTCGTCAGCAGCGAGGTCCCCGACCGGTGCATCCCCAGAATCAGCAGGGGACGTTCTGACAGGTCTTTCTCCATGCGGGGTACCGATTGAGCAGCGCTTCCAGCTGGTGCTGGTAAGGGGCAAAATAAGCATTGAGAGCCTCTTCCTGCTCCGGCGGCAGCGGCTCGTATCGCCCCTCGTTATGGAGGGATCGGTCGGGCAGCGGGATGGTTCGGACGTTCAGAAAGCGGCACACCTCCCCGGCTACCGCCTCGGTATCCGTCAGGAAACGCTCGCTGGACAGGACCAGCAGCTGTTCGGGAGGAAAAAAGCGCAGCCAGCGACGAAGCTGGGGGGCGTATTTCCCCCTCGACAGGTAAGAAAAATGCTGGTGCTGCGGGCTCCGCCGGGTCGGCGCATCCCGCAGCTTCCGGGCCCCCAGGCGCATCCGCGCCCCCTCGGCCCGGACCGCTTCCGCAAAGTCAGCCAGGGGCTCCAGACCGATCCGGCGGTTCATGCAATAGTGGGAATACGCCCGTTCGACCGGATCCCGCAGCAGGACAATCAGCTTCACCCGCGGATTATCGCGGTACACCCGCTCGGGTACCCAGGGGTGAAACAGGTAGTAGGGCGTAGCCTCTCCGGCCAGCCTATGATCGTCCTGGCGGTTGAAAAACTTCCGATACCAGCGATCGCCCCGGCCATAATTGAGGTCGTAGTAGTGTACTTCCTTGATCGCGGGTAAGTACAAATCCGGGTGGTTACGAAGGTAATGGTACAGCGAGGTAGTTCCGCCTTTGGCCGTACCGATGATGAGAAAGTCCGGCAGGCGCCGCCGACGGTAGGTCAGCCCCCCCCACGTCCATTGAAGCCGCCGTTTGACACGGGGCCAGTTGGCCTGCCAGCCTGAAATGAGTCGTTTCCGCATCGTGAAAAATATCGCAAGTATCGCCCTTCGCGCCCGATTTTCCTATGAGCAAAACGGCCCCAAACGCTTCCTGACGTTGTCGGACCGAAGATTTACTCGCTTTTTAATGAGGGCCCGTAGACACCCATTGAAAAGTTCGGCTTATTTTTGTTTATGCGTTGCCTTTATCCACGGGCAACCTCCACCTAACGTTGTACTTACTTCAAGTTGCATGGCTCTTATATCGTGCCGTAATGGGTTACGTCGGCTCGCTCTGTTCGGTTTGGTCGGTTTCGCCACAACAGCTTTTGGCCAGTCGTCCCGGGTCGATCAGTTAAGCAACGACAAAATCCTGGAATTCTACAACCGCGCACAGGCCAGCGGCCTGACCGAGGTGCAGATTGAACAGGCCGCCTTATCGCAGGGCTTCACCCTGACGGACATTGCCCGGATGCGGCAGCGGCTCACTCAACTGCGGCTTCGCCCCGGTACCGCCAGCCGCCCCAATTCCGCCAGCACCACCAGTGAACGCTTCGCCTCTTCCGGCGATACACTGCTACCGACACCCCGGCAGCAACAGGGTTCGCTGTCAGAGCGTCCGGATAGCCTTCGCCCCCCATTGGTCAACAACCGGCCCGTCGTCTTTGGGGCTTCGCTGTTTCAGAACACCACCCTTCGCTTCGAGCCCAATCTCCGGATCGCCACGCCCCGCAACTACCAGGTAGGTCCGGACGACGAACTCATCATTGAAATTTACGGCAACTCCTCGGATAACTTCCGGCTGCGGGTCGATCCCGAAGGCACCGTCCGCCTGCTGAACCTGGGACCCATTTTCGTCAGCGGCCTGACGATTGAGCAGGCCGAACGGCGCATCGTCGAGCGGCTGCGCACGGCCTACCAGGGCCTCAACCGGCCGGGCAGCGGCACCTATGCCAACGTCACGCTCGGCAATATCCGCAGCATTCGCGTCACGCTGGTGGGCGAGGTCGTTCGCCCCGGCACCTATTCCATTTCCTCCCTGGCCTCAGCCTTCAACGCCCTGTACCTGGCCGGCGGGCCCAATCCCGAAACCGGCTCCTTCCGGACCATCAAGGTCGTCCGGGCCAACCGGGTCATCAAAACCATCGACCTCTACGACTTTCTGCTGCGGGCTGACCAGAGCGACAACATCCGGCTGCAGGACCAGGACGTTATCCGCGTCAGCGAGTACAACGCCCGCGTCGAACTGACGGGCGAGGTCAAACGGCCGGCGATCTACGAAATTAAGCCCGGCGAGACGCTCAAGACGCTACTGGGTTTCGCCGGTGGCTTCACCGACCGGGCCTACACGGCCTCCATTACCCTCCGGCGAAACACGGCCCGGGAGCTGCGCATTGCCAGCCTGACGCCCTAGCAGTTTGCCGCCTTCCTGCCCCAGGCGGGCGATCAGTATGCCATCGGCCGAATTTTGGAGCGGTACGAGAACCGCGTTCAGCTGGCCGGCGCCGTCATGCGGCCGGGGGCCTACGCCCTGGATGATATTGCGTCCGTGCGGTCGCTCATCCAGCGGGCCGACGGCCTGCGCCAGGATGCCTTCCTGGGCCGCGGCTTTGTCTACCGCGAACGCGACAATGCCGACCTCGAAGTGCTGCCCTTCAACGTGGGCCAGATCCTGCGCGGCGAAGCCAGCGATATTGCGCTGCAGCGCCAGGACAGTGTTTACATCCTTTCCCAGCGAGAGCTTCGGGAAGCCTATTCCGTCAGCATCCGGGGAGCGGTGAACCGCGCCGATAACTTTCCGTTCGTCGACCGCATGTGCGTCAGCGACCTGATTGCGCTGGCGGGCGGCTTCCAGGAAGGGGCTTCGCCTATCGGTATTGAACTGGCCCGGCGCATCCGGCAGGACACGGCCCAGGCCGCCGGCGAAGACATCGCCCAGGTTTACCGCTTCAATCTGAACCGGAACCTGGCGTTATCCCCCGAAGACGCCCGATTTGTGCTTCAGCCCTTCGATATTGTCTATGTCCGGTCTTCACCCCGTTACGAGGTCCAGCACAACGTCTTTATTTCGGGGGAAGTCAACCATCCCGGCAGCTACGCCCTGCGGAGCCGGAACGAACGCATCGGCGACCTCATCCAGCGCGCCGGCGGGCTGAAAAACGAAGCCTTCCTGCGGGGCGCCCGGTTCTACCGGCGAAGCGAGAGCATCGCCACTGACCTGCGGACAGTGCTCGCCAACCCCGGCCAGGCCGGGAACCTGCTGCTGGAAGACGGCGATTCGCTGGTCATTCCGAAGCAGCAGGAAATCGTCCGGATTCAGGGCGGCGTGCTGAATCCGTCTACCGTCAGCTACGAAAACAATTTCTCGTTCAGCGACTACATTGCCCAGGCGGGCGGATACACCCGGAACGCACGCCGTAGCCAGGCTTACATCACCTACGCCAATGGCTCCAAGGACCGCACGCGCCGGATTCTGTTCGCCAACCGGTACCCGCACGTCGAGCCGGGCTCTACCATCATCGTTCCCTTTGAGACGACGGAGAGTTCCAAAATGTCGCCGGCGGAACGAATTGGTATGTTTTCGCTCATCGGTACGCTGATGGCCACCCTCACCACCATCATCATTAATCTTCGTTAACCAAGGTATGCTGGACACCGAACGGATACGCAGGCCGCTGTCCCCGAACGCGGAAGAACGCCTGGAGATTGGGCTGCGGGACATCTGGCGCTTCCTGAAAGACAGCCGCTGGCTGCTGCTGCGCTTCGCCGCCATCGGGCTGGTCGTAGGCGCGCTCTACGCCTTCACCCGCCCGAATCAGTATACCTCGCAGGTAACGGTGATGCCGGAAATCCAGAGCAAGCTGCCAACGGGTAACCTGGGCGGCCTGGGCTCCCTGGCCGGGCTGGCCGGACTGGACCTGAACAGCGTCGGCAGCGCCATTGACGCCGTGCGCCCGGACCTGTACCCCACCGTGCTGCAAAGTGCGCCCTTCAAACTGAATCTGCTTCGGCAGCTGGTATTCGATTCCAAAGCGGGCCGGACGCTGCCCCTGGCTGATTTTCTGAACCAGCAGACCACTTTTTCAATCAGCGGCCTGATCGCCGGACTGCTGCCCCAGTCGGACGAGCCGGTAGCCGGTAATCCGGGCCAGACCGGTACCGCCCTTCGGATCCTGCCGGAACAGGAAAGCCTGCTGAAGCTTCTCAGCCGTCAGATCATCAGCGAATACGACAAAAAAAGCGGAATCCTGACCATTACCGTGACCCTGCCGGATCCGGTCGTCGCCGCCCGCGTATCGCAGTTAGCCCTGGATTACCTGACTGAATACATCACCTCCTACCGGACGGAAAAAGCCGTCAAGCAGGCTACCTTTCTGGGCAAACGCGTGGCGGAGGCACGTCGCCGGTACCAGACCGCCGAATTCACCCTGGAAAGCTACCGCGACCGGAACCGGAGCCTGTTTACGAACGTAGCCCGCCTGGAAGAACAGCGCCTGCAGGCCGATTTTCTTCTGGCCCAGAGCGTCTACAACGATCTTTCCAAGCAGCTCGAACAGGCTAAAATCAAGGTTCAGGAGGAAACCCCGGTCTTCAAGGTGCTCGAGCCACCCCAGATTCCGCTGCGGAAGAGCAGCCCGAACCGGACGTTTCTGCTGCTGTTGTTCATGGCCCTGGGCGGCACAATGGGCCTTATGCTGGCCCTATACCGGCGGTTCGGTGCCCGTTTTGGCCAGATTTCTTCTTAGGCTCCCTGACGCATGGTCAAAAACGGCGTGTATAACTTTCTGGGAGGCATTGCCCGGCTGGCGCTGGGGATTCTGACGGTTCCGCTGCTGATCAGGCTGCTCGGCATTAGCCAGTACGGCGTTTATACGATGGCTTCGGCCCTGGTTTCGTTTGCCGCCCTGGCCGAATGGAGCATCGCCCTGACCGTAACGGTTTTTCTGTCAGAAGACCTCGCCCACCCGGATACTACCCGCGCCGACCGCACCCTGAAAGCCGCCCTGCTGGTTGTGCTGGGCCTGGCCATGACCACCGGCCTGCTGCTGCTGGGCGTCTCGTTTGGCTTACCGGCCTTTTTTGACAAGCTCCAGCCCGCCGAAGCCGCCGAAGTGCGGACCTGCTGCCAGGTGGGTGCGGGCCTTGTGGTGCTCCGGCTGGCGCAGCAGTTTCTGGTAGGGCTCCTCCAGGCGCACCGCCGCTACGGCACGGCCAACAGCCTCAGCACGGCCTATACGCTGATCCTTTCGGTGGCGACGCTGGCAGCGGCCTGGCTGTACAAGGCCCTGCTCCCGCTGTTTATCGTCCAGTCCCTGGTTACGGCCTTGTTTCTCCTTCTGTATATAGCCTGGAGCTTCCGACTCGGTCTGCTGCCCCTGCGCTTCCTGGGTGCGTCCTTCGATGCCGCCCGCCTGCGGGCCCTGGCCGCTTACAGTCTCCGGACCTGGGCAGGCTCATTCGGCAGCGTACTCTTTACCCAGGGCGACCGCCTGATCGTCGGCAAGCTCCTGGGCAGCGAACTCGTCGGGGTCTACGCGGCTCTGACCAGCACAACCTACCAGATCAACGCCCTTTCCTCGCTGCCCCTGCAGCCAATGGTCCCCGAACTGAGCCGCGCCCGCACGCCCCAGTACGCTCCCGACGGCACCCTGCTGCCGAGCCGCCTGAACGAAAGCAAACTAGTATCGGCCTACCGGCTGAACGTGTACCTGGCCATGCTGCTGGGTGGGCTGCTGGTGGGCCTGAGCCCGGAAGTCCTGCAGTTTTTGTCCCTGCCGGCCAAAGAGCCGGGCCTGGTTACCAGCCTGATCGTGCTGGGCGTCATCTACACGACCTACTCGTTCAACGCTTTGGGCTACTACGTCCTGCTGGCCCTCCAGGAAACCCGCATTTACCTGCGCATTCAGTTGCTCAGCGGCCTGGCATCGCTAACGGCCATTGCCCTGCTGGCCGCAGGCGGGGGACTCAACGGGGCTATTCTCGGCAACGTATTGTATCTGAGCGTCTTTTCCTTTACTTACCAGGCTGTCCGTAAACTGGCCCTGCCCATGCGATCGTTTCTGCAGCCAACTCTCCTGCCCCTGCTGGCGCTGCGGGCCCTGGCGGCCTTCACGACCTACGCGGAGGCCCTGCCCCTGCGGTGGACGGGCGTAGCCGTGTTCGCAGGTATCTGCGGCTGGCAGTTTATGCGAACCATCCGGCATTACCGGGCTACCTCATTTTTAGCGAATTCCTTATGACGCAATCCTCTACTCAAAAACCCTCTCCCTGGCGGCGCGTGGAACGACGGCTCCGGCGGCTGGCCTGGCAGGTGCGGTCCCAGTCGGTCGGCACGACCTGGACCCGCTTTGGGCTTCCCGACGGCCAGCAGGTCGACTACCCCTTCCGCTCGGAAGTCGGACGGCAGCTGTTTATGCGGGAGTTCGAGCCGGATGAGGTGCGTTTCTTGCAATCGGTATTGAAGAAAGGGGATGTCGTACTGGATATCGGGGCCAACGCGGGCATTTACTCGCTGCTGGCGTCACGGATCGTTGGTCCGGCGGGGCACGTCTACGCCTTCGAGATCGGCCCGGAGGAAATCCGCCTGTTCCGGCATAATCTGCAGCTTAATGGGGTGGAAAACGTCACGCTGCTGGCCTATGCGGTCAGCGACCAGACCGGGCAGGCGTCTTTTGCGCTGGCGCAGGACGGAGCCATGAATTCCCTGGCCCAGAACGACCACCCGCACCAGGCCATCCAGAGCTGGCTGACGGTGGATACCATCACGCTCGGGGAGGCTGCCCGCCGACACGGCATCGATCGCGTTGATTTCATTAAAATGGACGTGGAAGGCGCCGAAAAACTGGTGTTTGAAGGCGGACTCGACGCCCTGCGGGCCTGGAAACCCCGGTACATCCTCTTCGAAGCGTCGAACCTTACCACCAGCGGCTTTGGCTACCGGGTTGCCGACCTGATTGATTATTTGGATGCAAACGGTTTTGCGGTCTATGCCCTCGACGGCCAGGAACTGGTGCCGGTAACGGGCCAGCACCCGATCATCGACCACCGGTATAACTTCGTGGCCATTCCCCGCTAAAGGCCTCCCTGCCCTACGAGCCTATGAAATCGGTTGATTATTACGCGGACCTGCTGCGCTTTTACGCCCGCCACCCGGGTCTGTACCGCTGGCGCAAGCACGAGTTCGACCACCATAAATTCCTGGCTTACCAGACGTCCTGGCTTCAGCAGCTGGGTATCCGGACGATCCTGGACATCGGGGCCAATGTCGGGCAGGCGGCGCTGGTCTTTCGGCTTGCCTTCCCGCAGGCCAGGATCCACAGCTTTGAGCCCCTTCCCGACTGTTTTGACCGCCTCGACGGCCTGGCCCGGCGGCTGGGGAACATTACCCCTTATCCCGTCGCCCTGGGGACGGAAACGGGCACCGTCCGCTTCGAGCGCAACAGCTACAGCGCCTCCTCCTCGCTGCTGACGATGAACCAGACCCACCGCGAGCATTTTCCCTTTGCGGCCGCGACCGTCCCGGTAGAGGTAGCCCTAAGGCCACTGGACGAGGTCCTGGCGGACGTTCCGCTGGAAACACCCCTGCTGATCAAACTCGACGTCCAGGGCTACGAGAAGCAGGTCATCGAAGGCGGTCGGCAAACTATCGCCCGGGCGAAGGTCGTCATCAGCGAAACCTCCATGGAGCCGCTCTATGACGGCCAGCCTCTGTTCCGGGACATGGCCGAGACCTTCCACGACCTGGGTTTCCGTTACGCCGGTTCGTTCGACCAGCTCATTAGCCCGAAAGACGGTCGCATTTTGCAGCAAGACGCCATTTTTGTTCGCTAATCCGTGCCCATGCAGCCCCTCCTCAGCATCATCGTCGTCACCTACAATGCCGCCGCGACCCTCCAGGGGACGCTGGAGAGCGTGTGGGCGCAGGACGGCGACTGGTGGGAGCTGCTAGTCATCGACGGGGCCAGTACGGACGGCACCGCTGAAATAGTAAAACGCCAGGCGGGATGCCTGGCTTACTGGCAGAGCCAACCGGATCGGGGCATCTACGACGCCATGAACCAGGGCGTAGACCGCGCCCGCGGACAATGGCTGTATTTTCTGGGCGCCGACGACCAGCTCGAGCCGGGCGTACTGGCCCAGGTGCAACCCTTCCTGCGCGAACCGGCCGTGCTCTGCTACGGGGACGTCCGCTTCAGCAACGGTGCGGTCATGCAATCGGCTATGAACTCCCGGATGGTGTTTCAGAACATGGTCCACCACCAGGCCGCCTTCTACCACCGCTCCTTGTTTGCGGACTTTCGGTATGATACCAGCCTACGGATCCTGTCCGATTACGAACTGAACCTGCGCATCTACCTGCAGGGGCTGCCTACCCGCCGGATGGACCTGACCATCGCCCATTGCTACGCCGGCGGGGCCAGCAGCCAGCTTCCGCTTTCGCTGCGGGAAACCAACCAGGTCCGGCGGCGGTACCTGAGCGGACGCTGGCGCAACGCGCTCTACGACTGGCTACTGACGGCCTATTACGCCCAGAAACGGGTTCGTGCTCGTTTAATCCCGACGTCCGCATGAGCTATCGCATCGCCGCCGCCGTCGTTCTGTACCACTGTCCGCCCGAGCGGCTGGACGGGCTGCAGACCTACGCCTCGCAGGTGGAGCGGCTGTACGTAATCGACAATACCGAACAGCCCGATCCGGCAGTCAGGGAGGCGCTGTCCCGGATGCCAGGGGTAGTCTACACGGCCAATGGCCAGAACCAGGGCATCGCCCGGGCGCTCAACCAGGCCGCCCGGCAGGCCCTGGCTGAAGGGTTTACGCATTTGCTGACGATGGACGACGACAGCCGTACGCCGCCCGGCTACGTGCGGCAACTGACCGATTTCCTGGACCAGCACCCGGACTTGCGCATCGGCATTCTGGCCCCGTATCATACCCCGGTAAGAGCCGCCGGCGAAGGGTTTACGCACGTTCCGTACACCATGACCTCCGGCAACCTGCTTAGCCTGCGGGCCTATGCCGAAGCGGGGCCGTTCTGGGAGGAGCTGTTTATTGACCATGTCGACCATGAGTACGGTCTGCGGCTCAACCGGCTGGGCTGGGCGGTAATCGAACTGACGGACCTGCGGCTCGACCATCCTTTAGGCGTCCGGAAAGCGCGGCCCGTCCTGGGTGGCACCTTCGTGTCGCATTCGCCCCGGCGCGGCTATTTCATCGCCCGAAACGGGCTGGCGGTAGGCCGTAGGCATCCGGCCTTTCTGCCCCGGGCGCTGCAACTGACAGCCAAGGAGGTCCTCAAGGCGCTGCTCTGGGAGGACCGACGCCCTGAGCGATTGCGGTTCATCGGCCGGGGACTGCGCGACGGGCTGACGGGTCGGTTGGGACCGCTCCCGGCGGTATAGGGTCGTTTTGCGGCGGGCTAGTTGACAACATTGACGTTTTTACCGCGCCTCCGGGCGCATGAATATGCTTCGAATCAGTCTTTCACAGGGAGCGCCGGACCTCCGGCTGCAGCTCACCGCCAGGACGCTGACCCGCTGGCGGCGGTATCTGCTCGGCTTTATGCTGCTGGAGCTGTTTTTGGGCGGAGCGGGGCGGCTGCTGGAGATCACGCCTTCGCTGACCTTTCGGACGCTGGTCTTTTTCAGCACGTTTGCCGGCACGATGGCCTACCTGGCCCTGCGGGGTTCGGTGAGCCGGATCGCGCTGCAGGTCGCTGGGGCTATGGCGGTGGCGCTGCTGAGCTGGGGTGTGCTGGGCATGATCAACGACGCCATTCCGGCAAATCTCTACGAAGACGTCAAGCCCCTCTCCTTTCTGCTGGTCATTCTCTTTTTTTCGGTGGCCATTCGGACTGTAGAGGACGTCTCGCTTGTGGCCCGGCTGCTGCGCTTCTGCTCACTCCTCTTGGCCCTGTTTCACATTTTGCTCATGGTGTTTCTGCTGCTGAACGTCTACGATTATCAGCAGCTATGGACGTTCCTGAGCGTAACCATCTTCAACGATAGTACCGGCATCGGCCTGGGCGGCAACGAATTTCATTTCAAGGGAACCTACGGCCTGGTCTTTTATAAGGGCGATGTGTACATGTCGATCGGCTTTCTGTTCTGGCAATACACCCTGCCCCCTTCCTGGAAACGGACGCTGGGCCTGCTCATCGTGGCAACCGGAATTGTCCTGACGGGCACCCGCGGCTTTATCGTGATGCTGGGACTGGTCTACGCCTTCGACTGGCTCGGAAAAAAGCACCGGCCCTTCATGTTCGCGCTGGCCCTGATCGGTATGGCGGGCCTGGCCGTAGGGTACCTTGTGCTGAAGCAATACATCGGCGATAAGGATGCCAGCGATGCCATCCGGTATCTCCAGATTGAGCAGGTAATTGAAGAAGTCTCGATCATGTCGACCCTGATTGGTCACGGTTTTGGCAACGGCGTACCGATCCGGCCGCAGCACATGGAAATCGCCTACCTGGAAATTTTCCACAAACAGGGTCTGCTCGGGCTGGCCTTCTGGGGGTATCTGCTTCGGCAGGTCTACTGCCTGTCGGCGGGGGCGGGAGCTACTGGGCGGCCTTACTGGCTGGCAATCCTGTTCGTTTTTCTGCTGTCCTTCACCAATCCGTACCTGAACCACCCGCTGGGGCTGACGTTGCTGGCGCTGAGTTTTGTCTGTCTGCCGCTGCTGGCCAAAAACCCGACCGAAACCGCCCCATGAGTATCCGCGTCAGTGTTTGCATGGCTACCCATAAAGGCGAAGCTTTCCTCCGGGAGCAGCTGGATTCCATTTTGGTTCAATTGGGGCCGACGGATGAACTGGTCATTTCCGACGATGGCTCCACGGACGGAACGCTGGCGCGGCTGGAGGCCATCACCGATCCGCGGTTCCGGCTGCTGCGCTATACCGGTGCGCCCTCAGCGGTACGGAACTTTGAGCATGCCCTAACGCACGCCCGGGGTGCCTTTATCTTTCTGGCCGACCAGGACGACGTCTGGATGCCCCGAAAAGTCGAACGCATGCTGGCCGCGCTCGAAACGGCGGATCTGGTGGTCAGCGACTGCCGGTTCATCGACGAGCGGGGTCGGACCATCGGTGAGTCGTACTACTCCAGCCGTAACTCCGGACCGGGACTGTGGAAGAATCTGGCGATCAATTCCTTCCTGGGCAACTGCATGGCTTTCCGGCGGGAAGTTCTGGCGCGAAGCCTACCCTTTCCGGCCCAGTTGCATACAGCCAGCCGCCTGAAAATTTACCACGATGTCTGGATCGGTCTGGTAGCCAGCCGCTGGTACCGGGTGGTATTTATTCCCGATAAACTTTCTGAATACCGCCGCCATGGCCGAAATGCCAGCCCGACCGGTGTGGTTGGTGAGAGTACTAATTCCCTGTTAACCAAATTGTACGGGCGCGGACTCATGATCCTGGCGCTGGTTATTCGCCAGTTCCGCCCCGCTTAATACCTACCGTATGCGCATTCTGCTGTATAGCATCAGTTATTCCCCGGAAGTCACGGGTTCGGGCCGGTTCAATGGCGAAATGACCGCCTGGCTGGCCGAACAGGGCCATCAGGTCGACGTGATCACGGCACATCCGTATTACCCGCAATGGCGCGTCTGGGAAGGCTACCGCGGCCGGGGCTGGTTCGCCGAGCGAAAAGGCAACCTGACCGTGTACCGAACGCCACTTTATGTACCCGAAAAAGTAACGGGCATGACCCGGATCCTGCACGAATTATCGTTCGTAGCGGCTTCACTGGTACACTGGTCGCGCTGCCTGTTTCGGCGCTACGACGTCGTAATTGGCATGTGCCCGCCCTTCCATGTGGGCATGCTGCCTTATTTCTACAGTAGGCTCCGGGGCGTACCCTTTCTGTTTCATGTCCAGGATCTGCAGGTGGACGCCGCCCGCCAGCTCGGGCTCATCCGGAACGAACGGCTCCTCGACCTGCTTGACAAGGTCGAGCGTTTCCTGCTGACGCACGCCCACGCGGTTTCCAGCATCAGCGAAGGCATGAAGCGCAACATCGTCAGCCGCAAGGGCGTGAAGGAGGAAAATTACTTCATGCTGGAGAACTGGGTAGACATCAACCAGATGTGCCCGCTGCCCGTCGAGCAGTCATTCAAGGCCGAACTGGGATTCAAACCTACCGACAAAATTGCCCTCTACGCCGGGAATATCGGGGAAAAGCAGGGTTTGGAGATCCTACCCGAAGCCGCCCGGCAGTTGCGTGACCAGCCCGACATACACATCGTGGTCTTCGGCGAAGGCGCCGCCCGCAAACGGCTCGAAGACATATCGCAGCGGGAGCAGCTGACCAACCTGCATTTTTTTCCCATTCGCCCCTACGAGCAGATGCCGCAGGTGCTGGCCATGGCCGACATTCACCTGGTCGTGCAGAAGCGCGCCGCCTCCGACTTGGTCATGCCCTCGAAGCTCGTCGGTATTCTGTCGGCCGGCGGTGCCTCGATCGTCTCGGCGGATCCGGGTACCTGCCTCAGCGACATCATCATCGACGAGCGACTCGGCTGGTCGATTCTGCCCGAAGACCCGAAAGTGCTGGCCGATGCCATCCGGACGTCCCTCAGCGCTCCCGACGAACTGGCTGAATTCCGCCGTAACGCACGGGCTTATGCGGTTCAGCACCTCGGCCGTGAGGTAATCCTGAGCCGCCTGGAAACGTTCCTGCAGCGCCTGGCTCGCTGATTCTGAACCGTTTAATTAGAATAACCCGCTGGAACGGCATAGTATAGGTAACATATTAATATATTTACACCTTACGTATGCTCTTCCGTTTCATGTTCCTCCGTGCTACGCTCTGTCTGTTTTTTCTGACATCCGGTACCCTGCTGGCCCAATCCTCCCAGACGAACCTGGTGGCCACCCAGGCTACTACCGGATCAGGCTCCGATAATACGCTGGTTGGCGTCGGCGCCGGAAACACCAACATGAGCGGATCGGCCAACCTCATGATAGGTCGCGCCGCGGGCACCCTGAACATGGCCGGCACGAAAAATGTCTTTCTGGGTGCCTATGCCGGAAATCAGAACGCCGACGGGCTGGAAAATGCTTTCGTTGGGCACGGGGCCGGATTCAGCAACACCAGCGGCAGTTTTAACACTTTTTTCGGCTCCGGCTCCGGTTACAGCAATTCCACCGGTACCAATAACCTGTTCAGCGGTTACCGAACGGGCTACTTTAATACTACCGGCGCTTACAATGCCTTCCTGGGGACGGGGGCCGGTTACCGCAACACGACGGGCAGCGACAACACTTTTGTCGGCTCCGACGCTGGCGCCTACAATCTGGCGGGGGCTTCCAACGTCTTCATCGGCTCACTGGCGGGCTCAGCCAATACCTCGGGCCTGGCCAACACCTTTCTCGGCGCGCGGGCCGGCTTTGCCAACACCACCGGCTACAGCAACGTGGCCCTGGGCATCCGCTCGGCTTTTCTCAACCAGACCGGCGACAACAACGTCATGCTCGGCGACTCCGCCGGCTACAGCAACCTCACC